>Ga0207074_1001_pt3 | contig 59623 bp, 67 predicted proteins | sample Alteio_BWMinHeat_66_FD_153567 | JGI IMG/M metagenome (GOLD analysis project Ga0207074, IMG submission 153567) | Enriched cells from forest soil in Barre Woods Harvard Forest LTER site, Petersham, Massachusetts, United States -... | ecosystem: Environmental > Terrestrial > Soil > Temperate forest >...
TATCGATGCGACGTCAACAGATGATAAACCCGAGCGAAATTTATATGAAATAACTCCATTGGGAACTGACCAATTTCTCAAATTATTAAGAAAGCAATGGTGGGAACTCAAGCCACTTATTGATCCATTTCAAGTTGCATTTACTTTTATTAAGGATTTACCCAAGGATGAGGTTATTTCAGCATTAGAATACAGGGTAGATAACTTAAAAATACATATTAAATCGATGGAAAGAATAATTTCCTTAAGAATTCAGGATGCAGAACCTATGTCTAGGTATATCGCCCAACTTAAACTCAGTATTGCACATACAAAAGTAGAATTGGAATGGATAGAAGAGACGATGCAAAAAATAAAAAATGGTGAATTACCATAATAGGAGGTTTAAGAATGAATTCAATTTGTGATATTTGTAAACAGCCTATCATTCGTAAGCTAGATAGTATCGTTGTTCATGGTGCAAAAGAGCATAATTTAAAAAACATTTGTTTTGAAATTCCTAAAGGCAAATTGGTTGCATTAACTGGAACCTCAGGATCAGGTAAATCTTCTATTGCAACTGGCATCTTGCAAAAAGAATGCATCAGGCAATATTTGGAATCATTGGGCATGGTTACGGATCATATAGAAAAAGCAAAAGTAGATATTATTATGGGGGCTATCTCCTTCAATTGGCGTTACGCAGCGAGTAACGGATTTTAACCCTCGTTCTACCGTTGGTACAAGATCGGGTATTCTTACCATTTTAAGGAACATGTTTGCGGCTATGGGGCATCAGCCATGCACAAGCTGTGGTAAAATTGTCAAGCAACCTTTGCAAGACAAAAATAAATTAACAACCGTTGAAATAGAAGAAGATGAAACAAGTTCTTCAAAGAAAATAAAAAAAAGCTATTTTGATTGTCCGCATTGTGGCGAACAGCTAGAGAAATTGAAAATGAATCATTTTTCATTCAATGCGTTAGCTGGAGCTTGTGAGACTTGTAAAGGAGTAGGTGAAATTATCAGTGTTGATCTATCGCTTCTCCTTAATCAAGAAAAGACAATTAGAAATGGCGGAGTGGACTTTTGGGGAGAAGCAGTTGCAAAGTATTATGAGGGCGTTATCCTTGCTGCAAGTAGGCATTATAATTTTCCATTCGATCCAGCTATTCCAATAAAGAATTATACTCAAGAACAAAGAAATCTTTTACTTTATGGAATTACTTTTCCAGATTTTGTAAAGGTATACAAGAGTATTCAAGTGCCTAAAAAAGTTAGTGAAGGAAATTTTGAAGGTATAATTCCACATTTGCTAAATCTCTATAAGAAGAATCCGACAAAGGCTTCAAATGATGTAAAGAAATATATTGCACATAAACCATGTACCGAATGTAAAAATTCACGGTTAGGAAGACTTGGAAGAGAAGTAACAATTAATGGTAAAACTATTATTGATGTGGTTGGGCTTAATCTACGAGAACTACTTCAATGGATGCAAGACTTGGGTAACCATTTCCCAGAGGATGAATTGCAAGTTCTTTCAGCCCTTTCAGGCGCATTAAAAGAACGAATATCAAATTTAATTGAAGTTGGGTTAGATTATCTAACTTTAGAACGTACGCTTCCTTCGCTTTCGGCAGGGGAGTCTCAACGAGTGAGATTGGCTAGTTTGCTCGGTAGCGGACTTACCGGAGTTTTATATGTTCTCGATGAACCAACTACAGGCCTACATCCTCATGATAATGCAAAATTATTAAAAACAATGAGGATGATACAAGAAATCGGTAATACCGTTTTAATCATTGAGCATGACATGGATATTGTTAAGTATGCTGATTATATACTAGATGTAGGGCCTGGAGGAGGAAGCAAAGGTGGAAAAATAATGGTTTCGGGTACATCTGCTGATGTTATGGCTTGTGAAACATCTATTACTGGAAAATATTTGGCTAAAAAAAGGGTTATTAAACTGAATCATTCTCCTCGTGAAAATAAAGCTCTAATTATACGTGGTGCTACTGAACATAACCTGCGAAATATTGATGTTAATATTCCTATAAAACAGCTTGTTGTAATGACCGGCGTATCAGGTTCAGGAAAATCAACGTTCTTATTTGATATTGTAGATAAAGTAGTAAGAAAGTATTTAAATCATGCAAGCGAAGTTCCAGGAAAATATACTTCTGTTGAAGGTTTAGATTATTTTAATCGCGTGGTAACCGTTGATCAAGTAACTATAGGCAACTCAAAATCAACACGTTCCAATGTAGCAACCTACACAAAACTTTTTGATTTGATTCGAGATTTATTTGGTTCTTTGCCAGAAGCAAAAGCTCGTGGCTTTAATGCAGAGGCATTTTCTTTCAATGCATCCGATCAACGCTGTGAGAACTGTAATGGGGCAGGCGTGGTAGATATTGACATGACGTTCATGCCTGATATTGAAACAGAATGTCCTGTTTGTAATGGCATGCGATTTACTGATAAATTGTTATCAGTAAAATTTCAAGGATATAATATTGCAAACATTTTAGATATGACAATAAGCGATGCTATTGCTGTCTTTAGACAAGAAAAAAAGATTGTTGCACTCTTAGATTTAATGAGACAAGTTGGTTTAGAATACCTGAAATTGGGACAATCTACTTCGACCTTATCAGGAGGCGAAGCACAGCGAATTAAATTAGCGACTGAGCTGGCCAAATCGGAAACGGGAAATACATTGTACCTATTGGATGAGCCAACTACAGGTTTGCATCCACAAGAAGTGGAAAGATTGATTAATATCTTGAAAAAATTGGTAGCCAAAGGGAATACGGTGGTAGCGATAGAGCATAATTTAGATGTTATTTGTAATGCGGATACAATTATTGATTTTGGCCCATGCGGTGGAATTGCCGGTGGCAAAATTGTTGCAAAAGGTACACCGCAAGAAATTGCTGCAAATAAGGATTCATTAACGGGTCAATGCTTGAAGGCTTATATAGAAGCCAATCAGCTTTAATAATTAAGGATTTTATGAAAAAGAATTTGTATAAAATTATTACTTTAATAATGGTATTGATTCTAGCGTCTTTAGAAAACTCAATTTTTTCAGAATCGAACATGGATATCTCAAATACTAAAATAAAAGCAGATTGTTTTTTTTGCCGACAAAAATCTAAAGGCGAAGTTATTATTGCTAAATTCAAGCATTGTTTTGTTCTTAAAGATAACTTTCCAGTATCAAAAGGTCATTTGCTTATTGTTCCATACGAGCATATTGAAAATTGGTTTGTTGCTTCACAAGTACTCCAACATGACATTATTGAAGCTCTAAATGAAATGAAGCTCTTTCTAGATTCTGAATACCATCCAGATGGTTATAACATAGGCGTTAATTGTGGACAAGCTGCTGGTCAAACAATTATGCATCTTCATGTTCACCTTATACCTAGATATAACGGTGATGTAGATGATCCCAGAGGTGGGGTAAGAGGGGTTATTGCTTCAAAACAAAAATATTAAACTCAATTTTAAGAATAAAACAGAGCTAAAGACATAGTAAAAAATAAATAGACTTCTTCTGAATCTCTAAAAATAGGATAAACTAAAGACCTAAAATTTGTGTCGTTAATTTAGTGCCGGAAGAAGTCTATTTCAATTTTTGGTTTAATATAGTCTTTTATGTCTAATCTTATAGCAAAATTTTGTCCGAAAAAGATTATATGGTGCCATAAAGAAATAGTTCGAATGCTTAAAGAAGAAGCTGGTGCTAAATAAATCAGCTTATTTCCAATAATCGGTGATTTAGGAAATCATGAATACATTTATTTTTTGGCATAAAAGATAATTGAAGAATGACGAAATCTTTAAGACATCTGCTTTGTAATCTACTCCAAATTTTGTTATTAGTATTCTAAATTTTAATAGCCATTTCAATCCATACTCAATTCTACAAGGATCTCAATATGTTGAATATGAAGTTTTCAAAGTTGCTTTTTGCTTTTTTTCTTTTAATTTTGGTAATGGAATGTATAAATATGATGACATCTGCTTCTCAAAAAGTTGTGTTAATTTCTGGTGCAACCAGTGGAATTGGACTAGCAGCGGTTAAAGCATTTCACGAAAAGGGATGGAAAGTATGGGCGGGTTATCATAAAAATGTTTCTAATGAATTAAAGCAAATTGATAAGGTTTGATGTTGTCAATTGGATGTTACAGATGATGATCTCGTTCAAATGGCTATTTCTAACATACTTCAAGAGGATAAAAGGATTGACGCCTTGATTAATAATGCGGGTTATGGTGTTATAGGAGCAGAAGAGTGCGTTACCATTGACGAGGCACAGCAACTCTTTAATGTTAATTATTTTGGGGTATTAAGACTTACGCAAGCAGTTCTGCCAACAATGAGACAACAACGTGCTGGGCATATTATTAATATTAGTAGTGGAGTGGGAGTTCATTCGTTTCCAGGGCTTATATATTCTGCTTCAAAATTTGCATTAGAATCAATGAGCGAGTCTTTAGCCGCGACTCTTTCCCCATGGAATATTAAAGTTTCAATTGTGGAACCTGGATTTGTTAAAACTAAATGGGGACAAACATTGTGTCGTAGGCTCTCGAGTTTGTAATGAAATATTTTATAAGCAGTTGACGCAAGGAATACAGGATATGCTTTGTACCTCTCGAGGACAGTCTCCTGAAGAAGTTGCTGCATTGTTATTACAAATTGCAGAAAATCCGGAGCCTGATATGCGCTATCAGACAACTAATGACATGACAAGATATATTGCTGAAAGAATGGTTGATCCAACAGGAAATACTGCTAAAGAGGGTAATATAAAGTTTGTAAATAGATTGATTAAAAGTGCCAACAAAGAGAAATAACCTTCTGAGCAACACTCGTGATAGATAGCCGTATAAACTTTAATTAAATAATTTGTATTAGATGTTTTATGTTCTGGGGTAAAAAGACATTTTTCAATATGCAAGCGAGCTTTTCCTTGAGTAAAAAGTTCTTTGCAATTACTACATTTTCCCTTTGGCTTAATGAGACGAGTGATCATATAATCCTATTTTCAAAAAACAATATATCGATAATGATATTATTTTACTGCCAAATGTAAATTTGGCAAAAACCAAAGAAGTTAAAAGAACCTGGAAATTCGATTTTTTTTGTGTATTGTTCCTAAAGTTTTCCAATTTAATCTTCTTGTGATTTTATTTATGAATTTGTGGGCTATCTGAAAAGGAGCCTACCGTTTGCGGAACTTTTTTTTAGCGGTTAAATTTATTTTGGATTAATCAATGTAAAGGAACAATCAATGAATAAATTTATAAACTTAATTTTATTAACAGTTTTTATGCCTTTAGCAATTTGTGCTAAATCTATAAATGAGGTTTCACAACTTGATAGAACCTTGTCTAATGGTGAAGAAATCCTTAATTTGCCAGTAATAGCATACATATTGAACTCACTGTTCATCTTTGGCTTAAAAAAACATAATTTTATATTAACTACATGAGGTCTATAGCTCAGTTAAAAATAGATAATTTGAAAACATATGATTTAAGAATACTCTTGAATACTAAAGTAATAACAGGGACATAAAAATGAAAAAACTAATTCTTTTAATTCTATTAAGCTCATTAACTGTTTACAATGCAAATTTTCCCATGAACGCGGATGAAACAAAAGAAGAAAGCCTAAGCCAAAAAATTTTTCTTCTTGAAAACCTTGTTTCCGAGCTTAAACTTGAAATTTTAAACCAAAGAATAATTTCAATTGTTAATCAGAGTTCTAGTATATTTGAAGCTGTTAATGAAACATCAAAATATTTGAAAAATATTAATTTACTAAATACTAATTTCAATCCATTCATAAAAGACTTAATTAAAGCTTTTAAATATTTTGCAGCCAAAAAATTTGCCGGCAATTTGGTTCATTTAAGCCAAGATGAATTAAATAAAATTTTAGAAAAAGCACTTTTAGAAGAAAACCTGGAAGAAGCAGCCAAAGCCTTACTAGCAAAAGCTGATCCAGATATAAAATTTAAAGTCAAAATGGAGCAAGATATTTTTTATGAACTAGATCCGCTATACTTATCTACTGATAAAGAGAGCCTTCAACAGTTAATTCCATTATTACTTATTTATGGTGCTAAAGTTAACGAATCTAAAAGAAATAAGGTTGGAACAGAAGATTACCAAACTGCCTTGAATTTAGCCGTTTTTAATGATAAACAAGCTATTGTAGAACAATTTTTAAATTACAATGTTAATATTAATCTTCCGGATAGTGATGGCGATACACCTTTAATAATTGCAGTTGCGACTGATAATATATCGATGATAAATTTCCTCATTTCTAAAGGAGCCGTAGTTAATTATCAAAATAAAGCTGGAAACACTCCATTGGCATTTGCAATTGTTCCAATAGAATTTGTGACTAATCCAAACAAAATTTTGGTAATTAAAATACTTCTTGCTAACAAAGCAAAACCAAATATTAAAAATAAGCAAGGTATAACTGCCTTAGACCGTGCAAGTTCTGTTATGGACACTTGGGGAATAAATCACAATAAATTACATAAAAAATGTTGGAAGGTAAGAGAATTGCTTAAAGCAGCTATAGCAAATTTATAAAGATATAATTTTAGAGGCTATATGATTTTAAATTTAAAAAAATATTTTTTTTTAATATGGATAGGCTGTTTCATAGGTTCATTTACAGTTATACCTTTTGCTCAAACTGTATCAATTTTAATTAATGGAAAAATTGCTGAGCAAACAACTTTTTTATTATTATGTGTTGCCGCTATAGAAGGTCTTGTTTATGGAATATTAATTTTTCTTGGTCTGAAATTTTCACAGAAATTAGGCATCCATCTATTATTATTGGATGAGAATGCAAACTTGAAACAGGATCTATTTAAGCCTGGAATAACCATAGGAATAATATGTACAGTTTTAATGCTGATAGCGGATAGGTTGCTGCCTGCGGCTCATTTAAATCTTTATTATATAGCAACTCATATGAATCCATTGTATGGTTTGCTTGGATTAATACCCGCAGCATTTAATGAAGAAGTAGTTGTACGTCTTTTTTTTGCTTTCAGGTATAGCTTTGTTGCTAAAAAAAAATTCTTTAAGGGTCTCAATATATCTACAATTATGTGGATGAGTGTTTTATTTACAGCTTTATTTTTTGGGCTTGGTCATATTGCGACATTTGTTCATGAAATGACAGCTACAACACCGCTTATTGTTTTGAGAATGTTGGTGTTAAATGGTATCAGTGGAGTTTTGTTTGGCTTATTATTTTGGCGAAAAGGGTTTGAAACAGCAATGCTTGCGCATTTTGTTTCAGATCTTTTATTATATGTTTTTATTCCCTTGATTAGTTCTTTGAGCATTATATAGAAGAAAGAATGGGAATTGAAATGATACATTTAGGTAGATGGCGAAACATATATTTTAAAACCTGGAAATTTAATAAGTATTTCGCCAAATAAAGTGCATCATCTTAAATCAGCAAGAATTGGTGAATTTGTTAGAGTACTTTGTATAAATCTTCCTTCATTTGATCCTAAAGATATGCATCTTGTTGCGCTATAAAAATAAGTAGCTATACTGTGCTAAAAGATTTTATTATAAATGCAATTGAAAAAGTAAAAAACAAGTCCTTTAATTAACACTAATCTAATGTGATTAAAAAATTATGTTAAAAAATATAAAAGTTCTAGCTATAGGATTTATAGCAGTTATAGGAGCATTAGTGATTTCTAAAGAATGTTGCTCTAAAGAACAACCGATAGATATCCAGAAATTATTACAACAATATATTGAAGAAGGTACAGGAGTGGGAGCTGCTGTAGGATATATTGAGAATGACAATATTCAATATTATGTATATGGGGAAAAATCTATTGATGGTAAAGAGCTGGTGGATCAAGAAACTATTTTTGAAATAGGATCAATTACTAAAGTTTTTACCACAATTGCGTTAATGGAGATGATCAAGGAGGGAAAAATTAATTTGAATGATCCAATCCAAAAATATTTGCCTGGTGTGAAAGTTCCTCAAAAAAATGAGAAGCAAATTACGATATGGCATTTGGCCACTCATACTTCTGAGCTGCCTCGTATGCCAAATAATTTTAACCCACAAAATCTTGATAATCCTTTCGCCGATTATTCTGTTGAAAAGCTCTATGAATTTCTCAATTCATATACTCTTACAAAGGATCCAGGTCAGGAATTGGAATATTCTAATCTAGGTATGGGGCTTTTGGGTCATATTTTAAGTTTAGTCGAGCATACAAGTTATGACGAACTAATTAAAACTAAAATTTGCATTCCTTTGTCTATGAATAATACCTCTCAACATTTAACGCCTAACATGCAAAGACATTTAGTATATGGTTACTCTATGATGGAGAAAGTCAGTAATTGGGATTTGGATGCTCTGGCTGGAGCAGGAGCTTTGCGGTCCAATGTAGAAGATATGACTAGTTTTTTAGCGGCTAATATGGGCATGATAGATACACCTTTATATGAATCTATAAAAGCTTCACAGATAGAGCAATGTTCACTTTCTCATAAACAATGTTTTGGATGGATAAAAACTCAAAAAAATGACACTACTATTATATGGCATAATGGTGGGACTGGAGGATATAGAAGCTTTATTGGATTTGATCTGAAAAACAAAAAAGGAGTTGTTATCTTAAGCAACTCTACGGATCCTTTTCCAGATGAATTGGGTTTTTATATTTTAGATCCCATTAACTTTAAACCTGAAAGGCCTGAGTACAATAAAGCTTTAGATAATCCAGATTATCTAAAAAAGTTTGTAGGCACATATAGAATTGAGCCAAAAGTAAAGGACCAGGACATTCCCGTGGAAGAATTTCAAATAGTTATGATGAAAAATAAATTGTATCACAGTGATGGTTTGCAATTACTTCCTGAGAAAGAAAATACTTTTCAATTAAAAGGTATTCCAATCGCCTATGGTATTCATTTTATCGTAGATGATAAAATGAATATTATTGAGTTAGAGCTCATTGCGCCTGATGGAGTTGTTAAGGCTTATCCTAAAAAATAGAATTTGTATATAGCAAAAAGATTTAAGCTATGTTCGGTAGATGCTGGGAGAATTGGTAGTATTAAGCAAGACTAGGATAAAACAATGAATGATTTGTCAGCCACATTTCGCGAATGTTATGGATGTAAAGCACAATTTATTTATAATGATGGACCAACGGACCGTTATGGGGTTTGTTCTCCCGAATGCTGGGCGACATTTAATGCTGTTTTAGCAAAAGAACAAGAGTGGGCAGGCTATCCATTTATTCATCGACTTCTTGTGGATACTTATGCAGTCCAACATCCACCGCATCTTGAAATTCAGAAAAAGTTAGAGATTAATCAGCGTTTGATCAATGCGTCAATCCAATCTGTTTTTATACATCTTATAGCACTGTATTTAGCCTTTGAAAAGAAAATACAACTGCAAGATATTAGCAAGCATATGGCTCATATTTTAAAGACTGAAGTGAAGTTTGAGTTATTAGAGCTAAAAGCACCATCTAAACTTGGTCATCTTACAATTGCTGATATCCACAAGGCGTCCACTTTTGAAGAATATGAAAAATTAATATACCAATGGGCTGAATCGACATGGAAGGCTTGGATAAATTATCACAATACAGTGAAACAATTGTATGAGAAATATGGCCTAAGTAAATAACCGATATCAAGATGATATAGTATACCATAAACGCTCCACAATGCTTTTTGTTTTTTGAAGTAAAGTGATCTTACTATCTTTTAGTAGATACTTCAAATTCGAAGTATACTAAATAAATATTAGCAAAGGTATTTTTATGAGATCAAAATTCTTGTAATGTAAACTAGAAATGTATATACTAAGTATATCTTATTCAAGAGAGGTTTCTTATGAAAATGAAAACTACTATACAAGAATGGGGAAATAGCTTAGGTATAAGAATTCCAAAAGCAATAGCTAAAGAACTATCATTACGTCCAGGGCTTCTCCTTAGTATAATGATAGAAGATAACCATATTGCTCTTTATCCAGAGAAATATTCATTAGACGATATGCTCAATAAAATTACAGAAGACAATAGCCATGGCTTAGAATGGAATGATAATAACAGCCGAGGCGCAGAAGAATGGTAGGCTATATACCAGATCGTGGTGATATAGTATGGCTGGAGTTTGCACCACAAAAAGGTAGAGAAATACAAAAAACCAGACCTGCGCTGATTATTTCTCCCAAAAATTACAACTTAAAAACCAAGCTTGTATTATGTATGCCTATTACGAGCAAAATCAAAGGTTATCCTTTTGAGGTAGTAATTAATGATGGACCAATTAAAGGAGCAATACTAAGTGACCAAATACGTTCTTTTGATTGGTTATCAAGAAAAGCAACTTTTATCATTTGCTGTGATCAAGGATTAATTATTGAGGCTTTGGCCAAGCTTAAACTTTTAATTGATTAACAGATATCACTTCTTTTATTTGACTGCACCAGAGTACAGGGTATAAGTGCATCATCTTAAATCAGCTAAAATTGGTGAATCGGTTAGGGTTCTTTGTATAAATCTTCCTGCATTTGATCCCAATGATATGCATCTTGTTGAGCTATAACAATAAGCAGCTATACTTTGCTAAAAGACAAATTCGTTAAAAAATATGAAAAATTCTAGCTATAAGATTTATGGTAATTATAGGAGCTGCAATAAGCTATATATTTGATTTCCATACAATTAATGCTGCTCGCATGATTGCCATTGTTGCTAGGAAGCCGGAAGAAAAGATAGAAATGATCAAGCGAGAACAAATTATTGAAGTGATTAACAAATCCGTTGAAGCAAATCCTTGTGTTTATGCATTTTGGCTTGAAGGGGCTGATGCTTCCGGCTTAGTTGATGAATATTCTGATATTGATATGTGGTTTGATGTTGAGGATGGAAAAGAAAATTTAATCTTTAATGAAATTGAAAAAAGTCTAAAAGAATTTGGCCCATTAGATTTTATATACGAGCAGGAACAGTTTCATCAGCAAATTCGACATAAAATTTATCATATAAAAAATACTCCTGATACTTTGCTTTTAGATATTTGCATACAAAGTCATAGTAGAGATTTCATTTTTACAAAAGATTTGCCAGGTGAAGAAGTAAAAATTATTTTTGATAAATCTAATGTGATAAAATTTAAAGAATTAGACGAAGAGATATTTAAGATTAGCCAAGAAAAAAGAATTCATCATTTAAAGAATATATTTTTACAAGAATCAAGAGTTTTAAAAATGATAAAGCGAGGCCATTTTATTGATGCTTTTAAATTTTACCTGAAATTTATATTAGAGCCTCTAGCTGAAGTTTTAAGAATGAGGTATGTGCCAAAAAAGCAAATATTTTTGAAATATATATCTAAGGATTTGCCAAATGAGGTTACAAATCAGCTTGAGACTCTTTATCAAATACGATCTCTTGAAGAAATGAAATTAAAAATAGAAACTGCAAAAGAGTTGTTTAAAAATGCTTTGCAAGAATTAGAAAGCAAATAATAGCTTCATCTAGTAAACCAAAATATAAAATAAGATATTTCAGCTTTAAGAACTAATAGTTACGAAAGTTCAATGTTTTAATGGATTCAGCGTAGAATTATAAATATTTGCAGATCTTCTAATTGTCGTGCAGCTTGCGCGACTTTTCCATAAGCTGGATGGAATCCTCATTTCCAGATTCATTGACATACGATGTCAATGATAAATTTTTAAAAATTTATAGGCTTATATCTATTATGTAATTATCTAATGTCAAAATATGATGAGAATTATTGGCTTGTCTTTGAAAATTAACATTATGCATTGAGTGTTGCAATTGATTGTTAATGATAAGTTGTTATAATTTTATAGATGTAAATTTAATTTTTTATGTAAATATAGTTTATGAGGAATTAATAATGAAAAAGTATATTTTTCTATTGATAATTACTGCTTATATTAACTGTAATGTTATGGGAATGGAAAGTTTTGTTGCAAAAAGCAATACCTCTAATATGTTTTCAGTATTTCCCAATTTAAAATATGAAGCTATTTATCAGACTCTCAGGCAAGATGATTTACAATTAAAAATATTTCAATCAAAGTTAAGAGGGTCTTTAAGTTTGTTAAATTCTAAATTGCTTAAACTCTTTTCAAACAATTGTAACATTCTAATTCTTATGCCTTTAAATGATAAACCTACGATGTCTCTTAATATTAATATCAATATGGAAAGGGTAGAGAGCAAGCGGTTTGACGAACAAAATTTTGTTCGAATTAAGCCCATGACAAATTATCTTCGTCAATTTATGTGTAAAAAAGGGTTATCAGAAGAGGAAGATAAACAACTTGAAAAATTTGAATTGAAGCTTAAAAAATATATAGGTAAATTAGCAAATCAAATTACCGAATTTTTTATTGAGCATAATGATATTTTAGAATTATTTCCAGAAAAGCAATCTGCTATCGAGTTAGATATAGAATTTAATATTGAGAAAAGTTAATTAAATGGCAAACTTGTTTGGTCAAATTTTTAAGGATTGCTATATAACTTTGAGGTGAATCATTTTTTAACTTCAGTATTGATAATTATATCTTTAATTGGACTTAATTTTGATTATAAGCAAAAAAATTAAATTGGTTAATAGAACTGAAAGGGGGTAAATAATATGAAAAATTCTATAAAAATTTTGATCTTGCTTTGTCTTGCGCCTTGTATTCCGGCCATGACTATGGAACAAGTTAATTCTGAAGCATCAGAAAATGAATTAATCAATTTTGAGGAAAATTCAGAAAATCCAATTGGTATATTGATGTTGCCTAATGAGTTGTTGGAAATGATTTTGCTTAAAGTTTATTTTGATGAAAATGCTTGTGATGGATATGAAGATATACCTGATGCATTAGATTACATTAAACAAAAATTACCGAATATTCCTAAAAACATTCGTCTTGTATGTAGGGCATTTAATTTGGTGAATGATTCCATCAGCAGAGGAAGTTTGTCAAAAAAAGCGTTAAAGAATTTTTACAGGTCTTTATTACTTAAAAAGCTGTCAAATTGTAACTGTTTAAAGTATAGACTACTTAGAGAATTCCTTAAAACCGGAAATGATAATGGCATTATATCCATACTAACTTTCGGTTGTCTCATTTTAGATTACAAGAAGATTTATCAGTGCGATATTAATAAAGTTATTGACATGTTATTGTTTTATGGTGCAAATGTTAATAGTAAAAATAACACTGGTCATACTGCTGTGCAAAATGCTATAATGTTTTTCGGGGAGAATAATTTAGGAAAAGAAATAATCAATGTTTTATTAGCTCATGGTGCTAATGTCAATTTACAAAATAATTATGGAGATACGGCTTTACATAGTGCTATATCACATTATAATCATGTACTTGGGCCTACAATGCTAGAGATAATTAAAATTTTATTAGATCATGGTGCTGATCTTAATATTAAAAATAAAGCGGGTGATACACCTTTGGCTATTGCTGAAAGAGGTCCATATTATGAACTTAAAAAATTTTTAAGAAGTATAGATAAAAATATAGAAGAACCAAGCCCTAGAACTTGCATTTTAATGTAATTAAGATACAAAACTCATAGAGCTTATATTGAATACTGCAAGCGAGTATCCGCAAGATTTTTGAAGCTACTTTATGTAATAAAAGTTATAGCATTACCAGTTTTTTCAGCTCTACCTGTTCTACCAATTCTGTGTATATAATCTTCTGGTGTAGCAGGTAACTCAAAATTAATTACATGAGATACATCATCTATATCTATTCCTCTGGCAACAACATCAGTAGCTAAAAGTATTTTTACTTTATTATTTTTAAATAATGTTAAAGCATTTCTTCTTTGTGCTTGAGATTTATCACCATGAATTGTTGCAATATTAAATCCACGTTCACGTAATCTTTTGGATAATTTATCTGCAGATCTTTTTGTTCTTAAAAATATGATAACTCTTGTAAATTCAGGTTTAATTAAAGAATCATGCAAAAGTTCAATTTTATCGCTCTCGCCAACTTTAATTACATCTTGATTCACGTTACTAGCCGATTGCCTTGTTTTTACACTAATGGTTATAGGATTATGCAAAAATTTGTTCATTACCTCTTTAAGGTTTACTGGAATTGTTGCTGAAAAGAAAAGTGAATGACGTTTATCAGGCAATTTACTAATGATATATTTTATATCATTGATAAATCCCATATCAAGCATGGTATCCACTTCATCTAAAACAATAGCGTCATATTTGCTAAAATTGATATTACCATTACTTTCTAAATCTTTTAGACGCCCGGGAGTCCCAATTACAAAAGAGGGATCTCTCTTTAAATATTGAATTTGAGGAACAATACTTAAGCCTCCTATGCATAATACAGAATTAAGCTTTGTATTCCTCTTAAATATCTCGAGTTCACTTTGAATTTGATCTGCTAATTCTCTAGTAGGAGTAATAATAAGTACCCTGTTCGTCTTCTTTGTTAGTACATTATGAACTAATGGGATCAAGAAGGCAGCCGTTTTTCCGGTACCGGTATTAGCACTAGCAATAACATCCTTGCCTTCTAAAATTATAGGAATCACTTGATCTTGTATTGGCGTTGGTGCCTTGTAACCTTTACTTATAATATTTTTTTTAACTTGTTCATCAATTAAAAAATCTGCAAACATGTTTTTTGGGGTGAATACTGTAGATGTCGGTTGCTCTTCAACTTTTTTTATAAATGTTAAAGGATTAAATTCCTTTTGAACTCTTTTTGGTCTTGTAAAATTAGACCTAAAAGTTGAGAATCTACCTGAACTTCCTCCATTTTTGAAAGAACCACCTTTATAATTATTTTTTTGCTCCGATTTATATTTGGAGCCATTTTGTTTTGACATATGTCTCTAATTCGAAACGGATATAACCGTTATTATGAGTGTATTTTTTTACTACTATTCTAAGTATACAGCAAAAATAATTTTTTGCATTTTTCTTGCTCTTTGTATTATGGGTCATAAAAATGACCAGATCCTTGCATAAATTTTGATATGCTTTTGGTTTACGTACATCACCCGACATTTATCCAGGTATTAGAACTATCTGGTATTCTGGCGACGTAGAATAAACAATTTAGCGATTGTATATAAAAAGTATTTTTTATTAACGATAAAAAAGGGCCCAAATTTTGACCCTTTTTTAAGCTTTTAATTATCAGTTATTTATTCACTAGTACCAATATTTAAATTATTAGCATCTCTTTTTCACTTGTTTCTAACTGATTTGCCATTTGTTCAGCTTCTTGTCTAGATACGATCTTATCGTCTAAAATACATACATCAAAGTTATTAATTAATGCATCTAATACCTTTTTAAACTTTCTCTTCATTGCCAAATCTTCAATGAATTTAATATCCTCAATATTCAAGTGTAGATTAGCCTTAATCAATGACACTGCAACTTCTTCTAGATCACCTTTTATAGCCCAACACAAATTTGTCTGGCCAACTTCATATCCTGATTCGTTAGCACCAGCTGCAATTAGCATTTCTATTATTTTTATTTGCTTAGAATGTGTAGCATACAGCAAGGCTGTTCCTCTATCCTCATCTATTATATTGGGATTGGCACCATATTGAAGTAAAATTTTTATTATTTCAATATTACGATTTTGCGTTGCATGAATCAAAGCTGTCTTTCCAACCTTATCTTGTATATCCGGATTTGCGCCCCTCTGCAATAACATTCTTATTATTTCGGGATTATTTAATTTTACTGCCAAAACTAAAGGAGCATTACCACATTTATCTTGTATATTTACATCTATATAAGGATTTGTTAATAATTGCTCTATTACTGCTTTGCCATCTCCAGAATCCATAATCTCATCTTTAATTGAAATTAAGAGAGCATTACTGTCTTTTATAATATCCTGTCTAATAATTTTTAAAATTATCATCACCATTTCAATAGGTATATTATAAAAAGGAGATTCTATATTTTCTTTTGCAGGACTATGGGCTGCTAATAGTAGTAAATATGGTGTTAAAGAATCTGTTTTGAATTTCGATTCTTCTATCTTATCTGGTTGCTCCATTGCAAAAATATTTGACATAATTGTACTGCCTATCAATAGGGATATAGATAGCAAACTTTTTGTTTTCATTATGAACTCCATTTAATTGGTTTATATTATTTATATTCTAATTGTATATTATTTTATAAGTTTGTCAAATTTATAAATGGCTTATATGTTGGAACAAAACAAAAATATGAGGAAAATTTAACATAAGATCAATCTTTGTAATTCAATGCATAAGTTTTGAATATATTTTTGGTTAAGTATCATCATGAAACGATATTTTTTACTATTTATTGATACTTTTAAAAACTTGTGGAAAAAAAAGCTTTTATAAAATTTTAGCCTTTCTTGATGGATCATTCAAATTGAGGTTTTAGAGTAGATTCAAGCAGTATTTATCTAATTTAGATTTGTTAACTATGCTTCGAATTTTGTTCCAATTCGAATGAGCTTAGGAAATTTAGCATCTTATCAATATCGTATTTCACATTCGATGCATAATCAAGATAGCTTTTAAGATAATTAAGATATTCTTTTAAACCATTTTTTAAGTTATTTGAATTAGCTTTTTTAAGAATATATTTGATAGCATTTCTCTTTTGCGCAAAACTTATATATTCCATAAACCATATTAATAATACTAGACTTAAAGCTCCTAAAATTAGTCCTGATAATGTATATGCTAAACCTGAATAAAGTATAATAATAATCATAAGCAGCGAAATCAGAGTGCTTGAAATTAATTGCTTAATATATGATTTTTTTTCAAAAAGATTTATCTCATATAAAAGGCTACTGCTTAAAGCCTGATCAGAAAGATTTTTTATTCGGTGCTGATTAATTAAGATGCTATTTTTTGTAACAATTATGCATGGTTGTTTCGCTTGATTAATTATGATGCCATCGTTTGTAAGGAATGGATATGTTTTTTCATTTGGGTTTTCATCTAACTTTTTAAGATTATATGAATTTTTATGAAGCGCTTTTAATATAGGGCTAACTCTAGCTTCAATTTCATCATTAAGATTTTCATAATGATGTTTTCCATATATTAATTTAAGTATAGGAAAAAAAACAAAGGCTGAAAATAGAACAGGTAAACTGAAAAGAATATATTGAAAAAAAATGAGAAAAAATATAAGCATATAATTCCTTAAAAGGATATGAGAGTAAAAAAATAGAATATACCTTAATTAATGATAATATTGGGTAGAAATATTGCAAGAATTTTATCTCACATAATGGACTTATATAAAATCTCATAAAATAGTACTGTTGCTGCAATGTGATAAGTTCCTATAATTTCTTTCCCAAAAATTTGTGTTTTTTTGCATTATTGTTTTGGGTGTGCTACCATAAACATATGGTAAAATTCATTTTTTCAGAAAGCCGATGGTGCATTATGAAAGTTTCTCTTATTTCCAACTAAAATATCAGGTACTATTTTTTTAGATACTGATATCTCTATTTTTTAAATACATTTCCAATGGGTAGAATAATGCCCAAAATCCTGAGAAGGAAAAATGCAAATGTTGAATGTGTAATACAGAGCATGCGTTATGTCTTTGTGCATAAGTTTGTTTATTTTTACAAACCTATACAACAACGTTTAAATCTTAAAATTAATGAAAGAAATGATAAATATGACAGAAAAGTTACTACAAGTTAATAATCTTACGAAAATATTTACTTCAGGATTTTGGCCTTTTAAAAAGCACAACCATGTTGTTGTGAACGATATCTCTTTTCATCTTAACAAGGGTGAAATACTGGGTCTCTTGGGACCAAATGGTGCTGGAAAAACAACCACGATTCAAATGCTTTTGGGCACTTTAATACAGAGTAAGGGATCGATTATTTATTTTGGCAATAATTTTATGCAATATCGGATTTCAACGCTTAAAAGAATTGGCTATGCCAGTGGCTATGATAAGTTACCTGCTCGCTTAACTGTAACAGAAAATCTTGATGTTGTAGGACGTGTTTATGGTATTACTCAACCTCATCGTATGGAGCAGATTGAAAGGCTTTTAAAATTTTTTGGTATTTGGGAAATGCTTGATCGTCAAACAGGAACTCTTTCAGCAGGTCAAGCAACTCGGGTTATGCTTGTTAAGGCATTTATCTCTAATCCGGAAATTGTTTTGCTTGATGAACCAACAGCTTCATTAGATCCTGATATTGCACAAGAAGTACGTCAATTTATTTTGATGCAGCGTAAAGAACGAAATGTTTCTATTTTGGTTACTTCTCATAATATGAATGAAGTAACTGAGCTTTGTGATCGTGTTTTGGTTTTAAAAAATGGTGCCATTGTTGCAAATAATACGCCTGAGTTGCTTGCAAGATCTATCTCAAAAGTTCGCATTCATCTTACCATTTCTCGGGGTTTTAATGAGATTCTTGAATATTTGCAAAGTTTGAAACTGTTTTACACAATACAAGATAATCATCTAACAATTGAGCTTGAAGAGTATGCTATAGCTCAGTTTCTCGCAGATTTAGGTGATAGAAAAGTTTTGTACACGCATATTTCGATTGATAAGCCAACGCTTGAAGATTATTTTTTAAGCATTGCTAAATAAAAAAAGGAATTAAATTGAAAACTAAAACTATAATACCTCATATTCCATTCTATTTTGTTCGTCATGGAGAAACCGATTGGAATCGGATAAATGGTGGATTATGTAAAGAAGATGAGATTCCCTTAAATCAAACGGGTTTATTGCAAGCAACTAAAGTTTGTAAACAACTAGATTCTTTAAATATTACCAAAATATGTTCAAGTCCTCTTAAAAGAGCAAAACAAACTGCGGAAATTATTAGGGATTATCTTAACGAAATACCTTTGGAATTTTATCCAGACCTTGGCAAAATTTCAGATGAAACGATAGGAACTATATTTGCAGAAATATTAAAGCCTTCTCAAACTTTGTTGATCGTAAGTCATGGAGAAGTTTATCGAATATTATTACGCATTTTAGATGCTCAGTCTGTTCATCCGAAAGCAAAAAATTGTGGATTATATTTTTTCAATCCCCCTAGTCCAGAATTAAACCAGTGGACTGTATCTGAATTGGGTGATGAATATAAAAATGGTTAGTAAATCATTCAAATAATAAGGAGTTTAATGATCTCATTTTTACCAATTGGTGCTATAGTAATTCGTCATATACGTGTATTGCTACGAGACCCTAATGTTTTGCTGTATTTGTATTGGCCAATGCTTGATATATTTACTTGGGGATATTTGGGGGCATGGATTCAGCAATCACAAGCAGCAGGATTACATAATTTTGAAGTGGCTGCATTGCTTGGCATTCTTTTATGGCAAGTAGTCGGCCGGGGAGCTAATACGATAATTTTTTCATTCAGCGAAGAACTTTGGTCGAATAATGTAGTAAATCTTTTTTCTTTACCTTTACGTATTATTGAATGGATAGGTGGTGTTATCCTTTTCTATGCAATTATGATTATGATTACAGCGATTACTTGTATGGGCATTATATTTATGTTCTATGATGTATCATTATGGTATATCTTCTCAACGTTTTTGATTTTTTTGCCACCACTCTTTATCTCAGGCATTTGGCTTGGATTTGCTGCTTTGCAAATAGTGGTTACTTTTGGTAAGCGTGGTGTGGAACTTGGGCATGTAATTAGTTGGTTTCTATCGCCATTTAGTGGTGCTTATTATCCTATTGATGTACTACCTATTTGGGGTCAAAAGATTAGTGCATTGTTGCCAATGAGTTACGTATTGCAAGGCATGCGAGAATATGTAATGAATCAAAAAAATCCAACATCCTACTTGCTTAAAGGATATGCTTTAAGCATTCTTTATGCATTATGTTCATTAATGTTATTTGTTTATTGCTTTAACCGAAGTAAGCAAAAGGGCCTTGCTCGATTGGCTGATTAAATACAAGCACAATAATTTGTAATGAGATAGCCCTGAATAAACTATGTGTGCATATTTTGACAAAACAGCAAATATCTGATTAATTATAATAATAGATTTAAATATATGAAATTATAGCGAATGATTTTTCAAATGGGGGTAAAGCACTGTGAAAAACTTTATAAAAATTTTGGTCTTACTTTGTATTGCGCATTGCATGCCAACTATGACTATGGATCAATTGAGGGAATCGATAAATCAATCAGTTGAATCTGAAGAAAATTTGATTGATATATTGCCTGCTGAGTTATTGGAAATTGTTCTTTTAAATGTCTATTGCGATGGGGATATTTGTAATGGGTATCAAAGTATATATGATGCATTAGATTGTATTAAACAAAAATTACCGAGTATTTCTAAAAATATGCGTCTTGTATGTAAAATATTTAATTTTGTAAATGATTCCATAGGTAAAAAAAGTTCATCAAAGAATATGCTAAAAAAATTTTACAGATCTTCATTAATTAAGAATTGGCCAGATTATAAAGATTTAAAATATACCGAGCTTGAGGAATTCCTTAAAACCGGAAATGATAATGGTATTATATCTAAAATAACTTATGAATACCTCTTTTACAGTAAACTTTACGGATCATTAGTAGAGAATTTTAATAGAATTATTACTATGTTATTATTTTATGGTGCAAATGTTAATAGTAAAGATAACAATGGTAGTACTGCTATGCATCAGGCTTTAGAACGGTATTATGGGAAAGAGGATTTAGTGAAAGAAATAATCATTGTTTTATTAGCTCATGGTGCTGATGTTAATTTGCAAGATGAGAATGGAAATACAGTTTTACATGATGCTGTATGTACTTATGATCCGGGAGCTGGGCGTAAAGTGCTAGAGATAATTAAAATTTTATTAGATCATAGAGCTGATCTTAATATTACAAATAATGCAGGTAATACGCCTCTAACATTTGCTGAAAGAGGACAATTTTATGACCTTAAACAATTTTTGAGAAGTGTAGATAAGAAAGTAGAAGAAAAGCCTAAAACTTGCATTTTAATATAATTGAACCGCAAATTACTTGTCCTCAAGGTTTTTTCCAACATCCTACCAAATGATCATTTACCATGCCTATAGCTTGCATGAAGGCATAGATAATCGTGGATCCTACAAATGTCATGCCTCGTTTTTTTCAAATCTTTTGATAGGGCATCATTTTCAGGGGTATTTGCCGGAACTTCGGAAAAGGCGTGCCATCTATTGACTATAGGTTTATTGTTTACGAAGTGCCAAAGATATTTGTCAAAGGAACCAAATTCTTTTTGGATTTTTATAAAAGCTTGTGCATTTTGCCGAGTGCTGTAGATTTTTAATCGATTACGAATAATCTCAGGATTATTACGTAAAGCCTCTAGCTCTTTATCTGTCATTGTTGCAACTTTAGCTGGGTTAAAATTATGAAATGCTTTATGATAGCCTTTTCTTTTTTGAAGTACTATTTCCCAATTTAATCCTGCTTGTGCACCTTCAAGAATTATCATCTCAAGTAGGTGCTTATCATTGTGTGATGGGATGCCCCATTCGTTATCATGATAATCTGTTAAAAGTTCTTTGCCTGGAGTTGCTCCAAAACATCGTTTTTTGCCATCAGTTCCAATAATCATTGTTATACTCATGTTTTTTCAAAATTAAGTAACCATTTTTTATATTCTAAACCACCGGCATATCCACCAAGATTTCCATTGCTATTAATAACTCGATGACATGGAATAATTATGGCTAATTGATTAGATCCATTTGCATTTCCAATTGCTCGTGAAGCTGTTGGTTTTCCTATTGAATTGGCTATGTTTGCATAAGATCTAGTTTCGCCATAAGGAATTTTTTGTAGCTCTTTCCAGACAGATTGTTGAAAAGTGGTTCCTCCAAGACATATTGGGGTTTTAAATTCTTTTAACTTGCCCTCAAAATACTCGTTTAGTTCTTGCTCAATTAGATCAATTGGTTTGGTTTTGCCAGGTCTAATATCTAATTTCGTTTTGAATTTAATCTGTTCAATTTCATGATCTAAATGAGGGCGACCAATAAATTCTAAAAGATAGAGTTTATATTCATCTGCAATTGCCACCATAGGGCTAAGTTTGGTATTTATTTTTGATATGTACATTCTAAATTTTATTAAAAAAGTGATTGATTTTTATTAGTATAGTATAACCGGATTTAGTTAATATTTAAATTTAACAAGATGATTAGAATATAAAATGTTATTTTAATTAAAATCTTTAGCTGCACATATCCAAAAATCCGCGTTTGCATATATTTTGACAAAACAACAAATATGTGATTTTATATAATAATAGATTTAAAAATAATTGAAATTTACAAATACTGAAAATAATTTTTTCCAATAGGGGGTAAAACACTGTGAAAAAATCTATAAAAATTTTGATCCTGCTTTGTCTTGTACATTGCATGCCAACCATAACCATGGAACAAGCTAAAGAATCTACACAATTAGCTGATGTTGAAGAAAATCTAATCGATATATTGCCTACTGAACTATTGGAAATTATTCTTTTGAATGTTTATTTTGATGTAAATGCTTGTGATGGGTATGACGATATACCTGAAGCAATATGTCCTATTAAACAAAAATTACCGAGTATTTCTAAAAACATTCGTCTTGTATGTAAAGCATTTAATTTGTTAAATGATTCCATAAGTAAAAGAAGTTCGTTAAAAGATATGTTAAAAAAATTTTACAGATCTTTATTAATTAAAATAAAGGATTTTGAGTATTTTCCAGAACTTGAAAACTTCCTTAAAACTGGAAAAGATAATGGTATTATATCTAAACAAATTAAAGTAGTTCGCGGAAGCCCACATATTGGGATAAAATCAGAACGTGTTAATCAACTTATTGACATGTTATTGTTTTATGGCGCAGATGTTAATAGTAAAGATGACACGGGTAATGCTGCTATACATGAGGCTTTAGTGTTACATAATCATGAGGAATCAGCGAGAAACATGATTATAGCGTTACATGGTGCTGATGTTAATTCAAACAAGTACTTAGCGAAAGAAATTATTATAAAGTTATTAGCTCATGGTGCTGATGTTAATTTACAAGATAAGAAGGGGTATACAGTTTTCCATTATGCTCTACACTTTCATAGGCATGGCCCGGAAGCTTGTGCCATATCCTTCCGTGATGGATCGGGATGTAGAACGCTAGAAATAATTAAAATCTTATTAGAGCATGGAGCTGATCTTAATATTAAAAATGATAGAGGTGATACAGCTAGAGCTGTGGCTGAAAGACTATCATTTAGTGACATTGCAGAATTTGTGAAAAAAACCCTGTAGATAAGACTGTAAAGTCTACTGTAAACTGCATTTTAATGTAATTGAACCACAAAAATTACTTGCTAATGCTTAATGAGCTCCAAGATTTTAATTTATCCTGTAAATTTTTGACAAAATAGTAAATATATGAAATATAAAAATTAGAGACGATTTCAAATATGGGGGTAAAACACTGTGAAAAACTTTATAAAAATTTTGGTCTTACTTTGTATTGCGCATTGCATGCCAACTATAACCATGGGGCAATCTGCGGAATCGATAAATCAATCAATTGATGATGAAGAAAATTTGATTGATATGTTGCCTGGTGAATTATGGGAAATTATTTTTTTCAATGTATATTGTGATGAAAATGCTTGTGATGGATATGTGTATATACCTGATGCAATAGATTCTATTAAACAAAAATTACCGAGTATTTCTAAAAACATTCGTCTTGTCTGTAGAGCATTTAATTTGGTGAATGATGCTATAGGTAAAAGAAATTTGTCAAAAGAAGTGTTAAAAAAGTTTTACAGATCTTTGTTAATTAAAAAAATAGAGGATTTTAACCATTTTCCAGAACTTGAAAATTTCCTTAAAATCGGAAATGATAATGGTATTATATCTAAAGTAACTTATGAGTACCTCGATTACAGTGCTCTTTACGGATCTTCAAAGAATTTTAATAAACTTATTACCATGGTATTATTTTATGGCGCAAATGTTAATAGTAAAGATAACAGTGGTAGTACTGCTATGCGTCAGGCTTTAAAGTGGTGTTATCAGAAAGGTGACTTAGTGAAAGAGGTAATCATTGTTTTATTAGCTCATGGTGCTGATGTTAATTTACAAGATGAGAATGGAAATACAGCTTTACATCATGTTGTATCTTTTTATGACTTTTTTGGAAGTCATAGAGTACTAGAAATAATTAAAATTTTATTAGAGCATGGAGCTGATCTTAACATTAAAAATAATTCAGGTGATACGTCTTTGGCTGTTGCTGAAAGAGGGTCATTTTATGACCTTAAACAATTTTTGAGAAGTATAAAAGATAAGAATGTAGAAGAAAAGCCTAGAACTTGCATTTTAATGTAATTTCAAGCATCGCTATCAATTCTTTGTTTTTATAGATTAAAATGATAAAGTTGTAATATAAATTGATTAACATTATCTCATTTTTTTAAATTTATTAAGAAGGTTTTTCGTGATTAAAATTAAACCAAATTTTGTCTATGACGAAAATGAAAATAAAGTGGGAGTAATATTAAGCGTTGAGGAATTTGAAGCAATTGTAGATGAGCTTGAAGATTATCATGACTATAAGCTTATTAATGAACGCAGAAACAAGCAAGAAAAATTATATACTTTAGAAGAGGTTATAAAGGAAACTGAAGAGAGATTAAAAAAAGGTGATTTTTAAGAAAAATCTTCTTGGATATACAATCATATTAAAGGAATCAGCAAAAAAAGATTTAAGAAAATTGCCGCCAAAAGATGCTCTTCGTATAGAAAATAAGATCTCCGAATTAACTGCAGGTGCTTATCATTGTGTGATGGGATGCCTCATTCGTTATCATGATAATCTCTTAAAAATTCTTTGCCTGCAATGCCTCCAAAACATCGTTTTTTGCCATCAGTCCCGATAATCATTGTTATATCCAGGCTTTTTCAAAATTGAGTAACCATTTTTTATACTCTAAACCACCGGCATATCCATCAAGCTTTCCATTGCTGTTAATAACTCGATGGAAACTTCAATTCTTGACAAAATGGTAAATATTTGCGATTATAAAAACTATAAACAATTTCAAATAGAATGGAGAAGTTATGAAGAGCTTTATAAAAATTTTGATTATACTTTGTCTAATGCATTTCATTCCCACTATGACTATGGAACGAGCTAATGAGGAAATGATTATGACTATGGATCAGGTTGATACATTGGAATGTAAAAATAAATCGACTAATGATGAAGAAGGTCCAATTAGTTTACTGCCTGCTGAATTGTTAGAAATTATTTTTGAAAAAGTCTATTATGATGTAAATGCTTGTGATGGACATCTAAGTATGTATGACGCATTAGATTCTATTAAACAAAAATTGCCGGAAACCTCTAAAAATATTCGGCTTACCTGTAAAACATTCAATGATGTAAATGATGCTATAGGTAAAAGAAATTCTTCAAGGGATGATTTAAAAAAGTTTTATAAAATTTTATTAGTTAAAAAGCTTCTATGGTGTTATGTTGGTAGACGTAGACGTGCTGAATTTCTTAAGGGAGATAATAGTGTAATATCTGAACTAATTTCTTCTTATTCTCCGAGCTCAAGCTCGATAGATGAATATTCTCCTTACTATTCTAGTTCAAGTGGAGAAGAACGATTAGGTCGTGAAATTGCCCTAGTGTTGTTTTATGGAGCAAATGCTAATAGTATGAGCAAATTTGGTAATAGCGCTATACAAGATGTTTTGAGTAAGGACAATATAAGTACTGACCTTAAGAAAAAATTAATCATGTTATTATTAGCTCATGGGGCTAATATTAATATTCAAAATACTGATGGAAAAACACCTTTAAGTAGCGCTGTGATAAATTTGGAAGATGGAAAAAGTGATGTAGAGATAATTAAATTATTATTAGATCATGGAGCCGATGTTAATATTCAAGATTATAAAGGACACACAGCTTTGTATCTGGCTATAATTTTTTATCAACTTTTGCCAACAAGAAATTTTCTAGATACGATTAAGCTTTTATTAGATCATGGAGCTGATCGTACTATTAAAGATAAAAAAGGTGAAACTGCTATAGATATTGTCGAAAGAGATAAACTTACTGAGCTTAAAAAATTGGGACTTGCTAAGTCTTCGAATTGCATTTTAATGTAATTGAGTAAAAATTATTTTATCTTGCTTAGTGAGCTAAAATTTTAACTCACTTTGATTTTGTTGAACATATTTTTTTTGGTTTATTGAGTGCAATATACTAATTTTACATTAGAAGCTAGAACTTTTCATTCTACGTCGCCAGGATACCAGGTATTGAATGACAAGTAGCACTTCCAAGCTTCTCGTCCTTAGAAATTTTGGTGAAGTAGTAAGTGAAATTGGAATCGAGTAGGGCTTGGCCATGAAGTATAGTATAAGCGAATTTAGTTAATACTTAAATTTTAACAAATTGATGAGAACATAAAATGTTATTTTAATTAAAGATTCATAAAAAGATTGTTAAATTCTTAAGAAGAAAATTTTAATTTGTCATAGAAATAGCTCTTTTTTTTTGGAAAAAAGAACTATTTCTTACAATAGATGATATACTAATCAAAAAAATATATTCAAAATTGGTGCAAAATCGTAATTATAGTAAAAACGTAAATTAACCTTTAATAACTATCATCTTTTTACAATCTCGGTTAGCATCATCAAGTTTTTGTTTAAGATCATTCGATTTATCAATTAGAGGCTGTAAAGATAACTGTGCTTTTTTAATATTGTCTATATTTTTTTGTTCTGTTTTTTTTCTCTCATCTGCAAGTTCATTGATTTTTGATCGAATGTTCGATAGAGCTGCATCAATAGACGCATTAATATCTGCTGTAGCTTTGCCTTCGGTAATTTTTTGCATTGCAATTAAACTATCTAATGCTACATTAGCAGCTTTTTGAGCTGTCAGCAATCCAACTAATCTTGGATCAGTTTTTTGTAAAGTTTCCGCCGCCTTCAAAGCAGCCTTTGCCGTTTCCAATCCAGCTTGCGTTGCTGCCCATTGTGCTCCTAATATAACAACATTAGAACAAGCTGTTGTTTTGGCTTTAATAGCTGTAGTCATAGCTGTTTCTTTCATAGTCATAGCTGTTTCTTTCGTTTTTTTAACCACAGGACCAAAGATATTAGCCATAATAAAAGTACGTTGAGACATACTCAAAATAATAAGAATTATAATTTTAGATAGATTTTTCATAATGATTCCTCCATAAAATTTATACACCATTTATACACCATTGAACTATATCATAATTGTAACAAAAATTAGAATCAACTATCAATAATTTGTTGATGCGGAATTTTACTGTGTAGAAAATAATAATTATATTTCTTTTAAGCTATTGTTTTATTTATCAAAAAATCAAGAAAAATTGTTAAATCGATGATAGCACATTCTTGACTATATCCCAAATTTTGTTAATATTTTTAGGTATCAATATTTTAATCCCTTAGAACGAACAAGGGTGTATTTATGAAAGTTTTTAATCTTATCTTCTGACTATAGCTTAATGGTTGTTACCATTTTGCTTATTCTTTTTAAAAATGCAGTTAAAAACTGCATAGTAATCTTTTTAAAATAAGAAATAGAATGCTTTATAACAAATATATAGTTTATTTGCTATGCCTAATAAATTTTGGTTCTTGTTTATCACAAGAAACAGAAATTCAAAATATTGAAAGAAATAAAATGAACGATCAAAAAGAAGTTCAAATATCATCAGAATGGTTAAATTTTATAAATGATAGGATTAAAGCCCAGAAGGGATCTTATTTAGTTAAAGATCAAGTTGGAAAAGACCTGGTCATTGAGTGGGAAAAAATTAACCCATCATCAGAAGACCTTAATGGAATCATTAAAGATGTTAGTAGCTTGCTTGTAAAAAATTATACTGAGATGGAATTAGGGTTTGCCAAAAAGCATCCCGAAAGAGTATCGCAGGAAATGTTCTTGAAGCCGCTTGAGTCTATCTTTAAAAATGGTATTGATAATGTTAACTGGGGAGAGGCTAAAGAAATACTAAGAAAAAATTTGCAAAAATTTTTCTTAAATACAGATTTTGCTAAATTCTCAAATCCTAATGAAATTCAACTATTTGTTACTGCAAAAGATCCAAAAGATGGAAACAAATTGGGTGTAATTCAATTTCTAATATCCCAGCAGCTTGAATATGGCACTGTAAAAATAGCATTTTTTGCTGTTGATTCAAGCCAAGAAAATTGGGATATAGAAAAGCTACTCATTAGCTGTGCTTTTAGGTTAATTCCAGATGTAAAAAGACTTTTTTTGCATACAAGAATTACTAATGAAAAGGCTATTAAAAGCTATCAAAATTTAGGATTTACTAAATTTTTTGGTGCGCTAGTTTTCTGGACTGATTTAGAATATCTGGCTGATAAGTCTAATATTTTACAAGAGTTTCTGAAAGTTTAAGTTAATAAAGTAAAAGAGCTTAATATTGAATTGAGCTCTTTTGCGTAAGGTAATGTGAAGAAATTTATATCGATAAAAATCTTGTTCATTGCGTTTAATCTCTAAAATGAGGCGTTATGCAAATTTTATTAAAAATTAAAAATATCAAAAAAAATTATGACAATTTTGAAGTCCTAAAAGGTATCAATTTTGATATTTATAAAGGAGAAATTGTCAGCTTGTTGGGAGTTAATGGCGCAGGAAAAACGACATTATCTTCTATAATTGCAACTTTACATCCACCAACATCTGGAGATATCGAACATAATGGTAAATCAATTTATGAAAATATCTCGGATTTTAGATTTAAGTTAGGATATTGTCCGCAAAAGCCAAATTTAAATCCAAATTTAACTCTTGACCAAAATTTAATTTTTGCCGGAAGATTTTATGGCCTTTCTGATGAAACAATAAAATTTAGAATGGAAGGCTTAGTAAAAAAATTTGAGTTAAAAAAATATTTAAGCGAAAAAGCTTCAATACTTTCTGGCGGATATAAGCAACGTTTTATGATTGTAAGAAGTTTATTACATAAGCCGGAATTTTTAATTTTAGATGAACCTACTGTAGGATTAGATCCACATATCAGAAGAAGTTTATGGGATTTAATAAAAAGTCTAAAGCAAGAAGGTATCACAGTGTTATTAACTACACATTATCTTGATGAGGCTGAAAAGCTTTCTGATAGAGTATGCATTTTATCTAACGGTCAAATAAAGTTAATAGATACACCGGATAAGCTTATGTCAGATTTTAAACAAAAAAATCTAGAAGATGTGTTTATCGAACTTTTAAAAGCTTCACAAGAGTAGGATATATTTATGAATATTAGTTTTTACTTTCATATTTTTAAAGAGCTGATAAAGATAGACCTTATTTCTTTAAGAGAAAATCTTTTAGATAAAGCAATTAACGTCTCAATATGGGCTTGCTTAACCCTTTCAATTTTTACATATATCATGCCAGAATTTGGGCTCAAAACAGATTATGGTATTTTTCAATATGCAGGAATTATAGCCAGCGTAAGCCTTTTTGAGATTTTTCCATCAGCAGCAAAATTGATTAATGATTTTGAATCAGATAAATCATTTCTTTATAATTTTACGCTGCCTATCCCATCTTGGTTGGTTGTTTTGGCGAAAATAACTTTTTACTGCATTAATGCAATAACAATGTCCTTATGCGTTATACCTTTAGGTAAATTAATTTTACTAAATAAATTAAGTTTTTTTGAAATCTCATTTTTTAAATTAGCAATTCTAATATTATGCTCATCATTTTTTTACTCATCTTTAGTTATCTGGATCGCAAGCATTATAGATGATGTCAGCAGATTGGGAAATGCTTGGTTAAGAGTGATTTTTCCAATGTGGTTTTTGGGAGGATTTCAATTTTCTTGGTCTGCAATGGAAAAAGTTGTGCCTAAAATTGCTTATTTAAATTTATTAAATCCGATGGTCTATATAACAGAAGGATCACGTGCAGCAATTATAGGACAGGTTGGATATTTAAATTTCTGGTTATGTATTTTAATGATTCTACTCTTTTCTTCTTTATCAGTTATTGTAGGCTTTTTTAAACTTAAAAAGAAATTAGATTTTATATAGAAAGCACGTATGGATATACAGTTTTATTTTAATATTTTTAAAGAACTTATTAAATCAGAATTTGTAGTTTTTCGGCAAGTTCTTTTTAATAAATTTATAGATTTATCTATTTGGGTAATTTTAACAATTGTTGTAACTGGACATATAATGCCATATTTTGGCTTAAAAGCTGATTTTGGATTATTTCAATTTGGCGGGGTTCTGGCAGCAGTTGGACTTTTTGAGCTTTACTACAATATTATTGAGTTTATTCAGGATTTAGAAGGCGAAAGAATAATAAATTATTATTTAACTTTACCAATGCCATCGTGGTTGGCAATAATAAGCAAAACTGCTTATTATTTTTTAACATATTCTATTTTATCGTTATTTATACTACCGGTTGGTAAATTAGTTTTATGGAATCAGTTAGATTTAAGTCAGATTTCATATTTTAAACTTATTTTGGCATTAATTTTACAGAATATATTTTATGCATGTTTTGTAACTTGGATTGTAGGTGTAGTTAAAAATATGTCGAATATAGGCATAATTTGGGCAAGATTTATTTTTCCTATGTGGTTTATGGGTGGATTTCAATTTTCCTGGATTGCTCTTTATAGCGCATCTCCAGTTTTATCATACATAAATTTGTTAAATCCTATGATATATATAACAGAAAGCACACGAGTTGCATTAATAGGTCAAGCAGGTTATATCAATTTCTGGCTCTGTTTATTAGCAATAGCGGTATTTTCTGGAATAACTTTGATTTTTGGAATTTCTAAGTTAAAAAAACGATTAGATTTTATTTGACATCTACATGGCCGAAAGGCCATGGCACTTCGCTTGCATGATAAAAATATTTTCTTGCTACTTTATCGATAATATAGAACAAGAATGTTGATTTCCCGAACCAAGATATACCGGTCGTCACAATAAACTGTTGTAGGGAAATTGTTAATGACATTGAAGGCTATGGAACAGTAATCGAAGATATGTTGACTTTGATATAGAACATTGTATCATCATTGCTATTACCAATAATTTCAATTGTTTAGAGGCAAGACAATGTTAAAAAAATATTTCGTTTTAATAATGCTAATTATTTCTGCATCTTCAATCAATACTATGCAGCCAAAAATGCACACCATATGTCTCACTCCAGGATCTCCAACATTTTGTACGAATTGCCAAAAATGGTGTAATTCGAATAATCAAGATGCAACATTTCATAAATGTCCGATAGTTGGTACAAGCCAACCACAACCAAAGCCAAAGCCAAAAAGAAAGTAACTAGAAAAAAATATTTTCGTTATGTTAGCAGAAATAGCTGCTGACCCGAAAGTTCAAGCTGAGCTTTCTAAAGCTGGTAATTAAAGTGTTATGGCATCAATTACCACTCTTGAAGAATGCGAAGCGGAACACGAGTTGCATTACCAGGTCAAGCAGGTTATATAAATTTTTGGCTCTATTTATTAGCAATAGTGATATTTTCCGGAATAACTTTAACTTTTGGAATTTCTAAGTTTAAGTTAAAAAAACGATTAGATTTTATTTGATGCTTTCACATTTAGCTTTGAAAACCATGTTCTGAGTATACACTATTACTTTTAATCTGTTCAATAGCATATTTATGCGCAGATACTATATTTTCTTCTGGCAAATTATCCATATCAAACCAATCCATTTTATCATGTCTAAGCGGCTCGCAATTTACAGGCTCGCTTGAGTATTTAACTTTAAATATACAAGCAAAAAATTCCGGCTCATTACATTTTCTGTACATTATATGTTTAAATTCAATGTCATCAAGCTTTATGTCTAATACTAAAGAATTTTTTGCTTCACGAATTACTGCATTGCGCGCAGTTTCTCCTAATTCTATTTTGCCGCCGGGCAAAGAATAACTTCCATTGCAAAAAGGTGTGTTAACTCTACGCAATAACAGTACCTGATTTGAAGCATTTAATAATAAAAATAAAACAAAGTTGGGAAACATTATATTCTTTCAAAATATAGAACTAAGTGGCTCTTTCATCGACTTTATAATATAAACCAATCAATTGGGAACAGCTAGTACAAAAATACATGGAATATTCGAAGAACAATTGAAACAATTAGGGTATAGACGATGCATATGAACAAAAATATGTGAATTTATTAAGATAGCAAGAATACATCAAAGCTTAAAGTTTACAAATTATCTATCGAAGCTTAAGCTTATAAAATATTGAGATTCATAATGATATAAGAAAAACGGACGATATATGAAAAAAAGTAGAGAGCCGCTTGAACCAAAATATAAAAATGACATATTGCGTGCTTTAGATTACCACTTTCCACAGAAAAAGAAGGTTATTCTTTTTGGTTCACGAGCACAAGGAACATATAAGCCGGGCTCTGATATTGATATTGCAATAGATATCGGGGAACCTATTAAGCTTCATGAAATGGCGCGCACTCGTATTACTTTAGAAAATCTTTCTGTTCCGTTTGAAGTTGATATTGTTGATATGCATAGTATTCCAGAAGAATTAAAAAAAGTGATTCTTAATGAAGGAATAGTATGGAAAAGTTAAAATTGGCATTATCATTATTGAACAAAGCATTAAATACTTTAGATAAAGCTCTTATATATTTAGAAAAAGTTAATCAAGATAAAAATAAAGAAGCAATTGAAGCAGCCAAGGACTCTATCATAAAACGATTTGAATATTCTTATGATAGTTTTTGGAAATTTCTTAAAAAATATTTGGAGCTTAAGTATAACCTTGAAGATGTTAATAGTCCTAAAAGCGTATTTCGTGCTTGTGTTAAACATGAAATATGTTCTGCTCAAGAAGGTGAATTGCTGATTGATATGGTTGATGATCGAAATGAAACTACCCATAATTATGATATTGAAAAGGTCCGCAAAATATTACCAGATATTAAGCCATATTACGTATGCATAACGAAGGTTATTGAACGTATAGAAATTACTTTAGATAATAAATAAATCATTAATTTTCAATAATCAATATGTTGTATTGCAAATTAGCGTAAAAACAGGCCATTTTTAATATAATAGCATAGATAATACGAAATAGGTCTATGAATAAAAAATTATGCATATTTACCATTGGACATTCAACAAGGTCTTTAGAAGAGTTTTTAACGATACTCAAACATTATAATATTACAGAAGTTATTGATATCCGTACAATACCAAAATCACGTCATAATCCACAATTTAATGGTCAAGAACTGGCACATTTTCTAAGAAATCATCATATTGGTTACCGACATCAAAAAAATTTGGGCGGATTGCGACATGCGCATGCTGATTCTGTTAATATGGCTTGGAAAAATGCTTCATTCCGAGGATTTGCTGATTATATGCAAACAGCAGAATTTAAAGATGGTATTAATGAGCTAATTAAAATTGCACATGAAAAAACGATAGTAATTATGTGTGCAGAAGCTGTTCCTTGGCGATGTCATAGATCATTGATTGGTGATGCTTTGCTGGTACATGATTTAGAAGTTGAGGATATTTATAGCATAACATCTATTAGGCCCCATAAGTTAACCCCTTGGGCTATCGTAAATGGAATAACCATAACATACCCACTCATTGAAAATAATAAGTAGAAAGAGTAGCAGACTAGCTATTTGTAAAGTTTACCTTTTGCATAACTTACTTTTAGGCATTAAATTTATTTTAGATGAATCAATAGAAAAAAAATTGATGAATAATTTGTAAATTTAACCTTTTTAACAGTTCCTATGTCTTTAGGGATTTATGTTAAATCTTTAAGTGAGTTAACATTGTTTGATGAAAGTAAAAGCAGATGAAAAATTTTATAAAAATTTTGATAATGGTTTGTCTTGCATATATTATGCCAACTTTGACGATGGAAGAAGATAATAGCGAATTAGTGGGAGATCAATTAACTAATTTTGATGAAAGTCCAATTTATATCTTGCCAGCTGAATTACTTGAAATGATTTTGCTTAAAGTTTTTTTTGATGAAAGTGCTTGTGATGGATGTCAGAATATATATGAGGCATTAGATTATATTAAGCAAAAACTTCCTGATATTTCTAAAAATTTTCGTTTTGTATGTAAAAAATTTAATTCAGCGAATAATTCTATAATCTCAATGTCATCTTCAAAAGATAAATTAAAAGTGTTTTATAGATCCTTATTAATTGAAAAATATTTACATTTAGTTGATGATAGCAATTTAATGAATAAGGAGATTAAAAATTTTCTTATTACTGGTAATGATAATGGTATTATATGCAAAATAATTGATCCTTGTAGTTTTGATTTTAGCAAAAAAACAGGCTTTCAGGAACACAATTTAACACAAATAATTTCTTTGTTATTATTTTATGGCGCAAATGTTAATAGTAAGGATGAATATGGCAATAGCGCTTTGCATTCAGCTATGTTTAGGTATAAGGATGACACTGAGGATAGTTTTGCGATAAAAGAAGTTTTTAAATTGTTATTAATTAAAGGTGCCGATGTTAATATTCAAGATGATAATGGTGATACAGTTTTACATTTAACTTTATTTATCCAGTCATGTGCTAGCAAACTAGGTATAGTTAAGATTCTATTAGATCATAATGTTGATATTTCTATTCCAAATAATAATGGTGATACAGTTAAGGCTAGTGTTGAAAGAAATCAATATAGAGAATTTAAAGAACTTTTGGATGTGTGATTGATCATATTATTACTTATTCACATTAGCGAACTTATATTCTAATAACCATTTTATCCGAGATATCCGAGCTGTAAAAATAAGAAAATCTAGCCATTCAATTTTTGCAAATTTGACATATTATTAACTTGTGATTTAATTATTAATACATATAGATAAAAAACATTGGTCTATTTATATAAAATTAGATGTTAAATATTATACAACCAAAGTAAATATGGGGATTATTATGTTCCAAAGAAATTTTTTTTTGCTTCTTTTAATAGCACCAATTTTATCTTTTCATTCTTCAATAAAAGCAATGGAAAACCCAAATACACCGGTAACGATAGATAATCTTATAGGATTATTAACTACTTCAAAATCAAGCAATTTGGATCAAGATGCAGAAGTCGAAAAGTATTCCTCAGAAATGAAAAGACTTGCTGATGTCAAGCTTAGATTAGACAATCATTGTGATTTTTTAAAGAAATGCCAATGGATTGAAGTTATTAAGGCGACCGATACAAATTTGGCTCAATACAAGGAATTGGTTTATAACATACTTCTTAAGAATCTAAACCTTGGAAGCTGTTTATTTATTATTTTTAGGACTATTATTAACAAAATAATCGATAATTATAAACGAGATAACTTTTTAGCAAAATTAGCATTAGATGATAGTCAATTTCAAATTAATGAAGCAAATTGTATAACATTAGAAGATATCAATACAATGATTAAAGGGCTGATTGGGATTATTGCAACGGATAATATGCAGTATTTGGTATTACGCGATAAAATTCTAGATTATGTTATTAAAAATTATCATATTTTTAACCATGATAAGCTTGCTGCTTTTTGTGCAATTTTAGTAAGTAAAAACTTGCTACCAGATTTAAAGATGGTTATAAATGATAGCGATCAAACCTTATTTATGTTTCTTTTTGGTATCCTTAATTGTAAAGATAATGCGTCTCTTAATTTTATTATCATGAATGCACATGAAAGGTTATTAAAGACAATTAATAATAATCTAGAAAAAGAACGTATACATCCAAATGCAAGAGCTGAATTAACTTATAAATATATTACATTATTTTGGCAGCATGCTATGCAAATATCTGATAAACAAGGATCAACAATATTGCATTATGCAGCTAGTAAATATGATCCTTCTAACCAAGCCAAACAACCATTTAACATTCTTATCCAATTGGTAAAAAGTTTAAATTTGATACATATATTTAATATAGACAATAATATAGATTTGATATTACGACAAAAAGGTACTTCACTAGCACAACTAATTACTAATTTAGCATAAGCTAGACGTAATCTTTATAAAAAAATTTGTTAATTATAGAACAAAGAGTTTGTTCTCTTGGTTTTACAGGCGCTCGTCCTGAACTTGTTGAAGGATACGAGCGCACTTATATGGAAATTTGTTTTTCCTCTCGTATGGTTCGACAGGCTCACCACGAGTGCATTTTTGGATTTTTTGATTATCGAATTTCACATTAATTTAGCATAGATCCGATAAAGAATTATATGTTCTATAAATAATATGGATATTATTTTTTTTGAACTAATCCTATTATTCTTGTTGGTGCTTCACTTGATTGATAAATTTTTAAAGGTAAAGCAATTATTAATGAATTTACTGGATCTAATTGATCAAGATTATTTAGATTTTCTAAAATATACTTTCCATTGCCTAAAAATTTTTTATGAACAGCCCAATCTGAAAAAAAATTATCAGGTGAAAATGTATCAATGCCGATACCAATTATATTTTTTTCAAGTAATAGATCAGCAGCTTCAGATGAAAAGGTAGGAAAATGCATTTTCCAAAATTCAGAGTTTTTTTCTTGATTTCTATATAATTCAGTATTTTGCCATCTTTTACTCCATCCAGTACAACCAAGTACTATATTTTTCTGAGTAATTTTACCATATTGCTCTTCATAATTTTTAATATCATCAACAGAAATTTTATAATCAGGAAGATTAATACATTTTTGTGAAACATTAATTACACAGGCATTAGCAATTAACTTATCTATTGGAATGTCATCAACATTTAACCCTTTGGCAAAGCAATGAGAAGGTGCATCAATATGAGTTCCAATACTTGCAACCATATTATAATGCATGACTCTAAAACCATGATTATCATAATCACTTACTATAACTTTATTAAATTCGTTTTTTCCACCCCAAGTTGGGATTTTTTCATCAATTGTATGAGTCAAATCTATAATTTTATAATTATTTATATTCAAGTTTTTTTACCACAATTTTAGGTATTTTTTAAGTATTTATCAAAAAATGAAACAATTTTTTCAGATATTTCTTTTCTAATTTTGTTATAATTTTTTTTTGAAATTCCAAAAGCCCTTTTTAAATTTTTTTGTAAAATTCCATCATTAAATGAACCATGATCGGCTCCTTGAATTGTAATTTGCTCATAATTTGATCTTTGATTATTTTTTAACAATTCATTCATTCCCGGTTGATCCATTCCTTCGCTAAGCATAAATAAAAATGGAACATAAAAATACTTTGTGGAATTGTAAGTTTTTGTCCAACCATCCATATTGATTCCAGCTTTACAAAGTTTATTTTTTTGGCAAAAATCTAATGCAACTGCACCACCATGTGAATGACCCATAATTCCAATTTTATTTACATCTAATTTTTTATAAAAAGCTGAAGTTTTATTTTCATTTAATTCCTTTAATTTGGAAATCGTAAATTCAATATATTTGCTCCATCTTTCATGAGCTTTATCTCTATATTTATAAATTACTTCACGGTTATTTTCTATAACAGCTTTTGCTAATATAGGATCAACTTCAATAAGTTTGTTATCAGGAAAAACAGTAACTAAAATATCCATTGGAGGTTCAACTGCTACAATAATATAACCATGACTAGCTAATTCTTCTAAATATAAATTATGCAGATCTTCACTGTTAATTCCAGGAAGATAAATTATTATTGGGTATTTATTGTCATGATCTGCAATTAATGCATTTGGTTGCGCATAACTATAAATATTGCTTAATAGACAGTTCCAAACAAAAGAAGGTAATACAAAATTTTTAGGTAAAATTTTTTTAAGTGCCGCAATTTTTTCTGGTTGATATGGAAATTTTTTTATTTTATCCGAATTGCTTGGATAAAAGATTTGAACATTAAACTCATTCCGTTCTTTTGGTTCATAATTAAGAATTGAATTATTCCAATGTTTACTAATAATACCAACAGCATATTTTCCGGTCGGCATCGGAAATTCATTAAAAAATGGACAAAAGCTTTTAAATAAAACTGTAGCTATACAAATTCCAAAAATTGAAATACTTATTTTAAAAATCTTATTTTGCATGCTTTGACCTATTTCTGAATTCATTATTGTATATAGCTTGTTTTGAACAAAATATATTTGTCATATTAGCTTAATGTCATAATTTAGACAATTATTTGGACTTGAAAATCGGATTACTGATTTAGCAATTATTATCAACAAATTAGCTTAATCATATCCGATTTCAATTTTTGACAAAACAGTCAATATATGATTACCTAAATAATTAATTAGAAATAATCAAAAATATAATTATTTAAGTAATTTTCAAATATGGAGGAAAAACACATGAAAAACTTTATAAAAATTTTGATAATGGCTTGTCTTGCACATTACGTGCCAACCATGCCTATGGAAGAAGTTAATACTGAAGCATCAGAAAAACAGTCAGTTGATTTTGAAGAAAGTCTAATTTTTATTTTGCCGACTGAATTATTGGCTGAATTATTGGAAATGATTTTGCTTAAAGTTCTTTTTGATGAAAATGCTTGTGATGGATGTCAGAATATATTTGAGGCATTAGATTCTATTAAACAAAAATTACCAAATATTTCTACAAGTATTCCTCTTACCTGCAAAACATTTAATTTGATAAGCAAAACAATTTATTCAAAAGAGAAGATATACAAATTTTACAGATCGTTATTGATTGAAAAGTTTTTACATTTAATTGATGATAACAATTTAATATATAAGGAAATTAAAAAATTTCTTATTACTGGCTATGATGATGCTATTATATCTAGAATAGTAAACCCTCCTGGCTTTAGTTTTAATAAAAAAGAAGCTTTACTAGGACAAAATTTAATACGACTTATTCTTTTGTTATTGTTTTATGGTGCAAATATTAATAGTAAAAATGAATATGGCAATAGTGCTTTGTATTTAACTATGCTTCAGTATTGGGATGACGATACAGATAACTCAGAAATAAAAGAGGTATTTGAATTGTTATTAGATAAAGGGGCTGATGTTAATGCTCAAGATAACCTATGGGGATACGGTGGTGGTACAGTTTTGCACGGAGCTATATCTGCCCATTCAGATTCTGGTAACAAAATAGGGCTAATTAAAATTCTATTAGATCGTGGAGCTGATCGTACTATTAAAGATGATGATGGTTGTACGGCTATAGATCTTGTTAAAGAAAGCTCCTCTTATGAATTAAAAGAACTTTTTGGATGTAATAAGAGAGAGAAATCTGGTACTTGCTTTTTAATGTAAAGTAAAAAAGATTATTTTTTTGAATTTGACTGATCCTTTTTAAATATGCTATCTATTTGCCATTGAAATAGCATTTAATCATGTTTTTTATAAAAGATAAACCAAGCTGTTCTAAAGCATATTAAGCATATTTTTATAGAAGTATAGAATGAAAAGGCTCATAATGAATTATAGTAAAATAACTCTTTTTTTATTACTTGTATTATTAGCATTCCAATCAGAAGCTCGCAAAGTAAGTTGCTTAACATCAGGGCTTAGGAAAAAATATTGTAACACCGATTATATTGTTGTTGGTGTGGGTACTGCAGGGGGAGCAGTCAGCAATATGCTTTCCGCTGATAATACAACTTCAGTATTAGCTTTGCATTCAGGTGAAAATCTTACTCAAGATCCTTTGATTAAATTTTCTGCTTTTGCGCCATTAGTAGTAGCTTCAGCTTTGGTTGGTTCTTCTTTTTTTGAAACAGGTGACTCGGTTCCACAACCAAATGCTAATAATCGCGAACTTTTGTGGGCGATGGGATTACCTGAAGGTGGTGCATCCTCAATTAATGCTATGGCATATGTGCGTGGAACCAATAATACTTTTGTTCAATGGGGCGCGTTGGCTGGCCCAAATTGGTCAACAAGCCGAATGTTATCTATTTATAAACAACTTGAAAATTACCAAGGACAGACTCCTAATCCAGAATTTAGAGGATTTAGTGGACCTTTAGAAGTTAGACAAGTTGCTCCACCAACACCGCTGTCTATTAAGTTTACTCAGGCTATAATTAATGCGGCTGGACCTAGTGGAGTGCCGACTTTTCCATCTACAAATGTTGTTGATTATAATGATCCATTAACCCCAATTGGTGCTTCAGAACAATTACAATATACCCAAACTGGTCCGATTGGAGTTTTTCGAGAAAGTTCAGTTAATGCTTTTTTAAATGGATCAGTAGTTACTCCCGATGGTAATGGTGTTAATGGTCGTAAATTGAAGATACTTTTAGAAGCTACAGCATTGAGAGTTATATGGTCAGGAAATACAGCTATAGGAGTTGAATATATTCAAGATGGTGAAGTTCAGCAAGCTTATGCTAGTAAAGGGGTAGTTGTGACAGCAGGACTTAATAGTGCTCCTTTTTTATTACGTTCAGGTGTTGGACCAAGTTCATTGTTACAATCATTGGGTATACCTGTTATAGCCGATAATCCTCTAGTTGGCCAAGGTTTAGTGGATCAATATTTTGTGCCTCTTCTGTGGAGTACAGATCTTGCTGATACTCCTTTTCCATTAGTGGATCCAAATAGTGTATTTTCTCAAATTGCTTGGTTACCTGATCCTACAGGATTACCAAATGTGCGAGCATTTCATTTTGCTACAATAAATCCTATACCGGGTATAGCATTAACGCTTTTTTCAATATGCCTGACCAAAAGTACCGGTAGTGTAACTATAAATAGTGCTGATCCATTAGTACCTTTTGTATTAGATAATGGTTTATTTAATAATCCTGATGATTTAGCGCTTTACCAAAGAGGATTGCAAATTTGGGTAGCAAATATTGTTACGCAACTTCAATTAATTGATCCTAATTATCAATTAGTGTTTCCAAATCCTTCAATTCTCAGTGATCCAACATTAACAATCCAATTTATTAAATCTTTTATAGTTAGCAACCAAAATTACCAAAGTCAATGTCGTATAGCTCAAAGTATGGCAAATGGGGTAGCAGATCCTACAGGTCGAGTGTTTGGTACAAATGGATTATATGTAGCCGATGCTTCAGCAGCACCTTCTCTTCTTGATGCTACTTGCATGGCGCCAGCATATCTTATAGGTACTAATGTTGCACAATTACTTCTTGGCCAATAGTTAACTGAAAATTCTTAAAATTTAAGGGGTGATTAACGAATTGATATTACTTTACCTTGCGTTAATAATTCTAAATCTTTTGGCTTAAGATTAAAAACAGCATTAGGTGTACCTGCGGCTGCCCATAATTCTTCAAATTTAAGCAAATCTTCATCTATGAAAGTTTCAATTTTTTGTTTATGGCCAATTGGTGGAATTCCGCCTATTGCAAACCCTGTAACTTCTTTAGTAAAGTTTGCATCAGCTTTTTCTATAGGTTCTCCAATATTTAGCTCAAGTGATTTTTCATTAACTCGATTAGGGCCACTAGCAAGAACTAAAATTGGCTTATTTGTTTTTTTAGTGCGAAAGATTAAGGATTTTACAATTTGTCCAACACTACAACTTATAGCATTGGCAGCATCAATTGCTGTGCGGGTACTTTCTGAAAGCTCAATTACTTTAAAATTAATTCCTTTTTTTGAAAGCTCATCTTGGATAAGCTGTGCACTTTTGCTTAATTCTTTATAATCATTGGCCATTTTTGATGCCTTCATTTAAACTTAAGTTTGTTGTTTAAATTATGAATCTATTATACCAAAATTTATAAAAAATTCTGAAAGAATTTATGAACACGGGATTAATAATGAATAAACTTAAAACTGCAAGATATGGATACATCGGAATATTGCATTTTAAAGAGTAATTTAATTTGTTAAGCTTATTTAGTGATTAAAAAACCATTCAAACAAAAGAGAAAAAATGAAAAAGATAATGTTAGGATTACTTATTTCTTTATTAGGCACAAATATTCTGCTTAGCATGGAAAGAAGAGTTAAAGATACTCCGTTATTAAGCATAAAGGATTTGCAAATTATAGCACAAAATGCGCTGATTGATAAGGAATTGCCCATTGATCCTTTAGAAGATGCAGATGAAACAATAATTGGTCCATTAATGTTTCATGTTGGATCAATTTTAGATGCTAGCAAAGGTTTAGATGATATGATTGATTCAATTGCCGAAGATTTTAAAAATTACGTAAAGTCGCCTCAAAAAAATCTTTATATTAGAATCTTTAGAAAATTAGCAAAACAAAAATTTACTGCGGAATTTAACAATGGTGAAGTGGGTGATCTCAAAATAATAGATTTGAATAATTTATCTGACTCTAACACTAGAGAAATGTTTATTAAAACAATATTATCTGGTGCAAATTTTAATATAGCTGCTGCTATAATTGAACCTTATAGAATCTTAGATGAATGCAATAAGCGTAGGGGTTCAGGTCGTACCACAAGCGTTATGCCACTTTTTACAGCTCTAGCTAGATTAAATTATGCTGCCTTGGTTAAACTTTTAATAATTTGTGGAGTAGACATCAATAACCATCATACATACAACACCATATTTCCTTATAATTATTCGGCATTGTATTTTACGGCTGCTGCAGGAAACATACAAATGGCTACTTTACTAATACAGATGGGAGCTGATGTTAATTTTTCAATACGAGGCTATCATCCTGCTCTCATGGGTGCTGTTAGCAAAAATAAAATTGAAATGTGTAAGTTTTTAATCGAAATGGGAGCTGATGTGAATTATCAACATCTATCAGGATATACTTGTTTAGACACAGCCAAAAGAAAGAAGTTTTTTGATATACAAGCATTATTAATACAGCATGGTGCCAAAAAAGAGAAGGAATTATCCATTCTGCTCTGAAAAAATATATGAACACAAAATTTGTGAAGCTATTTCTATTAGTTTGGATAATGGTGCCGGTATTTAATTTCTATGCAATGCAAGAAAAAAGAGATTTTGATGTTTATGAAATAAATTCTACTGAAGAAGATATAAGCAAAAAATTAGATTCATACATGCAGACTTTAACTAAATTGAATAGATTTAGTGGTTCTGTATTGGTTGCAAAAGATGATAAAATATTTCTCAATAAAGGATATGGTTTTGCGAATCATGAATTTGAAATTTTTAATATTCCTCAAACAAAATTTAGAATATGCTCGATTACTAAAATGGTTACCGCTGTTGCTATTATGCAACTTCAAGAACGCGGTATGTTAAATATTGAAAAGTATTTAGATCAATATTTTTCTGATTTTCCTCGAGGTAATGAAATAACCATTCATCAATTGCTTACTCATACATCAGGTGTATCATCAATTAACCTTCCGCTTGAAATGGTTGTGTTCCCTACAACTTTAGAAAAATTATGTTCTTTTTTTAAAAATCAGCAGTTGGAATTTGAACCAGGTTTAGATTATCAATATAGTAATGCTGGTTATTATCTGCTTTCATATGTTATTGAAAAAGTTTCGGGTAAGAGTTATGAATCATTTATTAAAGAGAACATTTTAGTACCCTTAAACATGAATGATAGCTTTTTTCTTGACCATGATTATGCAATTTTAAAAAACAGTGCTTCTGGTTATTGTTTCAATGAAACAAATACGGTAGTTAATGGTCATTTTGTTTATGAAAATTCAAGGGGTTGTGGTGGCTTGTTTTGTACCGCTTATGATCTTTATATCTTTGCTCAAGCACTGCTTAAAGGTAAAGTAATTAATGATGAATCTTTGAAAGCCATGTTTACGCCATATAATAGCAAAGAAAATTATGGATATGGTTGTAATATTCAAAATTTCATGGGACATAAATTTGTAGAGCATGGAGGTCTATTGTCAAGTGGTTTCAAAACAAATTTATCTATATTTGTTGAAGATGAACTCTATATTATTATCTTGAGCAATTTGTTTTCATCATGGGTATATGAAGCGCGAGATGCTCTTGCTGCTATTATATTTGATCAACCGTATGAATTACCAAGCAATAATCCAATAGTAATTGATTCTGCTCTTTATGATGATTATGCTGGAACTTATGACAATCCATGTTTTAAAGATGGATATGAAATAAAAACTAATGGCTATGCATTATATTTACCTGATGGAAAAGAACTTATTCCTGTTGAACAAGATCAGTTTATGGCTTTGAATTGTTGTGCTGACAATATAGTCTATAGATTTATTAGGGATGAAAAAGGACAGATAAATTGGTTGGTTATCCAAGGTGGAGGACAGTATTTTAAAGTTTGTTGTGAAAAAATCAAATAAGGGTTTGATATGAAATTCCGTAAATTTAAACAAAATAAATTATGGAGAGATAAAATAGTGGATCTTATGGAGCATAATGGTTCTAAAGTGCATTGGAAAAGGCTTAATGATGATGAATTTTCTGCACAATTAAAAATAAAATTTATAGAGGAGGCAGAAGAGGTATATAATGCTAATACAAGAAAAGCTTTAATTGAAGAATTGGGAGATATTTTGGAAGTTATTTCTTCACTTTGTGATGCTCACAAATTTACCCTTCAAGATATAATAGATGTACAACAAAGAAAGCATGAAGAGCGTGGGGGATTTAATGGCCGTAAATTTGTTACTATTGCTGAACATACTATAGGTAGTTATGGTGAAAAATATTGTTTAGCCGATCCCAAAAAATACCCTGAAATTATAGAATAAATAATTAAATATAAAAATTATATATTTCTTTTTTTCACGCGAACAAATGGAAGCAGACAAAGCAGCATTTTATAATGATCTATTAGCAAAAGAGACTGCATTTATAGAAGCATTAAATAATAATCAGTAAAGTATTCTTAAAAATTCTTCAACGTATACAGGCGGCGAAACTTGGCCGTCTTATGCTTATAACTAAAATTTGTTTTTTAAATGCAATCACCTTAAAACTTTGCCAATTCATTGCTGGAAGATATGATCAAAATTCCAATAAATCAATAACGGCATAAATTTTCTTACAGCACAAATTTTGCTCGAATAATTTTCTTTCCTTTAGCATAAGCGAAAACCGGAACTGTTCAAATTCTGATTCAATATAAAATTTGAAGTTTCACATACACGTTAAAATGTCAGGTTAAAAAATGAAGAGTTTATGGTAAAATACACATAGCCCGTGCTTTATTTAATTTGTTAGGTAAAAAGAAATGAAAAAACTTCCAATAGGAATAAGTGATTATAAAAAACTTATTGAAAATGATTGTTATTACGTTGATAAAACGTTATTTATAAAAGAATTTTGGGAAGGGCTGAGTGAAGTAATACTTATTCCACGACCACGTAGATTTGGAAAAACATTAAACCTTTCAATGCTACGTTATTTTTTTGAGCATACAATCGTAGATAATAGCCATCTATTTAGTCATACTGCTATTTGGCAAGATCCATCAATTCGTGAACTACAAGGACAATTTCCAGTAATTTTTTTAACATTTAAAGATGTAAAAGAAAAAAGCTGGGAAAGCTGTTATAAAAAAATACGGGAAGTCATTGCTAATGAATTTAGACGGCATTTTAATATTCTTGAGCAAACTCTTGCTTCATATGATTTGGAGAAATATCTTAATTTGCTAAAGGAAAATGCTGAAGAAGAGACTTATAGTACATCATTGCGTTTTTTAACTCAGTTGCTACATGATCATTATAAAAAAAAAAGTTATTGTTTTAATAGACGAATATGATGCACCAATTCATGAAGCATACATAAATAATTATTATCCGGACGTAATCAGATTTTTCAGATCATTTTTTGCTTCTGTATTTAAAGATAATTCTTATCTTGAACGAGGTGTGATGACGGGCATATTAAGAGCAGCAAAAGAGGGCATTTTTTCTGGTCTCAATAATTTAGATGTGTATAGTATTACTCATACTAAATTTCAAGATAAATTTGGTTTTACTGAAGAGGAGGTAAAACAACTTTTGAATGACCAAAATCTTCCAACCAAATTATCGGAAATACAAGAATGGTATAATGGCTATTTATTTGGTGAAACTACGATTTATAATCCCTGGTCACTCAATATGTATGCTAAGGAACGTGGTACACTGCTTTCGTATTGGGCTAATACAAGTGATAATCAACTTGTTAAAGGACTTCTTGTATATACGGTTGAGGATGTAAAAAAGGACCTTGAAGTTTTGCTTAGTGGCCAAACTATTGAAACAGAGATTGATGAAGCTGTTATTTTTCCAGGGATTGAGCATAATCCAATAGCTCTCTGGAGCTTACTCTTGTTTACTGGTTATCTTACCTATACTAAGAAAGAAATTATAAGATCTGCATTAATTTGTGTACTTACTATTCCAAATTTAGAGATCAAAATTTTATATGAAAAACTGATCCGAAGTATAATCGAAGATACTTTTTCCGCGTCTAATGCCAAAATACTTTTAACTGCATTAACAACAGGTAATACCGAAGTATTTTCAGAGTTATTACAAGAATTTATTAGTAAAAGTATGAGTGTTTTTGACCTTCCTAAGAATGAACAAGAAAAGAGCTATCATCTTTTTATATTAGGTTTATTAGTTTATTTGATGGATACCTATGAGGTAAAGTCAAATCGTGAAAGTGGATTTGGTAGATATGACATCATGCTTATTCCAAAAAATATAAATCAATTAGGGATAGTAATAGAGTTTAAAAAAGCAACAGATGATGAAACTATTCAGCAAACTGCACACAAAGCACTCGAGCAAATTAAACAGAAAAATTATGCTCAAGAACTTAAAAGCAGAAATATTAACAATATCAAACTTATGGGTATAGCCTTTTTAGGTAAAAAAGTTTTAGTTGTTTCTGAAGATATTGGAAAAAATAAGCAGTAATTGCAATGATGAAAGATAAACCGACTCTTGAAGATTATTTTTTAAGTATTGCTAGATAAAAGGAACCTGATGATCTCATTATTACCTATATGGGCGATAGTAATTCGTCATCTTCGAATTTTACGCCGAAATCCGAATGTTTTATTGTTTGGCATATATTGGCCACTTCTTGATGTATTGATCATGGGATATCTTGGTTCATGGATACAAGGAATGCAGTCTTCACAATGTTGTAATTATGAAGTAACAATGTTATTGGGACTTCTTTTATGGCAAGTAATAGGACGCGGGTCGAATAGTATAATTACCACTTTTAGTGAAGAACTTTGGACACACAATGTGGTGAATTTATTTTCACTCCCATTACGCATAACTGAATGGATCTGCGGGGCAATCATTTTTTATATTATTATGGTTATGGTTATTGCTGTTGCAAGTATAGGTGTTGTATCAATTTTCTATAATGTATCTATATGGTATATAACTTCAACTTTTTTGCTTTTTTTACCACCATTATTATTTTCAGGTATTTGGTTAGGCTTTACTGCATTGCAAATAATAGTTATGTTAGGCAAACGTGGTGTGGAACTTGGCTATGTAATTGGCTGGTTCTTGTTGCCATTTAGTGGCGCTTATTATCCTATTGAGGTGTTACCCTTGTGGGCTCAAAAGCTAAGTGCATTTTTGCCAATGAGTTATATATCACAAGGAATGCGTGAGTATGTGATGTACCAAAAAAGCCCATTGTCATATTTGATTAAGGCCTATATATTAAGTTTTCTATATGGTTTATCTGCAGTTTTGCTGTTTGTTTATTGCTTTAATAAAAGCAAACAAACAGGACTTGCTAGATTGATGGATTAAGGATTGATTTATATTTTATGATTTTTAGGAATCAACATAATATCATATCTGAATATTTCACAAATTTAACTCATTTTTTTATTCCATCATTGTTTGCCACATGTGTCCGAAATTAGACAATATTGTGACATGCTTAAGTGATATTTGTATTTAGGGTTTTTGTAATACATTTAAAAACCTTTGAATTTTAATGATTAAATTATGTATTATTTAAGAAATATGAGTTTTTTATTGGAGGATTAAAATGAATAACTATTTTAATGGATTAAGTGCTACGGCAGAACAACAGTTAAAAGAAAATAAGAATTGGTTTCAAGTCTTAGGTATAAGTCTTGTTGCCTTAGGGTCGCTTGCTATTGTATTTAGTTTAACAAGTACGCTGATTACAGTTATGTTTATTGGTATATGCTTGGCAGTATATGGCATTATTGAGGGTCTTAAATCTTTTAAAATAAGTCAATGGGGGAATTTTTTCTTACATTTGTTTTTAAGTGTTTTATATTTCGTGGGTGGCTTGTTTGTAGTTTTCAATCCCATGATTAATGCTTTGAGCTTGACTATCATATTGGCGATATTTTTTATAGTTGCAGGTTTTTTAAGAGTATTTTTTGCTCTTACAAACAAACTGCCGAATAAATTTTATGCATTATTGAATGGTATTTTGACAATAATTCTTGGTGGGTTAATTTGGTATCAATGGCCAATTTCCGGATTATGGGCAATAGGAGTACTATTAGGTGTTGATGCGATAGTAACTGGATTGAATTGGATTATGCTAGCTTGGAATGTAGATAGATATGATTCTAAGCCTGTTTAATTTGATATATGGATTCGATTCCGCTACGCTACACGCACCACGAGCGGCCAATAGAATTTAAATTAGCTTTGTTTTATACATGGTATTATGGGGAAAAATTTAACTGCTTTTGTATAAAACAAAGCCTTTTTTTTGACTTTTTACAAATATATCTTATATCAGCCTTTCTTATATAATTTTAAACTAAAACGACAATTATTTATCGAATTTCGATGTTAACTTATTGACATTCAATAAAATTAGTTCTAACTTAATATGCGTTACGGATCCTAACAGTTTAATTTATATAAATCAATTAGGTGAAAGGTTTTCCAATGTTTAAAAAGTTTTTGTCGTTAACAATGCTATGTTTGGTATCTTGTTTTATTCATGGTGAATATATACACGTGAAAGCGAATATATCAGATACTAAATCCAATGAAGAGCAATATACTATTCCTGTTAAGTTGGTTAAAAGTCCTGAATTTGAAAAATTAGTAGATATGCTCTCGATTGAGTTAAAGAATGAGTTAGATAATTTTGTAGATAAAGGTCAAAAATTATTTCTAGACGCTGAATTTATTGAGTTTATTAACAGATATAAAGACCTGTATAGTAAATTTAAGAAATTTAGTTCGCGAGAACCAATGGTTACTTTTTTACTATCAGTTGAGCCTGAAAATACGTTTGATTTTGTAAAAACTGATGATTGTTATGAAAGATTTTTAAACACTATTTCGATGGAAGAATTGCATCAATTAGAATCAGCTAAATCAAAATTTGAGCAACTGATGATGCCTAAAGTTGAGCATCTTTTTATAGATTTAGAAAAATCTAATCTTAATAAAGAACTTAAAGAAAAAAGTGGCAATAAAACATTTAGAGCATTTGCTATTTTTTCTTAAATTTTAATTTTTTAATATTATTCAAGATATTGAGCGTCCTTAAAAGGGCGCTCTTGTAATATAGAAAATTAGTTCTTATATTATTTATCAAATTTTAGAGCTTCATTGAGAGGATTTTTAATATGACTAGCATTAAAAGATATGCACATTGGTTGCAGATAATAAGTATTATCTTTGCTGTGATTATATTTGGACAAATATGTGGTCGATGGTTGTTTTTCTCAAAAATTTCAAGTTTTTGGACAGATATATATGCAAAAGCGAGCTATTCTTTTGATAGCAGTTGGTTTAAAGAAATATCTGAGATGTCATCTTTTCAAAAATTATCTGGATTCCTGGTTGATATTTTAGGATTAGCTATTCTATGTTTTGGTATCATTGTTTTTAATAAGCTTCTGAAGCTTTTAAAATCTCAAATATTTTTTACTTCGGAAAGTGTGAAATTATTAAATAACTTAAGTAAAATTGCTTTGAGTTGGGCATTATATAGCCCTGTAAGGGGGACTTTGCTGAGTGTTATTACTACGCTTCATAAAAGTGCCGGAAATAGAATAATTTCGGTTGCATTCGGATCTAGAGATATAATTAACATCTTTATTTTTGTTTGTATGATTCTTGTTACTATTCTCTTGCAGGAAGGAATGAAGCTTAAAAAAGAACAAGATCTTACTATATAAATCTGAAAAATTTAAATAATCATGAAAATTAATGTGAAATTAGATGAGATGCTAGCTAGGCGTAAAATGCGTCTCAATCAGCTTGCAGAATTGGTGGATATTACAGAAGCAAATTTATCTATTTTAAAAACAGGTAAAGCTAAAGCTGTACGGTTTTCTACACTCATGGCTTTATGTAAAGCTCTTAATTGTCAGCCCGGGGATTTATTAGGTTATGAGGAATAATATGTGATTGCATTATATTGTGAATTTGATACAATTAGAAATTAATATATAAAATGCAATAAAAATGGAGGCATATTATGAATAAGATTTTAGTATCAATGATTTGCGTAAGCTTTTTGGCCTATGGAATGGATAATGAGCAACCCAGTTTAGAAGACCTAAATTATTTGAATTCTTTAGACCATAGTATCATAAATGATGTTCAAGCACGCTTAAATGAGTTAAAAGAAAGAAGGTCTCAGTATAATGATGGGACTTTAGGTATTTTGGGACCCGATGAAGAGCTTATATATGCTGCAATTGTAGGTGATCTACAATCAGCTAAACTTGCTTTGAATAAAGGAGCTGATATTAATGCTAGAGATGAAGTTATAAACGGAACACCTTTACATTTGGCTATCATAGAAGCACATGTAAACATTATAAGCTTTTTATTGAGCTATAGTGCTGATGTTAATGTTAAAGATTGTTTTGGTCGTACCCCGCTTGATATTGCATTAAAGAATGTAAATTTTATAATAACGCATGGGTTATTAGCAGTTTCAACCATCAAACTTAATAAAAATAATTTACAGGATGCTGAGAATAATATCAATTTTTATGAAGCACAAAAAAATATATGTTTGAATAATTCAAGAGAATATCCAAAGGAGCTTGATAATTATAAAAGCAAACTTTATGAGATTACAGTTTCTACAGAGGCTTGCATTCCTACCCCAGAAGATGATGATCTATGTCGTGAATTATGTGCTCAAATAGAAAACTATAAACAAAAGACAGAAGAAATACCTGAAAAGATCAAAAAAATTGATCTTGAGCAAATACGTTGGCAAAGGATTGCAAGCAGAATTAATAGAGCTTTAAGTTAAAATTTTGTAGTAAAAGGCGAAGTTTAAGCGATTGACAATCATTATAACCTTACTAGAATTGGTATATAAAAGTTATATATTTTTGCTATGAAAGAAAATCTTATGTGGTTCAAAAATTTTACATTTTTTATTTTATTAAGCATATCGACTTTTAGCTACTCAGATAATTGGATATTAGTAACTGGAGGTAGTGGATACATTGGTTCATCAACAAGTTTGTATTTAGCTGAGCAAAATAATAAGGTTATAATTTTGGATAAAAAAGCACCACAAGGAAGTTATTTATCTAAAGTTGGTTGTTTATTTGATTCTAAAGAGAATAAACAATTAAACCCGAAAAATTCAGAAGTTAATGCATTAAATAATATCTTTTTTGTTCAAGGTGACTATGCTGATGAAGCTTTGTTAGATAAAATATTCACTAATTATAAAATAGAAGCAGTGGTTCACTTTGCAGGCTTTATTGAAGCTCAAGCTTCTGTTAAAGATCCATTATCCTTTTATGAAAATAATGTGGTAAAGACAATTACGTTGTTAAAAAAGATGCTGTTTTACAAGGTAAATAAGTTTATTTTTTCATCCAGCGCTGCAGTATATGGAAATGCTAAAGAAATGCCAATTAAAGAAAATTGTTTAAGAATGCCTATAAATCCTTATGGACAAACTAAATGTATGCTCGAATTTATTTTAGAGGATTTTGTTAAAGCTTATAATTTACAAGCAGTTGCGTTAAGGTATTTTAATGCGGCTGGTGCAATGCCTGAGTATGATCTTGGAGAAAGACATGAAAATGAAACGCATTTAATACCGATTTTATTAGATTGTATACATAATAATAAAGAATTTAAGATTTTTGGTGATACTTATAAAACAAAAGATGGGACTTGCATAAGAGATTATATACATATTAAGGATTTGGCTCGAGCGCATTATTTAGCATTAAAATATTTAAATGAAAATAACTCTATCAAATTTGAGCCATTTAATTTAGGTTCAGGTATTGGATATTCGGTAAAAGAAATAGTTGAAATTGCTAAAAAAGTTACCAATAAGAATCTTAAATACAGCATTGTAGGAAAAAGAGAAGGGGATCCAGATATTTTAACGTGTAATATTGAAAAAGCACAGACAATATTAAATTGGAAACCCGAACATAGTGATATTCAAAAACTCATTTCAGATGCAAATAGTTTTTATGTAAGTAATTATTTGCAGAAAAACTAAAAAAAATCATTTTTGAGCTACTATTTTTATGGAAGTTTAAGCTTCTCGTATATAGTAGCTCTTCTTATTGTAAGATTCTTGTTTTCATAAAAACATCCTTTTTTAAGTATATAATTTACTATTGAAAATCATTGTTAAAATGTTGTAACATTAAATACAAGATATAAATATAACTAAATTAAAAATATGGGGGTAATTGTGAAAATTACAAGTTTATTACATCTCTTTGTTATAATGAATTTTTTTGGAATGCTTTCTATTATGGGAGTGGGAGATAAAGAATTATCAGAAAAATCAAAATTATTGTTACGTGCAGTTAAAAATGGAGATCAAAACAAGGTACAAGAATTATTACCTTCTATTCCTGCTAATCATATAGATAATATTCGTGATATGAGTGAAAATGGTGAAACACTTTTAATTAAAGCAGTAAGGAGTGGGAATTCGTATATAGCACATATGTTACTTAAAAAAGGTGCTAATCCAAATGAAAAAGATTTAAGAGGAGATGCAGCTTTAATTTGGGCAGTGAGGCTTGCTAATTTGAATATGGTATATATATTACTTAAAAATAAAGCTAACCCAAATATACAAAATATGGGTGGCGAAAGTCCTTTGTTTTTAGCTGCAGGTTCATACATTAACGAGGCGGAGCATCAAAAAATAATAAAAATGTTACTTGACAATGGTGCTGATGTAAATATACGAAATAAGCAAGGAAAAACAGCTTTAGACGTAGCATCAGGATCCACGAGATCTTTGCTTGAGCAGAAAAATGAAGAAATTGAAGAAATAGATAATAAAATTACTGGATGTGACGAGGCTAAACGGTTTGTAGAGCCTATTTTATCTGAATCTAAGAGGATCTCTCTGCACACGCTGCCTTTAGGGAGTAGAAATCCATCTTATATTGATATAGGTGGTATTTGGGGAATGAGTACAGTACGTTCATTCTTGGAAGGTACACCATCATTAAAAGGGGCAGTACCAGATGAGGCGAAACGAAAAATGTTAGCAAATATCTATAAAATTCATTTAATGCCTAAGAGCAAAAAAGATTTGATTGAGATATTAAGATTATTATGTGATGAGGCTATAAAAGATGAAACCTTTAAAGATAGTATATTAGGTTTAAAGTTTAAATGTACCCTTGACTTTTCTAATGTACAATCTTTAATAAATTCATTAAAGTCCCCTATGGGTGAGGTTTTTCCAATAATAGTAATGTATGCGGAATATAAGAAAGAAGCTGCAGAATACGTGTTAAATAAGTGTATCGAATTATTTAAAAATATGAAGGGCTCAAATATTACGCCTAGATATAATAAAAAGATTACTAGCTTAATATATTATGCCCAAGGAAATGGTGATGATAAATTGCCTCATTTTGCAGGATATTTTACTCAAGATTTTATTTTTTATAAGCCAGATTTTGAAGGACAAGGCAGAAATGAAAATTATGAATTACGTATAAACCCTGAAAATTTAAAACTTATACAATAATACAGGCATTGCTTAATTCAAATATTTGGATTTAAATTTTATATGGGGGGGTCTGAGATGAAAAATCGATCTAAAATTATATTTCTTATTATTTTTAGTTTATTACAATATTCACCTTCTGCTGCGGATATTTTTGATTCGATTAAAAAAGGTATTGACACAACTGTTAAGAAAGTTAAAGAAGGTGTTAATAAGGGTATTGATAAAACAAAAGCTTGTGCTGAGGTTGTTGCATTAGGAACAGAATGGGCTGCAAAGCAAGGTGGATTGCAAGCAGCCAAGGGTACTTTGAAGGCGGCTGAAACTTTACAAAAAACTGATCCAAGATTAGTTGGATTGCTGACGGCTCAAAAAGCTGCTACTTTGGCATTAGATGCTGCTAAGGTAACTTTAGTTGCAGCTGAAAAAGCGTCAGAAGGTATTGCTAAGGCAACAAAATTGGTAGGTGATATAGCTTCTAAGGGATTTAGTGTTGATAGTATTACATTTGAAACAACTTCCAAAGATCTAATGGAACAAAAGCCTTTATCCTTGCATATTATTGGTACAATTGCCGGAAAACGTTTTAATGCCATAGTTAAAGATATTAATTTTTCTAATGCTGATTCATTTGTAAGTAGTATTTTGAAAAATTTGAACCCATTTTAAACAAATTTGAAACTATAAAATTGGAGATAACATGATAATAAGAAGATTTAATTACCTTAAGCAAATGATGTTTATCTTGGCTTTAATAATATCTATTAAGGCAGAAGGAAGTATTGCTTTAGATTTAAATAAAATAGCTGAATCACTTGGTTTACAAGCTTATGATTCTTTAAAAGTGTTACTAGGGCAAATTTCTTTTGATGGGTGGTTGCCTCAATTGACTACTCAAAAAGGAGGTAGGATTGGAACAAGAGAATTATTTATTTCAGCAGGTAGAGCAACAATTTTAGGTCAAAAGGTTGATATTTATTTAACTACAACTAAAGATCCAAAAGTATTAGGTATAACTACAATAAAAGGGCAACAGAAAGCATTGGAAAAAGCTGCTTCTGATGGTGATCTTGTTAGTGTAGCATTGACTATTCCTAAAAGTTTTAAATTTGGAACAATAAGTACTTATCTTAGTTACCTAGATGAATTAGGTTTCGGTGGCGCTGTTTTTGTGTTGTCTCGAGAAAAATATCAGGATTCAAAATTTGGTGAAATAGATAAGGGGCTTAATTTAGTAGGAAAGATTGATTTTTCTTCCGGAGCGCTGTCTATGGTTAATGGATGGGCAAAAAGAATGCTGAATTTATCTCTTGATAAAGGTATATATGTTCACACGGTCATCCCTCACAACTTAGAGGATATAACTTTATCTATTTCTATTCCTGAATCTGTAACTTATATCATTAAGGGTATTGCGAGTGGTGAGTTGCCTGTTGAAGTATTTGATATTAATTTAGAAGTTGATAACAAAGGGCTTGTTGGTTCAGCAATGCTAAAGCCAATAACTTTATCAGGTGTGACGGTATCAGGATCGGAAGGTCATCCAGGTGTTATTGTAAATTTTACGTTTGATTTATGGAATATTTATGAGCTTTCTCGATTATTGCTTACATTTAAGACCGAAGATCTTGCTAAGCTTACAAAATTGAGTATTAAAGGAAATGTTTCTGTGAAATCGCCAAGTATAGGTGGGGCAATTTCTGGCCCAGCCACCGTTAATTTATCAAAAGAAGGTATTGCTGCAGATTTTAATGGATCTATTATAAAAGGCTTTTTGAATGCTAAAATTAGAGCTAAAACTGATATTACTAATTTGGATAATTGGAAGATAAGTGGTAATTTTGATCAAACAGCTTTAAAGGCTTTTGATAATCTTATGGCTGAAAAGGCAAAAGAGTTTTTACGAATAGCTACTAAAGGTATTAATGATGCTAGATCAGAAGTTCAAGCAGCACAAAGAAAAGTTGATGGACTTGCAGATGATAGAAGAAAGATCGAACGAGAAAATTTAGAAAATATTAAAAAAGCACAGGAGCCAGTACAGCGTGAAATTGATAAATTAAATGATCTGAAACGAAGATTAGATGATGCTACGCGACGTTGTGGGTAGTGGTTAAGTTATTTATAGGTATTGTTGACAGTTAATTTTAATTTTTACCACAATTATAATTATTGTTTATTTTGGATGTTTTAATTGTAACAGTTAGATTTTATGGAGGATCTTTTATGAAAAGTCTATCTAAATTTATAATTCTTATTATTTTGAGTATGTTCCAATACACTTTGCCAATAAGCCAGAAGGAAAGGGATTGGCTCAAGAATGAGTTTACTAAGATACTTACAGGGGCTGCTAAGAATGAGCCTAAGGAATCTGCTTGGGATTCCTTTAGTCCAAAAGATAAGGTAAGTAAGGCAGGTACCCAAGCACTTACTGAAGGTGTTAGCAAGGGTATTGAGAAAACAAAAGCATGTGCTGATGTTGTTGCATTAGGAACAGAATGGGCAGCAAAGCAAGCTGGATTGCAAACGGCAAAGGGAGTTTTGAAAGCTGCGGAAACTTTACAAAAAACTGATCCAAGATTAGTTGGATTGCTAATAGCCCAAAAAACTGCTAGTGCGGCATTAGATGCTGCTCAGGGAACTTTATTTGTAGCACAAAAAGCGTCCGAAGTTATTGCTAAGGCAACAAAATTGGCAGGTGATATAGTTTCTAAAGGATTTAGTGTTGATAGTATTACATTTAATACAACTTCTAAAGAATTAATGGCCCAAAAGCCTTTAACCTTGCGTATTACCGGTACAATTGCTGGGCAACATTTTAATACCACAGTTAAAGATATTAATTTTTCTAATGTCGATTCGTTTGTAACTAGTATTTTGAAAAATTTGAACCCATTTTAAATGTGTTCAAAACTATGAATTTGGGATGTCTTAGATAAGGTAATTTTAATTAAACAGCTTTAAAAGCTTTTGATAATCTTTAATGGCGCCCTTATCTTATAAAAAATTGAAATTTAAGATAAGGTTTCTAGTCTAAATTAGCTTAGCTAAAAATATGCAAAAAGATTTAATAAAGTAGGAGCAGGAAATTTTCCTGCTCCTACTTTATTAATGAATGGAGTTTTTTTAAGATTTTTTAAGCATGTGATCTTCGTTCTTCATGAAATCTCATGCATTGAATTGTGTTTATTTTTTTAAATAAATTTTTCGTTTGCTTTGTCCAGGTTTACTGCCTTTGGTTTCCATGGTGGTTTGCCCAACATAATTACTTTTGAATTGTAACCATGGAGGTGTTCCTGTAGCACTAACATTATGTACACTTACTGGAAATTCTATTTTTGCTTCCTCACAAATAATTGTTTTGGTTTTAGGATTAAATTTACATGTCCCAGTTTGTAATCCAATCTTATTGTTCTCAGTATCTACATCCAGCCATTGTGTAGTTCCAATTTCCGGTATATTTGCAGAAATATTCGCAAAGCTTACAAATATAGCTAGTATTATACTCAATAATCGTAAGTTCATTTTTTTTCCTCCGTAAATTAAATGAAACTTTTATATTTTACTTTAATTAAGTATAAAAAAATATAAAACTAAATAGCAATAGTTTCTCTGTGTACATTTTTAAGAAAAAGAGTGTTGCTAGTGATTCAAAAACGAATTTAATATACTTGATGCCATACTAAATAATGATTCACCATAAATTACAAAGCCGCCACCACCTGCAGCAAGAACACTAATATAAGTAAAACGCTTATTTTGATCCTGTTTTACATTTTTACAGCAATTAATTATATCTTCAGAGGTTAAAGTTTGGTGATTTAAGTTATATAATTCTTGAGCTATTTTGTGACGACGAGGTTCAGATTTTATAAGCTTTTTCAACATTTTTGAGTTTTTAATATGAGGGTTAAGATTACATGGAATTATAGATGCTAAGTCTGCTTTATGATTAAGGAGGACTAATGTTTTACCTTCATTTCCATATTGTATTGCCAGACTTAATGGCGAGCGATTGTCATTATCTAATTTATTAATTAAGGAAATGCTTTCAGATATATTTAACGTGCTTAATTTTGATAGAAGATATTGTAAGGTTTTGAGGTCGGCATAAAGAACTACAAAATGCAGTAAATTTTGACCTAATTGATTAGGTTCCATTAATTGTTCAAGAGGAGCTAAATTAAAAATGTAATCTAATAATTCAGTATGGCCGCCTATAAAACCCCAAATTATTGCGGTAAAATGATTGTCATTTTGAGCATTTATACTATTATTATCTATTTCGATTTCTGATGCGAATATTTCAGTTTCTCCGTTAAATGCTGCTTTCATTAGGTCTGTTGACATATAACTATTAGGTACAATATTAGATAAATGATTATTTATAAGCTCATTTAATATTTGCTTGTTATTTGGACTTAGTAAAACATTATGTAATATAGAATCATCAGTTACCAAATTATCATCAAATGACTTAAGATGTAAAAGTATAATTATTAAATTGAGGTTTTCATCATCGTCTTGGCTTAGTGTAAAATTTAATGAGTTTTGGTCGATAGATAATAAATTTTTTGAAATAAATTTTTTGAGATGATTGTATGTGTTAAATAAATTCCCAGAATGAGATTCATCTAAAATAGAAGTTAAGCAAAATCCTAGAGATAAAGGAGAATGATTATAGCTATTATTAGCTAATTCAATTTTTGTGAATCTGTCTGAACCTTTTAATCTTTCCAAATAAAAATTGAGTATAGCCTCATCAATAAGTCTGCTAATAATAAAGCAAGATAATCCAAATGACTTTACGGAATGATAAACTTCTTTTAAATGTATAGGGTCATTTTCAATAAATTGATCTAAATTTACGGGTTCTAGAATATACATAATTATTATTAAAAGTAGTTCATCTGGGAGTTGTAGCAAAAGGCAATTAGCATTCATGCTATTTCTAGGTGAGGTTGTATTTGAGCTGTTTTGCCTATAAAATACTTTAGTTGATTGACTTAGATCTAGTGGGATAATGTACTTTTTACCATCATCTTGCATTGCTACAATATATGAAGGTAGCATTAATATAAAAAGCAAATACTTTTTGAACATATTAAATGCTCCCTTCAATATTTTTATGATCAAATTTTTAAATCGATTTAAAATTAATAAAATGGTTAATTTTAATAACCTCTTATTCCTTTGATGCCATTATAACATCAGTATAAAGTTTAACGCTATTTCTTAAGTGATGTTCACCGGTTTTTGGATCATAGTCGACTAATCCAAATCTCATATTGAAACCTTCATCCCACTCAAAATTATCTATTAACGTCCAATAATAAAATCCCGTATATTAACTGCTTTATTTGCCAATACTCCAGTTTTAACTTTCTTAAAAACCGGTAAATTTTCACCCATACCATTTTCTTCCGCTTGGAGTTATAAAGCACCTGTAGAAGGACCTATGGCAGATTTCATAGGATTGAACTTTTATTCTAGAGTTTTAGTAAA
>Ga0207074_1003_pt1 | contig 55733 bp, 51 predicted proteins | sample Alteio_BWMinHeat_66_FD_153567 | JGI IMG/M metagenome (GOLD analysis project Ga0207074, IMG submission 153567) | Enriched cells from forest soil in Barre Woods Harvard Forest LTER site, Petersham, Massachusetts, United States -... | ecosystem: Environmental > Terrestrial > Soil > Temperate forest >...
ATAAATACCAACATTTTCTTGTCGGGCACGGTGATGTCCGCCGCCATCTGCGTCTCTTTGTCGTGCAGGAATGAGACTTTGCCCTTTTGCACGTCAGTCTCATTGACGATCTTTTGATATTGGTCCCACTCGAAGTCCGCCTGCGCGGACTTGAACTTGTCCGCGGCGCGGTCCATTTGCGTCAACACGGACTCCAGGCCCTCACCCGCAGGTGCGGCTTGCGCCTGAGCGAATGTGGCAAACAATAATGTGGATGCAAGACTCAGAACGATCTTCTTCAATCTCTTCTCTCTTTCTTACGGACGGCTGACGCGCACTTTGTAAGCCATCACTTTGCCCTTCGCGTCCAGCACCGGCTTGTAATCCAACAATTGCACCTCGCCGGAGATGGGCTCGATCACTCGCAGCAACGCAGCGTCCAAGGCAGCGCCTGACCTGCCATCCACAGCCTTTGCGCTTACCTGGTAGACGAAGCCGCCTTGTCCGTCTGGATTGACGATTACTTCACTTGGATGCGGGGCGCGCTCAACCGGTTTGTCATTAAAGTTGATGTATCGCGGCGAGATAAAGATGAACAAAAGTATGACCGTGACCATTACGTCATAGTGGAAACTGCCCCGCTCGTACGTCCACCAAAGGTAACCGCGGATTGTGCGCCAGGGGGACATCTAACCAGCCCGCTTTGTGATCTTTTCGACTCCACCCATGTATGGCCGCAGCGCTTCAGGCACGACCACGCTGCCGTCGGCCTGCTGGTAGTTTTCCATGATGGCCAGCCAGGTTCGTCCTACGGCCAGGCCGCTGCCATTCAAAGTATGGACTAGTTCGGTCTTCTTTGCTCCCTCGCGGCGGTAGCGGATGTTCGCACGTCGTGCCTGATAGGCTTCGAAATTCGAGCACGAAGATATTTCGCGGTAGAGCTGTTGGCCCGGCAGCCACACTTCAATGTCATAAGTCTTAGCGGAGGATGGGCCCATGTCCGCCGTGCAGAGCACCATGGTGCGGTAATGCAAGCCAAGTTTCTGCAAGATCGATTCCGCGTGCGCCGTCAGCTTCTCATGCTCAGCGTAACTCTCTTCCGGCTTGGTAAATTTCACCAACTCCACTTTCTGGAACTGATGCTGCCGGATGATCCCGCGCACATCTTTCCCGTATGACCCCGCCTCGCTGCGAAAACAAGGCGTATAGGCTGTGAGCGAGATGGGCAGTTTGGCTCCGTCGAGCGTCTCATCGCGATAGAGGTTCGTTACAGGCACTTCTGCGGTAGGGATCAGCCACAAGTCATGCTCTTCTGTCTTGAACAGGTCGCTCTTGAACTTGGGCAACTGCCCGGTGCCGTAGAGTGAATCGGAATTCACCAAATAAGGTGGCAGGGCTTCGGTGTATCCGTTCTCGCGTGTGTGGTGATCGAGCATGAAGTTCGCCAGCGCGCGCTCCAGCTTCGCGCCCAGGTCCCAATAGACGGCAAAGCGCGCGCCACTGATCTTCGCTGCGCGCTCAAAATCCAATATGCCCAACGCTTCGCCGATCTCCCAGTGTGGCTTAGGCGTGAAATCAAATTTCGGTGGCGTGCCCCAGCGCCGGACTTCCACATTGTCATCCGGGCCTTTGCCTGCTGGCACACTCTCATGGGGAATGTTCGGAATGCCGGCAAGCATCTGCTGCAACTGCGCATCGAATTCGTCCGCTGATTTTTCCAGCGTCTCGATCTCTTCGCGCTGCGACTTTGTCTTAGCGATCAGCTCGATCGCGTCACCGCCTGATTTTTTCAGTTTGGCGATCTCTTCGCTGGCTCGATTGCGCTCCGCTTTCAGCGACTCCATCGCGGTGATGGCCTGTCGTCGTTTCGCGTCGATTTCGAGAAATCCGCCGAGCAGCGCATCCGCGTCCAAGCCGCGTTGACGAAGCTTTTCGGTGATCAGCGGCAGGTTGTCACGGACGAATGCGAGGTCGAGCATGAATCATTTAATTTACACTATTCGCAGTATGTCACGGACATTCATCAACGCCGCCGAAGGGTGCATTCACGCAGGTCAAGAGTGAGCGAGCAGCAGACCAAGACGCCATCCGCACCGCCTCCTGCCGCGACAGATGCTACCCAGCGCGGCATCGACTTCTCCGTTAGCTTTGCAGGACTGAAGTTCAAGAACCCGGTCATCGCCGCCAGCGGGACCTTCGGCTATGGCGTGGAATTTGAAGACATTGTCTCGCTCGATCGTCTGGGCGGATTCGTGGTGAAAGGCCTCTCGCGCGAGCCGATGGCTGGCAATCCCCCGCCGCGCATGTTTGAAACCTCTGCCGGAATGCTGAACTCCATCGGATTGCAGAATATCGGCGCACGCACCTTCGTTGAAGAAAAGCTTCCCGCGCTCAACAAGAAGAAGAACATCGTGGTCATTGCCAACGTCTTTGGCTATACGACCAAAGACTACGAAGACACGGTCAAGATACTGAACGAAGGCGAAGGCATCGCGGCGTACGAGTTGAACGTCAGTTGTCCGAATACTCGGCATGGCGGGATGCAGTTCGGCGCCGATCCCTCGCTGCTGGAAGAAGTGGTCTATTGCGTGAAAGGTATTTCCAAGCGGCCACTCATCGTGAAATTGTCACCGAACGTGACCAGTATCCCACGCATGGCGCACGCTGCAGCGCAGGCGGGCGCGGACGCGCTGAGTCTGGTGAACACTTTTGTCGGCATGGCGATTGATGCGAACGCCCGCAAGCCGCGAATCTCCAACATCACGGCTGGCCTCTCCGGGCCGGCCATCAAGCCCATTGCACTGCGCATGGTCTATGAAGCGGCACACTCAGTAGACATCCCCGTGATCGGCATGGGCGGCATCACTACCGGCGAAGATGTAGTAGAGTTCATGCTCGCCGGCGCTGCGGCCGTGCAGGTGGGTACGGCAAATTATTTTGATCCCTGCGCGACGGAGCGCATCGTCGCCGACCTGGAACGCTGGTGCATTGAGCATCGGGTAAAGGCGGTGACGGAGCTGATAGGGGCGCTGGAAGCCAGCAGCTAGCATCGAGCAGATTGCTGACTGCTGGACTCACCACAACTAGATGCCAGGTGCTCGCTGCTAGCTGCTGCTACTAGCTCTTCGTCTCGTCCGCCAGCTTTTCCGAGATCTTGTCCGGTATCCGGCTCCTAACTTCTTCCGGCAGCTTCTCGTGAATGCGACGCGCCTGCTGCAACGCGACTCCCGCCACCACCACCGGCACGGGTGTAGAAACTGCGACGATGATCCACACCATCGCTGAGAAGGCGAAGCCGCACGCGGCAATGATCTCCAGCAAGATGGCACGCGCAGGATTGAAATGGCGGATGGCGCCAAACGCCAGCAGGAACATCAGCCCCGAAGCGCTGGCGATGAGGATCAATGAGAAGTCGATGATGCGGTGTAGCTTGCGCTTGCCGCGGCAACGGGCGCAGTCGTGGAAGTGGGCCTCGTAGTCTTCACGCATCTCCGGCGCCAGCCCGGAGATGTCATACCGCCAGCCTGCCAGGATATCGCCTACAACTTTGTCAGTACACTGCGCCATCGGTAAGGGGAAAACTGAAGAACGCACCCGGGCGCGGAATTTGCGCACGTACACACGACTCCAGCTATTTACCTATACGTAAATTATAGCGTGATTGTTGCCGTGGGCCGGTCCTGTTGCGCTAGCAATAACTCATTGCGATGCAGCAGGTTGCGGCGCGGCTCCAGCGCCTCTTCCGCGCATCCGCGCGCCAGCTCAGGATGGTTGTTGTTCTCTGACAGGTGCGCCAGCATGACGAAGGCGGCGGCGCCGTCGTAATCGTCAGTAAAGAATTTGGCCAGGGCGTGATTGGAAAGATGCCCCACGGCGGACATCACGCGCTGCTTTACTGACCACGGATACGGCCCGCCGCGCAGCATCTCCAAGTCATGATTGGACTCAATGACCAAGCCATCGCATCCGCGCAGGTAGTAGCGGACGTTCTCCGTCATGTGTCCGAGGTCAGTGCAGATGCCGATCTTTACGCCGTCAATCTTAAAAGTGAAACCAACGGGATCGACCGCATCGTGCGGTATGGTGAACGGCATCACCTCAATGTCGCCGATGGAGAAGCTCGAACCTGACTTGAACAACTCCAATTGCTCGATGCGCGCCTTCTTGCCATTCTCCGTCTCGCACTTGCGCTTGGGGCCCATCGAGCGTGTCCACTTCTTCCACGCGTCGTGCGTCGCTCCAGTCATGTACACGGGAATGCGCAGCTTGCGCGCCAGCACGTTCAAGCCGGAGATGTGGTCAGAATGTTCATGCGTGATGACGATGCCCTTCAGCGCCAGCGGATCTTCTCCGGCGCTGGTCATGCGCTTGATGGTCTCGCGGCAGGAGAGGCCGGCATCGACGAGGATGGACGTCTTCGAACTGGAGAGAACGGTGCTGTTGCCCCGGCTGCCACTGGCGAGAACTGTCATGCGCACTGCCATCGTCACAGCAAGGATAGCGCAGGTTGTTGTGGATTATGAAGGGAATAGTTTATTCAGTAATGATAAAACCCCCTCCCGCTCTTCTTCCCCAGCCATCCGGCATCCACCATCTTGATAAGCAGCGGACACGGCCGGTACTTCGGGTCGCCCAGGCCGTCGAGCAGCACGCGCATGATGTCCAGGCAGACGTCCAGGCCGATGAAATCCGCCAGCGCCAGCGGGCCCATGGGATGCGCCATGCCCAGTTTGAAGACATCGTCCACCGCCTGCGGAGTGGCCACGCCTTCCATCACTGTGTAGATTGCCTCATTGATGAGCGGCATGAGCACGCGGTTAGAGACGAAGCCGGGCGCATCGTTGACTTCGACCGGCGTTTTCTCCAGTTTTTCTGTCAGGGACTTCACTTGCGCGTAGGTCTCGTCTGACGTTGCCAGCCCGCGGATGATCTCCACCAGCTTCATCATGGGCACGGGGTTGAAAAAGTGCATGCCGATGACTTTCTCGGCCCGCTTGGTGAACGCCGCCAGCTTGGTGATGGAGATGGACGACGTGTTCGAACTGAGAATGACTTCAGGGCGGCAAAGCTTGTCCAAGTCTTGGAATATCTCGCGCTTGATCTCCAGCTTCTCGCTGGCGGCCTCCACGATGAAGTCGCATTGTGTCAGCTTGCTGCGGTCGGTGACCGGAGTGATGCCTTTCAGCGCCGCATCGCGCACATCCGCAGTGATCTTGGCCTTGGTCACCTCGCGTTCAAGGTTTTTCTTGATGGTGTCGAGCCCGCGGTCGAGAAACCGCTGCTCCACGTCGCAGAGGATGACCTGGAAGCCGGATTTGGCGAAGACGTGGGCGATCCCGTTGCCCATGGTCCCCGCGCCGATGACGCCGATGATTTTGATATTCATGAAGGACCTCTAGCCGCAGATGAACGCAGATTAAGAGAACGGGAAAGTATAAACGACGGAATGAAGGTGCCGACGTGAGGCGGAAGCGTCGTCACTGGCGCTGCACTGCCGCCGACGAGAACTTGTCAAGCCCCCAAAACAGCCGGGATCTCGGCAACATGTTCATCCCAAAGCGAATATAAAGTTGCGATCCGTGTCTCATCTACTCAGCTTGATGAGCTAGACTGGGAGTAGATAGAAAAGAGGACGTCCTCGCGGCGTCCTTCCCTTTTTCTGGAAGTTTTTACCGCCGCCTCTCGTGATCGTCGAGGGAACCTCAGCGGCCTGCTCACTGCCGAATCGCCGTGCCGGGACGCTGGCCGCCGGTCGCCGAGGCCTCAACATCTTGGGACCGCGCCGAATCTCCGCCGGTTTTCAATTCCCACACTGTTCCACGTGGAACATAAAACGGACAAACAAAAAAGGGACGCTCATCGCGTCCCTTTGAATCCGCGTTCATCTACGGCTAAAGCATCTCCTACTCCTGGTACCCGAAGCTGGCCTTCACTCCCGCCACTTCCACGACATCGCCTTCAGCGAGTTCTTTTTGCCCGGCGATCTCCTGGCCATTGATCTTCACTTTGATCTTGGCTTCAGATGCGGCGATGAAGTACTTGTTCTCGCGCTTGTTGATCAGCGCAGCCATATTGGGCGCGAAGAAGCCTTTTAGCTTGATGGACGCCATGTCTGACTTGCCGATGACGCTCATCTTGCCCAGCACATAACTCTTCTGGTCTGTCTTGCCATCGATGATGGCCAGCGTACCAGTGCGCTCGCGACCAGGTACGGGCGGAGGCGCTGCCGCTGCCTGACCTCCTCCTGCTGCCGCATTGGCAGCACCGGCGGTGGCTGCGGCGATCATCTCCTTGGCCTTCTTCGTGTCCAGCACCATGGTGGCTTCCATCTTGGGGACGGCCGGGCCGGCCACTTGTTTGGGGGCGCCTGCGGCGGCATCGTCATGCCAAGTGTCTTTGAAGGTGACCGTGTGCTTGCCGATCAAGATCACGTCATCATCTTTCAAGGCTGCTTTGCTGATACGCCGATTGTTGAGGAAGGTGCCGTTGAGGCTGTTGTTGTCTTCGATGACGTACTTGTCATTGTCCCAATAGATCTTGGCGTGATGGCCGGAGACGGCGAGGTTGTCCACATGGATGAGGTTGTCCGGAAGGCGGCCAATGGTCACCACCCCCTGCGAGAGCGGGACCTCTTTGAGCACAGATTGTTCGAACTTCAGAAAGAGTTTTGCCACTTCGAACCTCCGGGAAAAAGCCAGTTCCAAAACCTGCGATACCAGGGCCGTTCCACCATCTTCAAAAGGATGCAGGTGATGTTGTCATCGCCACCGTGCGCCTTGGCTGCATCGATCAGGTCAGCGCAGGCCTGGTCGAGCGTGGGCGCCTCTTCGATGATGCCTTGCATCCATTCGTCCTTCACATGCTTCGTCAAACCATCACTCGCCAAGATCAGGATGTCACCGGGCAGCGCGATCATGTCGTCCACATCCGGCGTGACCGTCTCTTCCGAGCCCAACGCGCGGATGATGATGTTCTGCATCTCCGAGCGCTCTGCCTGCTCGCGTGTCAGCAGGCCACGCCTTACCTGCTCCATCACCAGCGAGTGATCGTTGGTCAGCTGCTGGATGTTGCCCTGGCGCAAAAGGTAGATCCGCGAATCCCCCACGTGCCCGATGGAGAAAAAATTCCCTTTCGTCAGCACGGCCACGATGGTCGACCCCATGCCGCGCTGCGCATTGTTCTTCGCGCCCATGGAATGCACGTTCGAGTTGGCCAGCTGGATGGCGCTGGCCAGCGCGTTCGCGCGTTCTGAGACGCCTTCAAATGTCTGCCCGATCACCGGGTAACGGTGGGTGCGCGCCGCGTCACGAAAATACTTCAGCACCGTGTCCACGCTGGTCTTGCTGGCGACCTCGCCGGCAGCCGCGCCACCCATGCCGTCACACACCACGTAGATCCCATAGCGGGCGTCATAGCCGAAGTTGTCTTCGTTGTTCGTACGGACACAACCTAAGTCAGTCTTCCCCGCGACCTGAACCGATAGGGTCATTCACACTCTTCCTTGAGATAGGCCGCGCGGAAACCCGCTACGTCCACGCCTTAAAGTCGAAGTTACGCTCCGACCCACGGCGTAATCCTAGTTCGCAACCACGGTTCGCTACCACCACCAGACAGATCGCTGGTGGCAATCGTAACGTAAAACCTATGATTACCAACGCCAAAGTCCCCCATGACACTGAGAAGTAACGCCCTGCCGCCAAAAGGCAGAACTCTCCCGCTCTATGGGACATTTAGAGTTGTGGCGGATTTTACTGGCTAAAATCGCTGCAACGCAAGAGAAATCAGAGACTTAACCTGAAAGAAAAATCCCCTAGCCTGGCTTCGAGACGGCCACGCTTAAGGGACAAGATTGGCGATCTGGCTGTTGAGTTTCTCCGCCACAGAAATACGGGTCTGGGCGCGTAGCAGTTCGCTCTCAGCAGCGGCGGTGTCAGTATCGGGCTTGGGCGACTTCAGCGCCGCTTCGGCCGCTTCCTTGGCCTTCTGGGCGCGGGCAACGTCAATCTCTTCAGCCTTCTCGGCCACCTCGGCGAGGATGGTCACCTTGGCGGGCAGGACCTCGGCAAATCCCCAAGCCACTGCCAGGCGCTTGATCTGGCCTTTTTCGTCGCGATAGCCGATCTCGCCGACGGCCAGCTCGGTGATGAGCGGCGCGTGGCCCGGCAGGATACCAAGGTAGCCGGTCTTGCCGGGTATCTGCATCTCCGTTGCGCGGTCATCTACGACCTTGCGTTCGGGGGTAACGATCTCGAGTTGGAAAGTGTCTGCCATTGATCTGGGTTTTCGGTTATCGGCTTTCGGTTATCGGTAAACCCGAAGAAGACGTTAATCTTCTTCAACTTTCTTGCTCTTATTCCTCGTCATGTACCAACAAAGAGAATTCATGAAGATCATAACGACTAGCGCCGCAGTCAAGGAAACATTTGAGTTTGAAGACTTCCACCAAAAAAATACGATACCGGCGGCGTTACAAACTAGGAAATCAACCCATCGTGGCAAATCCGCCATGCATCAACACCACCATTTCCTAAACCGAAAACCGACAACCGACAACGGTTTCTTACGCCGGTGCCGCAGACTTCATCTTCTCCGCCGTTTCCAGCACTTCCTCGATGCCGCCCTTCATGTAGAACGCCTGCTCAGGAATCTCATCATGCTTGCCATCGATGATCTCCTTGAAGCTGCGCACCGTATCCGCGATCTTCACGTAACGCCCCTGGATGCCGGTGAACTGCTCAGCCACGTGGAACGGCTGCGAGAGGAACTTCTGGATCTTGCGCGCGCGCGCCACGGTCAGCTTGTCATCTTCGCTGAGTTCATCGATGCCGAGGATGGCAATGATGTCCTGCAAGTCCTTGTAGCGCTGCAGCACTTTTTTCACGCCCTGCGCCACGTCGTAGTGTTCTTGTCCGACGATATGCGGATCGAGGATACGCGAGGTTGAAGCCAAGGGATCGACCGCCGGATAGATGCCGATCTCGGTCAGCGGACGAGAGAGCACCGTCGTCGCGTCCAAGTGAGCGAAAGTTGTCGCCGGAGCGGGATCAGTCAAGTCGTCAGCGGGTACGTAGATGGCCTGCACCGAAGTGACCGAGCCTTTCTTCGTTGAAGTGATGCGTTCTTGCAGTTCGCCCATTTCCGTGGCGAGGTTGGGTTGGTATCCCACCGCAGAAGGCATGCGGCCCAGCAGCGCGGACACTTCTGAACCGGCCTGGGTGAAGCGGAAGATGTTGTCAATGAACAGCAGCGTGTCCGCGCCTTCTTCATCGCGGAAATATTCTGCGACCGTCAGTCCGGTCAATGCCACACGCAGACGCGCACCGGGAGGCTCGGTCATCTGTCCGTAGACCAGCGCAGCCTTCGATTTCGACGGATCGCCCGGCTTGATCACTCCCGACTCTGACATTTCCAGCCACAGATCGTTGCCTTCACGCGTACGCTCGCCGACGCCGGCGAACACGGAGTATCCGCCGTGGTTCTTGGCCACGTTGTTGATGAGTTCCATGATGACGACTGTCTTGCCTACACCCGCGCCACCGAACAATCCGATCTTGCCGCCCTTCAAGAACGGTTGGATCAGGTCCACGACTTTCACGCCGGTCTCAAACATCTCCGCGGAAGTGGCTTGCTCCTCAAAAGTGGGAGCCAGGCGGTGGATGGGCATGCGCTTCTCATATTTCACTGGACCAAGCTCGTCCACCGGCTCGCCGATCACGTTCATCACGCGGCCCAGCGTACCGTGTCCTACGGGCACGGAGATGGGGCCACCGAGGTCGGTGACCTTCATGCCGCGCACCATGCCGTCCGTTGCCTGCATCGCCACGCAGCGCACGCGGCCTTCGCCCAAGTGCTGCTGCACTTCGAGCGTGACCTTGATGGGTGAGGGCACGGTAAAGCCGTCACTGGTGACGAGCAACGCCTGGTAGATGGGCGGAAGCTGTTTGTCCGGGAACTGGACGTCGACCGCTGGTCCAGAGATTTGAATCACTTTGCCTGTATTGTCTGCCATGTTTTTAGCTCTCAGCTGTCAGCTCTCAGCTGTCAGCTTTGTCTCAATTCTGCCGGCAGTTTGCTGCTCCGGCTCCTTCTTACTGTTTCGCTCTCACTGAAAGCTGAACCCTGATACCTGATAGCTCTTACTGCGCCGCAGCTCCTGAAACGATCTCAATGATCTCTTTAGTGATCTTCGCCTGGCGGGCGCGGTTCATCACCAGCGTCAGCGAGTCGATCATGTCTGAAGCGTTGTTGGTGGCTGAATCCATCGCTGTCATGCGTGCCGCGTGCTCGGCGGCTTCTGATTCCAGCATGGCGCGATAGACCTGGATAGCCATATATTTCGGCAGTAATGCGCCGAACAGTTCTTTGGGCGACTGCTCATAGATATAATCCACCTGCGCGGCGCCGAACTCCGCGGCTTTCTTGTCGATGTCAGCTGTGTCAGCGGCGCGAACACTGGCGCCGGTCTTCTTTGCCGCTTCGATGGCGCGCTTGCGGTCCTCTTCTGACATGCCTTCCGCCTGCTTGATGTCAGACTCGCCCAACTTCTCAATGGGCAGGATCTCGTCAACGATCAGGCGCTGCGCGATCACTGACTTGAATTCGTTATAAACGAGATAGACCGAATCGACGCGTGCTTCAGAGTAAAGCTTGACGACTTGTTCTGCGATCTCGCGCGCCTTGGCAAACGGCACCCGGTTCAGGATGCCGACTTGCTCGCCGACGATCTGGATGGCACCTGCGCGCTTTGTCTCGACGCCCTCCGCTGCTTCCGGCGCATAAGGATAGCGACGCTTGAAGTAGTCGCGCCCTTTGCGTCCTACGGCGATGACATCAATGTTCTTGTCTTGCTTTGACGCAACGAACCTGGCCGCGGCTTTCAGGATGTTGGTGTTGAACGCGCCGGCCAGGCCTTTGTCGCCGGTAACGACGATGAGCAGCACGTTGTTCTCTTCGCGTCGCAACAGCAGAGGGTTGGTGGGCTCACCGGTCTGCTCGTCAAAGGTGTCGGCGCGCGCGACGAGAGACTTCAAGACATTCACAAGCATCTGCGCGTACGGACGCGCGGCCATGGCACGCTCCTGGGCGCGACGCAGCTTGGCCGCTGAGACCATCTGCATGGCCTTGGTGATCTGCCGCGTGTTCTTCACGCTGCGGATGCGCCGCCGGATGTCGAGGATATTCGCCAAGTTCTATTTCTTCTTCCCTGAAGCCGCAGTCTTCGCTTTCGGCGAGCCACTCGACGCCGCAAGATGCTCATTCAAGAAAATCAACTGTCGCGCGATCTCCATCGTCGCCAGTGCTGCGTTCACCGCCACTTTATCGGTTGCTCGTGGTAGCCGCTTTGTGTCTTCGATCAGCTCTTCAATCTCATGTACGGTCATTTCATCCCCCTTCGGGAAACGGGAAACCAACGGGAAACGGTCTTAAGCTTTAGCCGCCGCCGCCACTGCCTGCCTCGTGCTAACGAACTGCTGCTTAAAGTCGGCAAGCATCTGCTTGATCTCAGCCTTCAATGCATCGTCGAGCGTCTTCTTTTCCATGATGGTGGAGAGCAGCTTTGGCTTGGCGGTGTCCACGTATTTGTACAGCTCAAATTCAAACGCTTTCACATCTTCCATCGCCAGATCGTCCAGGAATCCGTTGGTGCCGGCGAAGATGATAAGGATCTGTTTGCTGAAGGGCAGAGGCTGATATTGGTCCTGCTTCAGGATCTCAACCAGCCGCTTGCCGCGATTGAGTTGTGCTTGCGTGGCTTTGTCGAGGTCGCTGCCGAACTGCGCGAATGCAGCGAGTTCGCGGTATTGCGCGAGTTCGAGTTTCAACGTTCCCGCCACTTGGCGCATGGCTTTGATCTGCGCAGAACCACCGACGCGGCTTACCGACAATCCAACATTCACCGCCGGACGAATGCCGGAGTTGAACAAGTCTGACTCGAGATAGATCTGGCCGTCGGTTATGGAGATGACGTTCGTGGGAATATACGCGGAGACGTCGCCTGCTTGGGTCTCAATGATGGGCAAGGCGGTCAGCGATCCGCCGCCTAACTTATCTGACATCTTTGACGAGCGTTCCAGCAATCGCGAGTGGAGATAGAACACGTCTCCGGGATACGCTTCGCGGCCCGGCGGACGGCGCAAGAGCAAACTGATCTCACGATACGATGCCGCATGCTTGGAAAGATCGTCATAGATGACGAGCGCGTGCTTGCCGTTGTCGCGGAAAAATTCCCCGATAGCGGTCGCGGCATAGGGCGCGATGTACTGCATCGGCGCCGGCTCTGATGCGGACGCGGCGACGACAATCGTGTATTCCATGGCGCCGAAGTCGGTCAGCGTCTTCACCACTTGCGCGATCGACGAACGCTTCTGTCCGATGGCGCAGTAGATGCAGATCAGGTTGTTGCCTTTACTGTTGATGATGGTGTCCAGCGCGACGGCGGTCTTGCCCGTCTGGCGGTCGCCGATGATCAGCTCGCGCTGTCCGCGGCCGATGGGGATCATCGAGTCAATGGCCTTGATGCCGGTCGCCATGGGCTCGCGCACTGGCTGGCGACCGATCACGCCGGGAGCGAGGCGCTCTACCGGGATGAACTGCTTGGTCGCGACCGGACCTTTGTCATCGATGGGAGCTCCCAGCGCGTTCACCACGCGGCCGACCATGGCGTCACCTACAGGCACGCTCATGATGCGTCCGGTGCGCTTCACCTGGTCGCCTTCCATAATCTCTGTGTATTCGCCCAGCAGCACCGCGCCCACCTGGTCTTCTTCCAGGTTCATGGCGATGCCGGCCACTCCGTGCGGGAAGTCGAGCAGTTCGCCAGCCATGACCTTATCCAGGCCATGCACACGAGCGATACCGTCGCCCAGTGAGATGACCGTGCCGACTTCGTCCACCGTGATCTTCGATTCGTAGCCTTCGATCTGTTCACGGATCAGTTTTGTGATCTCATCTGCTTTGATCTGCGCCATATTGTCCTAACTCATTTGTAATTGCCAAAATTTTCGATTGCCAAGATCGGCAACCTGAACCCGAAAGAGCTGAGCGGTTTTCAATTACAAATTACCAATTGCAAATTACAAATCATTCCGCGATCTGCTGCTTCATGCGTTCCAACCTGCCACGCACGGAACCGTCGTAGATAGTGCTGCCAACTTTCACCACTGCGCCGCCCAGCAATCCTTTGTCCTGACCATAACTGGCGCGAATGGTCTTGCCAGTCGCTTTTGCGACTTGCGATTCCAGCGTTTTGCGTTCATCGTCCGCTAGAGTACGCGCGCTGGTGACTTCGGCGTCGGCAAGGCCTAAGCGTTCGTTCACCTGCAACTGCACTTGCGCGATCATCTCCGGCAACAGGTTCAACCTGCGTTGGTCGATAAGGATGGCAATGAAGTTCCGCACCTGCTTGGCCAAGCCAGCCTGCGACGCGATCGCATCCAGCAGTTGGAGCTTCTTCGGCTGCGGCACTGCAGGGCTTTCCCAGGCGAAGCGCAAGCCTTTGCTCGTCTGCAGAGTCGCGTTGATGTCCTTGAGATCCTGCATGGTCTTGCCGGCGTCAAGCTTTGCGCTGAAGATCACGTCAGTGAGTGCGCGGGCGTATCGGCTGGCGACGGCGGCCATAGTCAGCTCCTGCCTTTCGCGCCGCTGTCGAGCTGCGAAGCAAACTCGCGAACAAGATTCTTATCTGTGGCCTCATCTACCGAGATGCGCTTCTCCGCCAGCGCTATGGCGAGTTCTGCCGCATATTGCTTCAGCTCGCGGCGAGCAAAGTTCGAAGCTGCGGCGATTTCCTGCTCCGAAGTAGCGATGATCTTCTTCTTTTCTTCTTCGGTCGCGGCGCGCAGACGTCGATCTTCAGCCTCGGCATCCTGTTCTGCTTGGATCTTCATTGACGCAATGTCTTGATCGAGCTTCGATAAACGGGACTCAATGTCCTGTAGCTTGGCCGCGGATTCTGCGCTGGCCTTGCGCGCTTCTTCTATTCCCTTTTGGATCGCGGCCGTGCGCTCGCGGAACATCTTGGGCAGGCTCGACCTCATGCCGAAGAATATCAGCCCGGCGATGACGGCGAAGTTCAACAACGTGCTGACCCAGAAGGCCTGCGTCACGCTCAAGCCGAGCCATCCTGCCAGTTTCTTTACGGAAGCCGATTCCTTGAACTGCACTTCGTCGTCCTTCTCGCCTTCGGCCTCTTTTGCTTCCGCTTTCTTCTCCTGCTCCTGCGAAGCTTCGACTTTCTTTTCGGAGCTTGGCGCGGGTGTGGCCGGCTTTTCCTGCGCCAACGCAGCCACGCACAAAAGTGCAAAACAGCCGAACGCGAATATTCGGAAAGTCTTCATCCCAAGGGCGCCCATTTAACGTCCACCCGCCGCGGGCGCATGTGCGCCGGAGCGCGGATTCAATACCGAACGGATAACTTCCTGCGCCAAAGTCTCTGTCTGCGCCTGCAACCCGGCTTTGGCAGTAACGGTTTCTTTCTCGATCTCGGCCTTGGCGGCTTTCACTTTTACTTCCGCCGCGGCACGGGCTTCTGCTATGGCGGCATTGCGTGCATCCTGCAACTGCTTGCGCCGGGCTTCCTGAGATTTGAAGATGCCCATGCGCGCTTCGCGCAAGCGTTCTTCGTAGTCTTTGGTCTTGGCGTCAGCTGCCGCTACGTCCGCTTGTGCCTTGGCTACCGCGCCTTCAGTCTTGCTCCGGCGCTCGGCGAGCACGCGTGCCAGCGGACCGTGCACCAGGAACCTGTACGCCAAATACAGGATGGCGAACATGATGATGGTAGGCACCGCGCCAAGCAGTAATTCGCCAATAGCTTTCTTGAGTGCAGCGTCCATGCCGGGTGACTATTCCAGGGGAAGAATTTAGTGGTTGAGAACTAGATAATTTAACAGCCGATATCCGGCAGTGTCAACGCAATGGAGTGCGCTGAGACGCTTATTTTGCAGGGGTTAAGTGGCCAGAGCGGCGGCTAGGCGCTTCCTTTCTTGCGCTGGTAAAGGTTCACGTCACCGGCACGCCATTTGACCCTCAGGGTGTAGGGACCGTTTCCTTTCAGATCGAAGGAGCGGAAGAGTCCGCCTTTGGAGATATGGAACGCAGATGCGTTCAAGTCGCCGGTGGTCACGGAGGCATGAACTTCTTTGTAGAGTGCGGGTTCGCCGACATCAACGGAGAGATTGCCGGCGTATCCGGAGATTTCCTTGCTTCCCTCGATACCCTCCATCGCCAGGTCGCCCGCTGTGAAATGCAGAGCAACGTTGCTGCGCGCGGGAATCTGAATCTCGACCTTGAAATCCTCATTGTCAGGACTATCGGTGGTTATTCTTGCGTCGGTGCCTTTGACCTCCGCGCTCGCCTTCACTTTCTTCAGCGCCGATGCATCACGTGTGCTCCAACTGAGATGAATCTTGTTGTCCTTACTGGCTGAGATCTTATAGGCACCAGCGGAAAGCTGCATACGAACGTCACCGCCAGAGACAAAATCGCGATCCAGAGTGGTTACCGTCTGCGCAAGAGCGGCACCACAGGCGGTCACAATAACGATTAGATTCAGCAAGATACGCACGGCACACCTCCGCTGATGTGAGTTACGCAAAGTAAGGTTAGAAAGTTCAAGAAGTTCCCAAGGTGTTACCTTGACTTCTGACTTGAGAGGCGTAGACTGTTCCTATCACCTCCGATCCATTTCGGATCGAATGGGCCTGATGCCAAGGAAGTGTCACCGCTCTTTGGCAGTAGGCCCATTTAAGTTTTTGATCGCCTGGTAGCCCTTGCCGGAATTTGCAGGCATCCCCCCATTTTTGGACTAAGATTCGCCTCACCCGAGGCAAGCTCCGGGAGTAATCCCATGCCTGAGAGCAGTATTCGCGGCCGTCTGCGCTGGATCTCTGAATCCCCGCTATCGCTCTATCTAACGGTCCTCGTCCTGATCGTTCTTCCGCTCGTGATCTTCTCGGTGCGCACCGATCGTCATGAGAGCGAGCAGATCATTCGCCAGGAGATGTCCAGCAGCGAGAACGTTACGACGCTCGCGTCCATGCTCATTGAGGAACACTTCCGTCAGAGCATCGTCCTGTTGGAGTCCTATGCGAAGGACCCTGAATTTCAGGGGGAATGGCAACGACACGCGATCGACACTGTGAATCGTCACATGGAGCTCGCGCACTCCTTGCAATCAGATTCCTCACTGTTCAGCGTCTACGGACCTGACGGGACCATGCGCTCCATCGCGCCGATGGATGCCACTCTGATCGGCCAGAGTTTCGCCTATCGCGACTGGTACAAAGGCGTGACCAAACAGGGGAAGCCATACGTCTCCGAAGTTTATCGGACGCGGGCCGCTCCGCAGACGCTGGCAGTCGCCGTCGCGGTGCCCATCAAGGACACGCAAGGCAAACTCATCGGCATCATCGCAGCGGCTTACTCGCTGGACCGCATCAGCCAATGGTTGAGTGAGGTGCCGGAGTCAGCGGGACGGACCATCGTGGTGGTGGACCAGCGAGGCAGGATGATCGCGACACCGGGAATCGACGTCACGGCCCCTCCTGCCGACCTGAGTTCACACACAGCCGTGAAGAAAGTGCTCGCGGGCGAGACTGGCACTTACGAGTTCAAGCAGCCAGAAACATCAAGCACCGGCAAGAAAAACCCTCACGGACGTGAGAACTACTTCATCTCGTATCGCCCGATATCGGCCTTCGGATGGGGTGTTCTGACCTACGTACCCTCTTCGACCGTTTACGGCCGGATCAGCGAGATGCGGCGACAAAACGTCATCTTCGCCGTGAACTTGCTGCTGCTGGCAGTCGTAGGCAGTCTGCTGATCGGATACCTCTCCAAACGCCAGCAAAAACTGAAACAACAACTGGAAGCCCTCTCCTATTCGGAAGGCCGCTACCGGTCGTTGCTGGACAATGCTACGCTTGGCATCTTCCGCTCTGCACAGCATGGTTTCGTTTATGCGAACGAATCCATGGCCAAGATGCTGGGCTACGATTCTGTCGCTGAGCTGCTCGCGTTGGATGTGGAGAAGGAACTGTTCGTCGATCCCGCTGACCGCAGGAAGATCCGGGAGAAATACGAGGCTGGCGCACCCTTCGTCTTCGAAGAAGTGCGCTTCAAGCGCAAGAACGGCTCCACCATCAATCTTCGACTCAGCGGGCGCTCGGTCAGGAGTCCGTTGACCGGTGAGCTTGAATTCGAACTCTTGACGGAAGACATCAGCGAACGCCGCGCCCTGGAAGCCCAGCTAAGACAGGCACAAAAGATGGACGCCATCGGCCGCCTCGCGGGCGGTGTCTCCCATGATTTCAATAATCTGCTGACTGTAATCACCGGTTACACCGATCTGGCCCTGGAGTCTCTCGAAGCGGAAGACCCGCTTCGCTCGGAGTTGCAGGAGGTCAAAAACGCGGCGCAACGCGCTTCGACACTCACGCGGCAGCTGCTGGCGTTCAGCAGGCGTCAACTTCTGGAACCCCGCGTCCTCAACCTCACGACCGTGGTAGAACGCATTCATGGCATGTTGCGCCGCCTATTGGGAGAAAACATCCAGTTGCAATACAAGTTGGACCCGCAGCTAGGTTCTGTACGCGCCGATCCTGGCCAGATGGACCAGGTGGTGGTCAATCTTGCAGTGAACGCACGCGACGCCATGCAGGCGCAGGGCGGCGGACGGCTAATGATAGAAACGTCCAACGTCGTGATCGACCAAGCCTACGCCCGCGAACACTTGAATGTTAAGACCGGGCCTCACGTGATGCTGTCCGTAAGTGATAGCGGCTCAGGAATGGATGCGGAGACGATCGCGCAGATCTTTGAGCCTTTCTTCACGACCAAGCTTTCCGAGCAGGGCACCGGACTGGGATTGTCCACCGTGTACGGCATCGTGCAGCAGAGCGGAGGACACATTGGTGTTGAGAGCCAGGTCGGCCGCGGGACTTCATTCAAAGTCTATCTTCCCCGAGTGGAGGAAGAGCCCCAGCGTGGGACTTCGCTGGAAACAGCAACCCTACTCCGGGGCAAAGAAACCATCCTGCTGGTGGAAGACGAGGATGCAGTGCGCGAGCTAACACGCCAGATCCTGCATCGCGCCGGCTACAACGTCTTGACGGCTGATACCGCGAGCAGGGCCCTTGAGCTGGCACGCGAACCAGAAGACAAGATCGACCTGTTACTGACAGACATGATCTTGCAGGAGATGACGGGAAGCGACCTTGCGCAGTATGTACACCACCTGGCGCCGCAGATCCACGTACTGTTTATGTCCGGTTACACGGCCGACTCCGCCTTCATCGGAAAAGTGGACTCTCATCTGAACCTGCTGCAAAAACCCTTCACCAGTGAGCAGCTATTACGTAAAGTCAGGACGGCACTCGATCACTGAGATCGTGCTCTCACGCCTGTGCTCTTTCTTTTGACAGCCACGGCAGCGAAGCGCTCCAACCCTCGCAAATACGATTGCGGACCCTGCACTTCCAAATGGACTTCGTCGCCGTGAAATGCGCGGGACAAGATGTTGGTCTTCGCCTCGATCTGAGCGAGAAGTTTGCCTTCACTCTGCGGGATGCGCAGCTTGATCCGCACCAGCGGATCTTCCGTCAACAGGGCATCGATCTTCTGGATCAAATCATCGAGGCCAGTTCCCTTCAAGGCTGACACGTGCACAATCGCACCGTCCTTCTTCAGCGAGACGCGTTGCTCCGGAGTCAGCAGGTCGATCTTGTTCATCACCTGCAGCACCGGCTTGTTCTGCGCTTCCAATTCGCGCAAGACCCTCTCCACCTGCACCTTCTGTTCTGCCGCGACGTATCCGGGCGCGTAGGCGTCGCTTACATGGAGAATCAAGGCGGCACGCTGAACTTCCTCGAGCGTCGCACGAAAGGCAGTGACGAGGCTGTGGGGCAGGTTGCGGATGAATCCCACGGTGTCAGACAGCAGGACCTTCTTTTTCGATGGAAGCGTGACCCCGCGGATGGTGGGATCTAGGGTCGCGAACATTTTGGACGACGCCAAGACGCCCGCCTGCGTCATTGCATTGAACAGCGTGGACTTGCCTGCGTTCGTATAGCCCACGAGGGCAACGGTCGCCACCGGCACGGACTCTCGCCTTTGGCGCTGCTGCGAACGCACGCGCCGCACTTCTTCTACTTGGTCCTTGATATGGCGCATGCGCCTGGCGATCTTGCGCCGGTCCGTCTCGAGTTGCGTCTCCCCGGGGCCGCGGGTGCCGATGCCACCACCAAGCTGCGACATCTCAATGCCTCGGCCGGTCAGCCGCGGCAACAAGTATTCCAGCTGCGCCAGCTCGACTTGCAATTGACCTTCACGCGTACGCGCATGTTTGGCAAAAATGTCAAGGATGAGCTGCGTGCGGTCGATCACGCGGACCGAGACTTCTTTCTCAATGTTCCGTTGTTGTGATGGTGAGAGGTCGTGATCGAAGAGGACCACATCCGCATGCGCCGAAGCGGCGGCGCCGGCAATCTCCTGCAGCTTCCCTTTGCCGATCAGGGTCGCGGGATCGGGCTTATCGCGCCGTTGGCTGAATTCGCCCACGACGCTTGCGCCCGCGCTCGCTGCTAATTCGCGAAACTCAGCAAGCGATTCTTCCAGGCTGAAGCCCAGGGACACGTCAGTGGTTTGCGCAATCTCAGGCTTTCCTGGAGGAACAGCCGCTCGTGCGGCATCACGCGCCAAGCGAGCATGAGCGAGGTTTGACCTTCGTCCGGAACGAAACTCGATGCCCACCAGAAAGGCGCGCTCCGGACCTTCGCGGGCAGTGGTATGCAGCGCGCGCCGCCGCGAGGCTTTGTCAGGCCATGAATCCTTAGGACCAGGGATGGCTTACTGCTCCGTGCCAGTAGTGCCGGTCGGGGCGGCAGGGGTTGCGCTCACAGTGGCCGGGCCGGGCCGATCACCGTGCGAAGCGCCGTGTCCCGCGCTGTGATGAACGCCCTTCCCCAACACCACAGTGGAAATAGCGTGCTTGAAGATCAACTGCTCCTGGTTGTTGCTCTCGAGCACGACAGAATACTTGTCGAACGAGCGGATGCGTCCGGTCAGCTTCACTCCGCTGAGCAGGTAGACGGTGATGGGCGACTTGTCTTTTCGCGCCGAATTCAGAAAAGTGTCTTGGATGTTTTGCGCCGGCTTTGTGTCCATTGTGCCGATCTCCTCAACAACAGCATTGGCTGTCGTTTGTCATTTTCCCGTTACGACAACCTTAGATGCCGAACAGCATGACTAGCACGAGAAACAATACGTCCTGGACCGTGGATTTTCAATAGCCTAGTGGCACCAGGCTCCATGTCACGTTCCATGTTTAGACGGTCGCACGACTGCAAAGCGAGCGCCGTAGTGCCGTGTTAACATTTCCTAAAGTCAGACCCACAGCCTATGAAAAAGGCATTGGCCGCTTCCCCCAAGAGAGCTGTAACTTTTACAGCCAAAAAACCGCTCGCCGTCCCCATGCTGGACCTCTCCCGGCAATACGATGCCCTGCGCAAAGAGATGACAAAGGCGATTGAGCGGGTCTGCGAATCACAACATTACATCCTAGGCGAAGACGTGACCGCCTTCGAGCTGGAAGCCGCTGAGTTTCTCGGCACGAAGTTTGCCATCGGATGCGCCTCAGGTACCGACGCCATCTGGCTTTCGTTGTTGGCTGCCGGCATCAATCCCGGCGATGAAGTCGTCACCACGCCTTTCAGTTTCTTCGCGACGGCCAGCACTATTATCCGCGCCGGCGCGAAGCCTATTTTTGTGGATGTCGACCCTAATACGCTGAACATCGATCCGCAGTGCGTTGAAGACCGCATTCGCCGCACGTCATCCGCGAAGATCAAAGCCCTGATGCCGGTGCATCTTTACGGCCAGTGCGCGGACATGGATAAGCTGGGCAAGATCGCCGCAGAGCACAAACTGAAGATGATCGAAGACGCTGCACAGGCTTTTGGCGCCACCTGGCGAGGCAAGCGCGCCGGAAACCTGGGAGCCGTCGCCGCTTTCAGCTTTTATCCCACCAAAAACCTGAGTTGCTACGGCGATGGTGGCCTCATCACCACCAATGACGAGCAGATCGCCGCGCACTCACGCAGCCTGCGCGCTCACGGCAGTACCAAGCGCTATTACCACGACGAGATCGGATGGAACAGCCGCCTCGATTCCATGCAAGCGGCCATATTGCGCGTGAAGCTCAACTACATTGAAGACTGGAACAAGACGCGAAAAAAGCGCGCGGACGCTTATGACCTGTTGCTGAAGTCCGCGGGCCTGCTTTCTTCCGGCGGTGCAAAGGCCGCGCCAGTTCGGATCTTGAAACGCGATCCCAACGCTTCGCACATCTTTCATCAGTACGTGATCCGCGCTCAACGTCGCGATGAGCTGGCGGCTTTTCTGGCCAAGAACCACATCGGCCACATGGTTTACTATCCGCTTCCTCTGCATCTACAGAAGACCCTTGCTTATCTGGGATATGCGATGGGAGACCTGCCTGAGAGCGAGAAAGCGGCGACAGATGTGCTCGCGCTGCCTATGTTCCCTGAACTTACGTCGGATGAACAGTCGGCGGTCGTCTCTGCCATTGCGGAGTTCTACTCGTAGCTAACGAGTCACCCCAGTCTGCTCGAAGGAAAACCATTGCAGCAGATGGCTGAAAGATTTAGGCTTTCGGACATGAAATCCCCCCGAACACTGCTACTGCTTCTCTGTCTGTTCCCCGCGGCCTCCGCCGCAACCAAACCCAAAGTCGTGACCTTTGGCCGCTGGATGCCGGTGAAATATTATGCCGGCCCGGATGAGACCACTGCACTAGAACTCAAAATCCGGCCGTTGCTGGTGAACAATGAGATCAAGGAATACACCATTGGCGAGTCGCATGAGGTTAGCGAACGTATCTTCGTGGTGCGGCAGGCGTCGCGATTGAACGATGCCCTTCCAGACGAACCCAAAGCCACGGCGCGTTGGCGGTGGCACCCTGGCGGATGGTTGATGGTGGACCGCAGTACCGCGCACATCACCAAGCTCTCGCTGCCGAACTATGACGCTTTCTACTCGAACGCAAGCTGGTATCGCGACCTGGTGGCCTACTGCGGCATATCCGACAACGGCACGCGGCTCTATGCGATGGTGGCGCAGATCGGCCGCCGCAAGGCGGTGTTACAAAAAGCGTTGGGCGCACCCGCCGGCGGCGACCTGCCGGACTCAGAATGCGGCGAGCCGCAATGGCAGCGCCAGCCCACGCGTGTCACCTTCGCGCCCAATGGTAAAGATAAGGTCAGCTTCAGCATCCGCAGCTTTGCCGAAGAGATCCCGGTGGACAATAGCGGTGATGATGATCCGGGCGCTTCGAAATGATTGATGCCTCCCACCTATCGCTAAAAGAAGGCGATAAGGGTGGGGCACCCGCCTACGCTCGGAATGACAATTCAATAACCGGTAAAATCGGACAAGTGAAACCACTCGATGAATTGATTCGCGAGGCGGAGGTCGCGCATGGACACCTGTGCGCTGGACAGATACTGGGCGTGCGCATGGCGATGCTGGGCTTGGCGAAACTTGGCATCGATGATCCGCGGGGTAAAGATCGCAAGCGTTTGGTCACGTTCGTGGAGATCGACCGCTGTGCCACAGACGCGATTGGCGTCGTGACCGGGTGTCGGCTGGGCAAGCGTGCCCTGAAATTTCGCGACTGGGGCAAGATGGCGGCGACGTTCGTCGACGTGCAAGAAGATCGCGCGGTCCGCGTGGCAGCGAAAGAATCTTCAAAGGCGTTGGCCAAACAGATGTACCCGGAGCTGGCGGACAAAAACCAACAGCAGATGCGCGCGTATCGGGAGATGCCTGATGACGACCTGTTCGACACGCAATGGGTGAAGGTCACATTGCCACCAGAAGAGTTCCCCGGCTACAAAGCGGAGCGCGTCGTGTGTTCGCAGTGCGGCGAAGGCATCAACTTCAATCGGGAAGTAAGGCGCGGAGAGAGTGTTCTCTGCCGCGCCTGTGCGGGGGAGGCGTACTACGAAGTGATCTAGTTCGCAGCGGCGGTGGCGTGTTCAATGGCATGGCCGATGCGGAACATGGTGGCCTCGTCGAAATGTTTTGTAAGTACCTGACAGCCAATGGGCAATCCATCTTTGGACTTGCCGCAAGGTACGCTCATCCCGGGTATGCCGATCAGGTCTGCGGTGACGGTGAAGATGTCCGCAAGATACATGGCCAGCGGGTCGTCAGATTTTTCGCCTAGTTTGAACGCTGGCGTGGGCGTGGTGGGTGTGATGATGGCGTCCACTTTCTGGAACGCGATCTCGAAGTCGCGTGTGAGCAGCGTGCGAACGCGCTGCGCCTTGAGATAGTAAGCATCGTAGTACCCGGCGCTAAGCGCGTAAGTGCCGAGCATGATGCGGCGTTTCACTTCCGGCCCAAATCCCTCATCGCGCGAGCGGCGGTACATCGCCGAAAGAGTTTTCGAGTCTTTGGACCGATGGCCGTAACGCACGCCGTCAAAGCGCGCCAGATTCGATGACGCTTCTGCCGTGGCAATGAGATAGTAAGTAGGGATCGCATACTTGGTATGCGGTAGCGAGATGTTCACAACCTCGCAACCAGCAGCGGCCAGTCTTTGAATAGTCGATTCGACCGCGGCTTTGACTTCCGCATCCAGCCCTTCGCCAAAATACTCCGCAGGCACGCCGATGCGCAGCCCCTTCACCGGCTTGCCGATCTCGACGGGGTAGTCAGGAACAGGAAGCTCGACCGAAGTGGAATCCATAGGATCGCGGCCCGCGATATATTTCAGGATGAGAGCAGCATCGCTGACAGACTTGGTCAACGGGCCGATGTGGTCGAGTGACGACGCGAAGGCGATGAGGCCGTAGCGAGAAACGCGTCCGTAGGTGGGCATCACGCCGACTACTCCGCAGAACGCGGCTGGCTGGCGGATGGATCCCCCCGTGTCTGAACCGAGGGCGGCAACAGCGGTGCCGGCAGCGACGGCCGCAGCAGAACCTCCACTGGAACCGCCGGGAACGCGTGTAAGGTCCCGCGGATTGCGTACTGGGCCATAAGCAGAGTTCTCATTTGAAGAACCCATGGCGAACTCGTCGCAATTCAGCTTGCCCAGAATGACCGCGCCGGCGGCTTCCAGGCGAGCGACCGCTGTGCAGTCGTAGGGCGGAATAAAGTTCTCCAGGATCTTCGATCCCGCAGTGCTGCGGACACCGTTGGTGACCATCACGTCCTTAATGCCGACCGGAACTCCGGCCAGTGGTGGCAGGGGGTCGCCCTTGTCCGCCATGGCATCAATCTTCGCGGCCTGGGCCAAGGCCCGTTCTTTCGAAAGCGTCAAGTAAGCGTGGATGGCCTTGTCTTCAGCATCAATCTTCTTGTAAAAGCCTTCAGCGAGCGTAGTCGCAGTGATCTGGCGCTGCTCAATGGCGTTGCGCGCAGAAGCGACTGTGAGGAGATTGAGATCGAAGTCCATGGCCTTCTAAGAATGCGTCAGCGTTCGATGACTTTGGGAACTTTGAAGAAATTAGCGTCCGGCTGCGGAGAGTTTTTCAGCGCTGCCGCATGCGGCAATGATGGCCGCAAAGCGTCGTCGCGTAGAGTGCTTGTTTTAGAACTGCGTGCTGAGGCGACTTGTGCCATGGGCGGAACGTCTTTAGTGTCGAGCTCGTTCAGAGACTCGATGAAACCGAGAATAGAATTCAGGTCGCGCACCATGCGTGCTTGCTCTTCCGCATTGAGGTCCAAGTGCGCGAGCGAGGCGACGTAGGAGACATCTTTGGAGGTCACGTTCACAGTAAGGCTTCCATCGCTACTCAAGTCTCTTCGATGATAGCACTTGGAAATGCAGCAAGAATAAAGGCCTTCCGGATCTGGAGGCCTTTGTTGATCTGGCAGAGACTATTGCAGGCTGACGAGGACTTCGATCACGCCTGTTTTGCCATGCATCGCTTGCAAGGCCTTGCCTACTACAGCCCCCGTCATCTTTGTGCGGTCCGTCCCCTTCATAGCGTAGCCCGCCGTTGAAGAGGAAACTAGCAGATCACCGGCATTGATCTCGCCGTTCTCGTTGGTGACTTTGCAGGGAACGATGCCGACGACCGCCAGAGGAATCTCTTCACTAGCGATACGGGGATCGTCCGTCACATGCTTTGTCGCAAGAAGGCCGGGTCTGGTGGAATAAATCCCCGCCACAAAAGTTGAATAAGGCGCAGTCGATTTGGCGAACCTCCGGTTCCCGGTAGTGTCAATCGCAATCACGTCACCTGGCTCATAATCGTTCTTCGTTTGCAGAACTGCCACTGATTCCGCGAAATCAGCGCCGCCTGTCACGGCCGTTCCGTCGAAGAAACCCTTACCGGTAGCATCCACGCGAAAAACATTTGCACTGCTGGCATTCTGGCCGACCAACAGATTGGCAGCATTGTTCGTGACGGCAAATAATCCAGCAGTCCCGGAGGCGGCTCGACCGAATACACCGGCGGGCATCGGGTTCCCAGGCGAAACATTGGTAACTTCCCCGAATACCCCAGTCCCCTGGCTGGAGGCCGACAGTCCGTATACCCCAACGGCGTCGCCAGTTGTCGAGGTGGCTTGCCCTAGGACACCGGTACCAGCATTGCCATTGGCATCTCCGCTGCTGGCGCTGCGGCCGAATACTCCGACATTGTCACCTGTCGACTGCAGGGCATCGCCCCAGACTCCGGTGCCTGCTGTGGTAGGTGAAGCGCCATTAACATTGGCCGTAATGCCGCGAACTCCAGCACTTCTGCCGATGCCATTTCCAGACGCGAGATTCTCGCCCAATATGCCATAGCCATCGACGCTGGATGTAGTGCCAAGCAAGCCGGTGATGAATCCGCTGGTAGCGGTGGTATCTCCATGCACAGCCGACGGTGGCGGCGTGCCAATGGTAAAGGTGCCAGCACCCGCAGCAGTCTGGGAAACGTCAAGTTTGGCGGCGGGAGTCGTATTGGAAATCCCGATATTACCACCCTGAATCCTCATCGCTTCCGAACTGCCGTTCGCAAATAAGATGTTCGCTTGAGAGCGAATCACAAGATCATTAGCACCGTCGCCCGAAATCAGATCGCCACCTCCAGCGGATATTCCTAGCAAAGCACGAAAAGTCCCCGCATTAGAGAATCGGATGTAATTACCGCTGCCGACCCTGTCCAAATGCAGGATGCTTACTGGTGATGTGCTGCCAAGACCGACATTGCCACCGCTGAAGCGCATGGCTTCCAGGTTGTTATTGGCGAAGATGATGTTCTGCTGCGAGCGGATCACCATGTCATTGGCCACGTCGCCCGAGCTCAGGTCCCCACCGCCGCTGGAGATCCCGATCAGCCCACGCAGCACGCCGCCGTTGGAGAAGCGAAGATAGTTCCCCGGCCCGATGTGGTCCAGGTGCAGAATGCTGGCCGGGTTGGTGATCCCGATGCCCACAAACCCATTGGTGAAACGCATGGCTTCCACGTTGCTGTTGGCGAAGATGATGTTCTGCTGCGAACGGATCACCAGGTCATTGGCTACGTCGCCGGACGCCAGGTCGCCGCCTCCGCCCGAGATGCCGATCAGCCCGCGCAGCACTCCACCGTTGGAGAAACGCAGATAGTTCCCCGTGCCGCTCTTGTCCAGAGTCAGAATACTGGGCGGCGCGTTCGTCCCTATGCCCACCAATCCGTTGTTCTCAAAGACCGCTGAACCGATCAGGTTCACCCCCGTCGCATCGAACTTGCCCAGAAAGTTCTGTCCGCCTGAGTCCCCCGTTGCCGTCGTCTCCGGCTTGGCACGCCCACTCTCCTGGCCGCTCAACCGTTTGCTGGTCGTTGGCGTCGACATCGAGGATGCGCCCGTGTCCGCCAGCAGAAACGCCGACAAAGGCTTGCCCCCCAGCGTCTCCGCATCGCCTGCCTTCAGCGCATAAGGCACGCTCACCAGCAGCGTGCGTGGAGATTCTTGGGCGTCGCCCACCTTCACCCCGATCCAGCGCGCTTCCCCGCTGGCAAAAATGCTCGACGGCAGCCCCTCGGCTTTCGTCGAACCCAGCAACACAGAGTAGTGCCCGCTGTCATCCGCCGTGACACTCTGCGTCTCCAGCCACAACGGCGCCAAGCCGTCTTCCGTCGCATAGATGGCAAACGTCACGCTCGCCACGCCCACTGGGGCGCTGCCCGTGTACTTCACCAGACGCGGCAAAGTGGAAGCAGCGAACTCACCAGAGGCACTTTGCGCTGCCGCCAAGACGGAAGCAACAACGATGAAAAGAGTAGCTATAACGCACTGCTTAAAGAGTCGAATCATACTTCTCCTGAAGTTTCTAGTCAGCGCAGATCTCAATCGAAAGAATCATGCCTTGTTTCTACGCCGTCATGGTAACGCTGAAGCCCTTGGCACGTTCTCCAGAACACACGTATTCCGGCACGATCCCGACCATACAATCCCTGATAAGCTCGGTATCTTCCAGTCGAACCGCATCCTCCAGGACATCCAGCCGTCTCCGTAAGGAGACCCAATCGAGAGGCCGGCACTCAATGCGGTAAATTTTCTTGTACGACGTCACTGCCAGCCGCTCTTCTCTGTAAAAGAGTTCCTCACAAAACTTTTCCCCTTCGCGCAACCCTGTAAACACGATTGGGACGTCATTTGCCGACTTGCCTGACAATCGAATAAGAGTCTTGGCGATGTCCAATATTTTCAATGATTTACCCATATCTAAAACGAGGACATCTCGAGGTCCCCCGATGACCAGGCCATGCAAGACCAAGGTAACGGCTTCGTTGATGGTCATAAAAAAACGACGGATTTCTGGATCCGTGATCGTCAGGGGCAAGCCTCTCGCCATTTGATCCTGCAGGATAGGAATCAGACTGCCATTGGAACCCAAAACGTTCCCGAACCGAACAGCAACACACCTTGTCAGCTCATCCGGACGAGCGGCAAGAATCAGTTCGCAAATCCTTTTGGTAGCTCCCATAACATTCGTCGGGTTGACGGCCTTGTCAGAGGAAATCAGGACAAGAGTCTGACATTGGGCACGAGAAGCGGCATCGAGGACCGAAAGGAAGCCGAATACGTTGTTGCGAACCGCTTCGCGAACATTCACTTCCATCATAGGAACATGTTTGTAGGCGGCCGCATGAAAGATGATCCCGACCTTGTTATCTTGCAAGCAGCGAAGGAGCGCAGCGCTATCTGTCACATCTCCTATGCGAAAAACAGTTTCGATGTGAGGGAACGCAGCGATCAAATCGCGGCGCAGATAAAACATTGAGGTTTCATCCTGGTCAAAGCAGATCAGCCGCGCGGGCCTGAACCCGCAGACCTGACGGCAAATCTCAGATCCGATGGAGCCCGCGGCACCAGTTACCAAGATTACCTTCCCTTCAATCTCCCTGATCACGGCTCCAAAATCGGCATTGACGGGTTCGCGCCCGAGTAGATCATCCAAGTTTACTTCGCGGACTTGGCTGAGAGGGGCTTCATCCAGAAGGAAGTCACGCAAAGCAGGAACCGTCTTGAATCGGATATCGGCTTGTTCGCAAGATTCCACGAACCTCTGCATTTGAACACTGGTGGCCGATGGAACCGCGATGAGCACTTCGGACGCGTTGTGTTTGCGCACCAATTCCGTGATATCGTCAACACCTCCAAGAACCGGGACACCCAGTATCTTCAAGCCATGCTTGGTTACATCATCATCAACGCAACCGACGGCTACATAGTCGCTGGAAGATCTGATCTCACGCAAGATCATTTGAGCGGCGAAGCCTGCGCCGATAATGAGCACTCGCTTGGAGTGAATCCATTCTTCTCGAGCTGATTCGGCAAACGCGCGGGACACGATCCGTATGCCCATCAAAAGTCCAGCACTGAGCAGCGCCTCGAGCACGTATATGGAACGGGGAAAGGCCACGAGTTGAAGCCCAAACCTGACGGTGACAAAAAAACCGAGCGAACCCAAAAAAATAGCACGCATGACATCGGTAATATCACTCACCCCGACGTAACGCCACCACCCACGGTGAAGCCCGAAGATTCGGATCGCAATGAGCCGATTCGCGATCAAAAAAGGAATGACACTTAGCAACAGAGTGCGGTTAAGCAGGGCAAAGTCAAACCGTAGCAACCAAGCGAAGACTAGGGAACAGACAATCAGAATTGTCTGGAAAACGAGAATCAACCATGTCCTAGTTTGAAAGATGAATCGAGCAATACGGGTAACTCTGTCTTTCACGCAATGTCTCCTGGCAAGCGGCTGGGATGGGGGTACGCGTGGAACACTGGACGTTGGGAATAATAACATTCTGGAAGAATTAGAGTTGCGCGTTGGAGCGGAAAGCAGTAATAAGAGGGCCAAGAAATGGTTTTGAATTAGTGACTTACGCCATCTTGAAGAGTAACTTTAAGAAAGGTTAGCGCGAGTATTCTGAGATCCAAGCCGAAGCTCTGGTTACGGAGATACTCAGTGTCATACTGCACCTTCCTGTCGACCGGCAAATCATCCCGGCCCCGAATCTGCGCAAGACCGGTGAGTCCGGGAACCAATTCATGGACCCCGTTTGCGGTGCGCATCGCAATCAAGTCGTGCTGGTTGTACAGAGCAGGCCTTGGACCTACAAAGCTCAAGTCGCCTTTGAAAATGCTGTACAGTTGAGGAAGTTCATCCAAACTTGTTTTGCGCAGGAACCTGCCGACCGTAAACACGTATCGTTCCGGGTTCTCCAAGAGGTGGGTCGCGACCTCAGGAGTGCCCAAATGCATCGTCCGGAACTTAGGCATTTTGAAGATCTTATTGTTCTTGCCCACTCGATCCGACCAATAGATTGCGGTTCCGGGAGATGACAGCACAACACAACAGGCGATCACGACCAAGGGAATCGCCAGCAGGAAAGTGCAAATGGTCGCCAGCACCAGATCAAAAAGGCGTTTGAGACTAGGCATATGATTTTAAATTCTGAAAGGAAACTGGCCAGGAAAGCCGCTTGCGCTGGCCTGGCTCAGATTTTACGGGCTCCGTACCATCGAATCAAATCGCATAAAAAAACAGAATGATTGAAATCGAGAAGACTATTGAATCCCGCAAACCTGCGGCCAGAGGCGCTCAGGACCTTCGCGTACTCCGCCATTCGCTGGTCACGGGCGCGAGTGGATGCGTCGGACGGGCGATAGTAAAGGAGCTTTTGAACGCCGGCATCAGAGTGAATGCGCTAGTACGGGACCCAGGAAGCATGGTCGCTGCACTCGGTAGTCTGTCAGAGCACCCGAGACTTCGAGTGATGAGCGGAGATTTGGCGAATTCTGATGAGCTCCGAATCAGCCTGGAAGGAGTCGACTCGGTATTTCACGCAGCCGCAAAGGTGCACGCCATTCCTCGATCGATAGCGGGAGAGAGCGAGTTCTACCAAGTCAACGTCGAAGGAACTCGAAATCTTCTGATGGCGATCAAGGCTCGTCCCGTGCGGGCGTTCGTTTTCTTCAGCACGATCGCGGTCTACGGCAGACAACCGCATGAGACTCTAACTGAAGAGACTCCAGCGCGGCCCGATACCCCTTACGGAAGAAGCAAGTATGACGGGGAGAAACTAGTAATGGATGTCCTTTCAGAGACGGATGTTTCACCGATTATTCTGCGATTGCCACTTGTTTGCGGTCCTGGCGACCGGGGCAACCTAATGCGGATGATAAGAGCGATTGACCGGCGTCGTTTTTTGTTGCTGGACGGCGGAAAGGCGAAAAAGAGCATTGTCTTTTCGAAAGATGTGGCGGCTGTGGCTGCCAAAGCCGCCTCTTTATCTGCTTTGGCAGGAGAAACATTTCTCATTGCCAACCCGGAACCCTTTGAAGTACGCAGAATCGCAGAAGCTGCGGCGACGGAACTGGAACGCCGACTGCCCCGAATTTCGCTCTCAGCTGTCCACGTAGCCGCGATCTTAGACGCACTCGGCAAAGGTTTTGCGTTGCTGGGTTACGATTTTCCCGTTAAGGCCGAGGACATTAGGACCCTTGCGTCGGATCGAATATGCGACGTGTCGAAGATGACACTGAAGCTAGGATATGTGTCTGGACTTGATCTGAGCACTGGAATCCGAGAGGCGGTGTTGTGGTACAAGAATTCGGGATCGACGGTCTTATAGTCCTTCGATCAGAGCACTGTATTTCGCGATTACCTGTTCGATACCGTATTCATTCTCTACAACTCGACGGGCGCGTTGAGCCATTGTCGCCAAACCTATACCGTCCTGTGTCGCCGACCGAAGGACCCGGGACAGAGATGCGGTTGAATGCGGTGGCACGACCCATCCTACCTGTTTCTCGACGACCAAGGTTCCGAGCTCAGAATCCACATCGGCAATCGCAACGATGGGCTTGCCGGCTGCAAGGACGTTATACATGCGGCTGGGGACAGACACCCCTGACATTCCTGGAAGAAATGAGATCACAGCTACGTCAGCCGCATTCAGGGAGTCACACAAAGCGTCCCTGTCTTGAAGATGCAGGACGATGACGTTCTGAAGTTGGAGACGCGCAACCTCGGCGATGAGCCATCCCTTGCGGGAGCCCGCGCCAATCAGGAGAAAACGAATGCGCGGATCGTCGATCAGCATCTGTGCTGCGACCAGGATGTCCTCTAGACCGTGAGTACGACCCATGTTTCCCGAATACTGCACCACAAACTTGTCCACGAGGCCCAATCTTCGAAGCAGCTGATTTTGAGACCGAGGGGTGGGCCGTATTTCTTCAAGGTCCGCCCAGTTGGGTATGAGTTCTATACGATGCGCCGAGCCGATCTTCTGGCGCACGAGCCGTTCCATATCACGCCCGATGACTACTATCGCCGCCATGCGATTGTAGAGCCAGCGTGACAATCTATTCAGCAACATGATCACCCAAGACCCTTCGCTCGCAAGGCCTGCACTGACGAGCACCTCGGGATAGACGTCATGCACTAAGAGAATGCATTTTGCCCTGCGAAACATGCAGGCCAAGGTAACGACAAAAGGTATCGTAGGTGGATTCGTGACCACAATGACGATGCTGTTAGTGGTGATGCGTCGCAGAAGGTTCAAAAACACAGAAACCGAAAAGACCAGAAGGTTCAACATTCTGAACAATAGGACGTCTTTATCCAAAAGGGGGGAGTAGACCCGTAGTATTTCTACTCCATTGCAGACCTCTGATTTCGGGGCGCGAATGCCATAGGCTGAATACGTGGGTTGACTACAAATCACTCGGACTGACCACGTCTTAGCCAGACCCTCGGCAATACCGGTGAGGAAGTGTCCGGTCGAAGTTGTTTCCGGATAGTATAGTTCGGAGACGATACAAATATTCTTTGCCATAATAAGCGATCAACCAGGAACGTCAGATTGCTGGGTGCCATCCATCCTGATCCATCAGGTTCCGAGCAGCTCCCCGTAGAGTTGGAGCACGCGATTGGCGTTGGAACGAATATCAAATAGCTTGTGCGCAAGGTCCTTCGCCGCAGCGCCCATGCGTTCCCGATCCAATGGGTGTTTGTAGAAGAATTCGATCGCATCTGCCAAGGCCAGTGAATCCTTCATTGGGATACAGAGTCCGGTCACTCCGGGCGCTACTGTGTCTGGCAGTGGGTCCACGATCGCCACGATACTAGGCACCCCATAGAAGGCGGCCTCAAACACGGGGCGACCGACAGCGTTGAGGTGCGATGGGAAACACACCACCTCGATCCCTGCATAGATCTTCCCAATATCTCTCTCAAAACCCAGGAGATGCACGCGGTCGGTGAGCCCAAAAGCGCGAATGCGCGATTGAAGGTCGGCTAAGACATCCGTCGAGAATCTCAATCGACCAAGAACCACCTTTTTCCAGCCGGACATTGACCGTACCGGTGAACCCACTAGAACGAACTGAATAGGCAACTCGCGCTGAGCGCAGATACGCGCAGCATCGATGAATTCAAAGATCCCTTTGACCGGCAACAAACTACCCACCATGGCAACGGTGAAGCGGAAAGTTACATCGCCATGCAACCTTGTGTCGGGCTCAGTCACAGGCATCGGCTCGAAACCGTTATGAATCGTGAACGTCCTCAACCCGGCAGGGAGAGTGCGACGTACTGTTTCGTCGATCGCGATGACCGCAGAAGCGCAGGCTTCCAACAGCTTGTACACCAGGCCCCGGCGGAAACTGGCAGCGACTGTTTCCTGCATCGATCGCACGTGCACGACAATCGGGCTCCGAAACAAGAGTTTGGCCATGACGATCGTGGGCATTGCGGTGATCTCATTCACATGGATCACATCGATATTCTTCCATCGCCGCTTTGCCTTCCACAGCGCGGCAAACGTAAAGATCGCGTAGAAAGCCTCGCGAATCAGCAGCAGCCAACGTGCTCCGCGATAGTGACTGTGTTCGGTGTTGTCAAACTGGGCGACGCCCCTGGATGCGATGACGGGAATGCCCAATTCCTCAAACACAGCGACCACCGGGCCTTGTTGCACCACGACGTGAGCGTCGACAGCGCCCGCCGGAAATGCCTTTATCAGTTCAAACAGACTGCGGGACGATCCACTGAAGGCACCTACATGATGAATGTAAAGAACAGATATTGGCATGTCAGAGGTTGAGCGGAAGACACCTCAGGCACTCGGCACGGCGTTTGGCAGTTCGTCAGACCTTGATCCCAACACTAGACCCAACAGTTGTCCGCCGCCTTCCACGAGCCGAATCAGCAATGCAGTCAAACCGATTCCGATGACAGTAGAAACATGGATCAAAGAAAGCAGGCCACCACTATAGAGCCAAGGGAACAACTTGAAACAAAAGTAGGTGGCCGCGAGGGCGACTGCAATGCCACTTCCCGACCTGATGGCAGATTGCAACAGCCGAAAATTGAAAGCTAGCAAGCTCCCGCCCAGGATAGCAAACAACAGGAAGCCGGGAGAGCCGGAGGCGATCAGTCCTTCTGCGAATGGTGTGCCGGTGACGTTGTGCCCGGCCTCGATCCCCCAGTAAGGATATCCGGCCACATGGGTCAGCATAAGATCATAGTGATAATCCACCCACTCGGCATAGTCGTCTTTCGATATTCCAGAGATAAGAGTGAAGAGATTGTCACCCACGACCGGAAGGAAGGTGCGCGCATAGGGCGGAAATGATTCATGTTCTTGTTGCAGATCCCATATCAACCAAGGGACGTCTCCCTGGATGACGGTGGCGCGCACGTACAAGACCGCCAACGTCTCACTGACGTTTCCGGAACGATCGAATACCATGGAGAAAAAGATGAGCGAGGTAGACAGTCCCAAGAACAGCACCGTGAGCTGCCGAAGGGTGATCCTCCAGTAAAGGATGAGGAGACTAGGGGTCAGCACCATGACCGCCGTACTCTTAAATCCCCAACTGGAGCCTATCAGGAAAACAAGGATGAAATTGGCCACCAACAGATACCGAACGACTGCATCGCGCGGGCTCCTAGAGTAGCGAAAGGACAGATAGGCCAGAACCGCAGGAGCGAAGTACAAAGAGATCCAGTAGGCGACGGAACCAAAAGTACCCAGACCGATGCGAAATGATTCCTTTGTGACGTCCCCTGAGACGATGCGGATTCCCCCAAAGAAAAAGAGCATGACCGCAAGGAAGAAAAGGTTCAAGACCAAGACCACCAGATGCAAAGCGAGCAAGTCAGGATCACTGGTTCGGGTGACGCTTTCCCGTATCTTAACGGCCCCCTTAACCAAAAACCTGAAGGTGGCCAGGAACAGCAGCAAGTAAAGGGTATAGGCGATCGTCGCACCGTTCGGATGCCCCACCCGGCCCACCGAAAAACCATACGCTCCTGCCTCCATCAGAATGATGCCGATTAGAGGCGAGAACAGGGCGAAACCGGACATGTACTTAAACATGGATCGGATTCTCAATGACTACACTTTAGCAGATGACCTTAGCAAGTTTCCCGGCGACGTAACTGGTACTCATTTTGGCTCCAGGTACCGGCGGGCGAGACCTAATCCCATCCGCGGAAACCCTAGAAGATCACCAGTAATCACGAAACCAGTGATGAAGCACAATACCGTGAAGATCAAAAGTTTGGTAAGAACAAGTGAGATTGATGTTGCCCCGAAGTTGGCGACGATAACGGAGACCGCCAGGCATAAGGCGACCAGGCTGCCCATCCTGAAATAGCCCCACTTCACAGGATCAAATTTCGCACCTATAACGGCGACCACAATAGTGCTCAGCAATTGGGCGAGAAGAGTAGCGATCGCAGAACCGACCATTTTGTAACCCGGAATAAGCAAAAGGTTCAACGCAACGTTGGCGGCTGCGCCTACCGCGGTTCCGATGGCCACGTACTTCGTCTTGCCCTTTACAAAAAACAGGATGTTAACGAATAGGTAATAGACACCATTGAGAATGAAGGCAAAGACTACGTAAGGAATCACAACATAACTCTCATGAAACGCTTTGGTGGTGGTCCATTGCACCACTTCACGGGAAAAGATAGAAAGAAAACTCCCGGCCAAACAATACAAACCCACTAATGCCATTCCTATCTTGCTCAATTCCTTTATGTAGTCGGCGTTTTCGGTCTGAAGCGCCTCCATCGAAGCCGGGACGTAGGCCCGATTCACGCTGTCAGCGATGACGCCTAGCACGCTGCCTAGAGTAAATCCGATGTTGTAGAGGCCGGCTGTTGCTGTACCGATCTTGTAATTCAGCAAGATGCGGTCGGTCACACTCATGATCTGTCCGGTAACAGAGTGCGGCACCAGCGGGAGCGAGTATGCCAGAGCAGCCTTCACGTGTGTCTTTATCAAGCAAATCTGAAAATTGGAGCGAATTGCATACAGCGATACAGCAAAAAAGACCACCGCTGTGATCAGACTGGCCACCAATGCCCCGAGTGCTCCCATATGAAAATAAATCACTAGAGTTATGACCAGTAACAGGTTCAGAAAAAACTGAGCTACGGAGTAAACGGCGTATTCATTGACTTTTTCCTGAATCTGCAAAAGGGAAAGGAAGATGGTGAAGAATGGCTGAAACATCGTTATGCAAACACCAATGGCGACGAACGGCCAGAAGGGGATACCGCCGATCAAAGGCCGCAAGATAATATTGCCGGTCATCAACAGGAGAATCCCGAAGACCATGGAAAGCGTCAGTATCAGTGTGAGAATAGTGCCCCAGCACTCTTTTAATGCCTTGGGATCATCTCGATATTCAAAGTAGAAGCGCGTCATGGCGCCGTTTAACGAGAGCGTAAACAAGATCACCAAAAGACCACTCACTGCCGTGATCACGGATAGGATGCCGTAGTCATCCGGCGTTAGGTAGTGGGTATACAGCGGAAGCAGGAGGAAGGCGATTCCCTTTTGAAAAATGCTTACCGCAGAGTACACGAACGAATGGCGCCCGACTCTTCGAAGTAGTCCCACTCCTTCAGGTACCCCGTCTTTCAATCGGCTGGTCTTCTGACTCTGTAATCATCCGTTGCTTGGGAAGAGCGTTGGCTATAATGACGCGCTCCACAGCCTCCCTGAATAACGCGCTGTTCTGCCGACCGTTCTGTCCCGTCGGCAGCCGCTTTCTTGACTGGACAAGAATAGACTCGATAAGTTTTTTAGAATCATACGCTTCTAGAACAATTCCTTGTCTAATTTTCTCGCCGTAAAGGTCAGCGCCCTTCTGATTGATGACCACCGAATAGACACCCATGGAATGGGCCTCAAGCACACTGCTCGAGAATTCGGTCACATGCACATCCACACGCTGTAGGAGAACACCTAGCGGAACATCACTGGCCTCTTCGATCAGGCAATTGGTCAACCCCTCTTCTGTAATCGTCTTGCGCACAACTTCGCGAGTCTCCCAATACTGAGGGTGAACCCTGAACAACCACACCCACTCGCTGGGAGAATTGCGGACGGCCTCAATCAGGAACGTGGGCAACTCATAGAACGACTGAAGAGTAAACAAGATGTGTAGGGTTCCAGCACGGTCTTGTCCGAACGAACCCGACAAACTAGACAGGAGGTCTTCTCCTCGCTTAGAAAAGATCTGCAGACAGGGATTTCCACCCGTGACCGGCCAGTGGTAGTCACGGATCCTATTGGTCCACTCACGAATGTTCTGACAATCTTCTTCATTCCAACACCAGAATATGTTCGGAAGCAAAGCATATCCTTGCGTGGGAAATTTAGACCACGTGCGATACGCAAAGTGGTTCTTCCCCTGCACGCCATGCTGTATCTCGATGGAAAGGATGTTCAACTCCCGGCAAGCCAAACTAAAACCCATGGCTTCGAGAGCATAGTAACCGTCGTTGATTCCCACTGACGGGCGAATCTTCAGCAGGTATCGGCGGTACAGATCCCTGTAGAGAAATACCTGTGAGACTCTTCGTCGCAAAGATTTCAGGTTGAAGCCTTCATAGCCGAATCTGGACTTTAACTGCGCAAGGAACTCTGTGAAGCCTTCGAGGCGCTCGTTCCCGGGAGCCATGAACCTGGATTTCAGCACAGCCATCAAAGCCAACAGGTAGATGCGATGTTGAATGAAAAATGACTTACGGTAGCGCGGAATCCTGTATTCACCATCACTCGCGACTTCGAGTGACAGGGAAGCAAGTCCGTAATCATTAAGATATTTGATGAAAGAATCACTGTAGGGCTGATACCACTCGCCTTCGACCTTGAAGAATCGCGCGCTTGCCGTGATCAAGAATGCGACGTCGGCGGGCCGGATGCGAGCATTATGCCTGCTATCCCGATGCCGCGCAGTGATCAGCTTGGCTAGTGACCGCGCAATCCCACGGCTACGGTGCCAAAATTCCTGATTGCGCGACACCTGATTGTCCGTCTCGGCATAGACCAATGCGATCAGGCTGAACGCAACATGGATTCGCACAATGGGCCAGACCGCCAAGCCATCGATGGTCCACTCCTGCACCGGGAACTGAGATTCCGCGTGCGAGATAAAATCCACAATCTCTACCAGTGAGGGCGAATGATCAGGCATTAGTTCACAACGCGGGTTGACTCAGCTTGGGACGGCATCGGAAAAAACACCAAATCCTCTAAGTCGGGTCAGGCGCTAGGGGCAAATCGCTGATAACACTCTATTGTACAAGAGAAGTTCCTGAGGATTGACGAGCCGGGAGTTATGCCAAAGCAATGTAAAGTTCCCCTCAAAGAGCTTGCATCGTTCTTGCAGACGGACAATCTCGGCTAGAGCCCGGTCGCGGTCACCTAACCCCATATACCTCTTGTCCATGACCGTGCATTCCATGGCGATGAGCGGCCGTTCGATCAGTCGCAGAGCGGTGCTGGTCCTAACGTTGAAAGCCCGGTAGTCGTAACAAACTCCGCAACGAAAACCCGCCACGTCGGCAAAGGTCAAAGTGGAGTCGTAGTCGAGGCCCGCATCGTTCCAGTTTTGAAACGTGGTCGGAGTCTCCCAACGCAGGATGTGCTGCCGTCCGCCCCAACGCTGTTGTTCGACCCCTTCTTCGACGCAAATCCTTCGCAGGATCTCAAACTCTCGCAGCGTCTGGTCCGGATCAGTGTAAGTGTTGTAACTAGCGTGAAGGCCGATCTCGTGGCCTCTCCTCGAGATTCGCCGTATCAAGTCACGGATCCACGGATGCCCGAGATCATATAAGCCATCCACGCTGCCGGCCGAGTGATCCGCGATGAAATAGAAGGCACTGCGAAGATGGTGCTGTTCACTCAGATCCATGATCGCATCGAAGTTGTTGCAAGGATCTGCTGAACGGTCTCCTTTACGCACGCGCAGCCATTGAGGAAAGCGGTGGACGGGACCCAGGAACTGCTTGCGATTAATGACGTCAGAGGCACATGAGCGCAGTAACCGGAGTGGCCCAGCGAACGCATGCTCAAAGGGCGTGTCCACGTCATGACTGAGCGTGACGGAGTACGTTCTAGGCTTTCTGGCAAGTCCCGGCCACAGCCGGCTAAGTGCCGCCCATAGAATCTCCAGATACTCGTTAACAATAGGGCGATCCAGAAACTTTTCCTGATACGCCAACGAGGCGGTTGCTGGAAATCTGTCCCTGCCATCGCGCTTAGATTTAACGGCTTCCTCATAGCGGCTTAACATGAAGAATGCCGATCCAAAGATGTCCAGCCCAATGCGGATGCTTTCGTCCCCGACCGTTGCGAAATCATAGGCAGGGTCACTGCCATAGATGATCGGAATACGCATATCCACACATTGTGAGGGGAGCAGGAATTGCGACACATCCCACAGCTTCAGAGGCTGCTTCGGTAAAGAGGAGGGAGCCAACCACTCGCTGCCCGCTACTGAAAAAAAATCATCTGCGAGCAGAAAACTGCGGCCTTCGGCATGAATGCGTACCCACTTCGAGTCGCACTGCAGAAAGTCATAATCGAGGCCAAGAAAATCCTTAAGTAGAACGCGGATGATGTATTCACGCTCGGCGGTCCTGCCCTGCGGGCACTCAACTAGTATCCTCAAACGGAACCTGCGACTGCTCTGCCAATGTCCCGCATCGACCAGAGCACCTTCATTCTCTTGCTCATCTTCAATAAGTGGAAATATCGAACCTGTTCCGCGCCGAAACTGCGAACAAATCTTTCGATGGGTTCCAACATCGAACCTTCGAAATCAAATACCCTTGTCACGCTTGAGGCGAACTGGATCGCTTCCCATATCAACAGACTCGTGGCCCCGCTGTTACGGAGTTCCGGGTCTCCGCCACCCATGAGGTAATAGGCAGAATCTTGGTCCCATACCAGGTAGACGGCGGCGTGCACTCTCCCAGCATCATCATGAGCAAACCACATCTTTCGGGAAGATTTCTCTTCACAAATCCGATCCAGTCGCCTGACTAGCTCTGGAGAATAAGGAAGGGGAAGGCCCTGACGGCGAAAGCTCATCTCGTTGATCGAAAGAAAGCGTTCGATGTCTGGATCAGAAGACACCCGAACGATCCTTTGAGCCTTGCGGATGTCCGCCCGTGTCTTATCCTGGAAACCGTTCCACACGATCTCGACATCCGAGAGGTCAGGGATCAAATACGTATAGCGCACATCGTTGACGAATCCCTTCCAATGCAGAGGAAGTACGTTCGTAATCGAATGATGAAACCTTTGCGAGAACAAATCGCAATCCGGCAGCTTCCCAACGAGTTCCACGAGGACTGCTTTTTCGAATGCGAGCCTGGTGGCCGTCTTTTGATTCGCAGGATACTCTAGCCGCGGTCCGAGCACCTGGGTCAGTTGTGGCATTCGCATCAAGTGCAGCCCCATACGCTTGCGTTCCTCATACGGCAAAGACGCGATGATCCTGCCATCCCTTTCGACAAGGGCTACGTTCCAGAGGCGGGGTTCGCAAACGGCATCAAGCCACCAGGGCTGAGAGAAGATGGGAACCGGGTTAGTAGCGCAGTACGCGGTGTACTTCTCCTTATCATTCATGCGTCGCCGCTTCGCGTGAAAACCAGGTGATACCTATACTCGTAGAACATAGAATTGGTTTTTTGGACCCTCAAACCGTTGGATCGCGCCGCATGCTCGAACTCCTGTTCCATATAAGCGTTGCCAATCTCATTCCAGGGCTTTCCCGTACAAACCCTGGCCGAGCCTCTTAGACCAGAAACCGCCAGTCTGGCACACAATGTAAGAAGGTTGAAACGCTTGCGACCTAAGATCCCAGCTTTTGCGAGAGGATAAAGCACGGGATCAATGACATCAAACAATACGATCTTGCCATCTGGCTCGAGCCTGCCGCTCGCTTCGCGAATCAAATTGTCGATCTGCGGCAACGTGAGGTACTGGATCACCTGACCTGCTGTGATACAGGAGAACTTTTGTTCTCCAAGTTGCTGCCAAATCTCCTGCTCGCTCGCCACTATCAGAGTGACGTTCTGTAAGCCCACGCGGCTGACACGCTCACGTGCCTGAGCGATCATCGAAGGTGAAAAGTCTGAGCCTACTGCAATCGAAAAACCGGATGCGAAATAAGTGAGCAATTCCGCAGACCCGCAACCCAGGTCCAATAGGGCACGTCCCGTGCCTAAATAAAAGATCTTCTCGCGCGCCTCGCTGAGCAGGAACTCTTCGTCACTTCGGCGATGTCCGCCGCTATTCCTCGTGGACCAATAAGTTTGCCAGTAGGGATTCGTCATCGGCGCAATCTAGCGCATTGCCAAGAAGCTGTCAGCCTACTTCGAGCCCTGCAGGCCAATCGACAATAACAGAGCAAGTTTGAACAGCAAATTCACTTGCGGGACATTTTCTTCGCCCTCGACGAAACGGTCCACGATGCCCTGCATCATTTTCGTATCAAAGACTTCCGGGCTGAAGTATGTCTCAACAGGCAGGGTGCGGAACACCTGCTTGAAGTAATCGGTGAAGACTGAGCGGAACAGTATCTCGCAATAAATGCTCCAACTGCCGCCCGCATACGTCCATCGCTTGTCATTTTCCGCGATATAAGAATGCGGACCTGGCTCCTCCAGAATGTCGAGCGGCATCTTCCAGCGTTCAGTGGCCAGGTATCTCAAGGGGTACTTCGTCGTCTTGAGTTCCAATCCGCGACCCCAATGCTCGGGCATGGAATACATATATTTGACCATTTGAAGATCGAGAAATGGCATCATGCAGCTGAGACCGTGGGAAGACAGACCCACCTGATTCACCCGTATCTGCGAACTTTGGAAGTGAAACATACGGTACGTTTGCAGCAGCACGTAGTAAAGATTCTCGGGCGTGAGTATCTCCGCCAGCTCTCCGAAATACTCGTGGCTGAGGTGCATGCAATACTGCGCGATGACCTTCGGCGAGGCCAGATCGGTGTTTGCCCACTTGGCAAATGGCACTCTCGGATAAGACAGCATGAACGACTGCAGATAGCTTTCAAAGCGCGCTTTTGTTGGGCCGTGGGCCGCGTCGAACCGGGCTGCGCCATAGTAATACTGGAAGAACCGGTACACTTCGTCCTGAGTGTAAGTCCCTTCGGATATCTTCTTCAGGAATGTCGGCCCGGAAAGATAGCTCTTTCCTTTGTCAGCATATTCGCGCAGGTACATCTCAGGATAATTGACAGAGACGAATTGTGAGAACCCAAAGTTATGGATCGAGTCAGAGGCTTCGCCGTTGAAGACACTGCCGCTCCGGCCAGCCATGCCCGCCGCCTGGTCCGCCATCTTGAGATGATGCAGCCAAAAATAGACGTGGTTGTCCCTTAGCAGACCGAGGTTTGACTCCCAGAGATCAATCATCTTTTTGTCGGCATAATCGATCCGGCATGTCTCAGTCTTTATGCCGAAGAACTTTGAAATACGTTTTACCTTGTCCACTTCAAAGCAGTTGAATTCCTGCTTGTCGGTCAATGCCACTTCGAACACCAGGGACTTGATACTCGAACTGTCATGGTTACGTTTGAGGAGATAGACCAGGGAGGTGGAATCCCATCCGCCGCTATTCATGACCACATTCTTCTTTGAAGCGCGGGAATCGACGGCGGTGGAGATCAGCGAATCGTAACGATTGATATCCTCTCTTCCATACTCCCGAATGTACGCCGGTTTTGATCGCCGGGTAATTGTTGCGCCATCCTTGGAAAATCTAAGGGATTCATCCGGCCCGATCCGACGAACTCCTTCGTAGAAAGTCTCTTTGGCCGGCACATACCCCAACAGGCAGTAGCTGTATAACGCAAGTTGGTCGTACTTCAGGCCCTTGATGGAATCCGTCAAAGACCGGAGGTGGGTGCCAACTAACATTTCACCGTCGGCCTGCCGATAATAGACGTTCAGACGATTCAAGTAATCGCCGAACAGACAAGCTTCACGCCTCTTCTTGTTGATCCAAAGAGCGACATAGTTTCCTTCTAGATGGTCGGAGATCTCTGCCGGGTCCAGGCCGAGGACATTCCTCTTTAAAGCCTGACGAAGAGACTTTTCTTCATCGCGGTCGAGTATCTTCGCGTGACCGTCTTTGAGGTAGTAGTAGAGTTCGCCTTCGATGATGAGACGAACGTCGTCATTTTCCGCCACCAATGCGCCTTCGACATCCGAGAGACGAAGGAATCCATTGCCGACCTGATACGAATCACCGCCGACTCGATCATTTTCCTGACTAAACTTTAGAAGCATGCTTGTGAAAATTCCTTTCGAAGTGCTGAGCTTTGAAGAATGTTAGCCATCCTTCAGATATACCTTGGCGAGTACCTCCAGATCACGTTCGGTATCAATGTCCAACGAGCGTTCGGAGGGCATCACGTAGGCAAGGGTCTCGCTTGTAACAAAAGATCTAGTCTGATTCAGCCAATCAATTTCAGCAGCATAGATTGCACCATTTAATGAATAACACACAGGAAGATCCTGACGCCGATTGATCGTCTCAACATCTAGAATACGAACAAGCTTGGACGACTCATTAAGGCGAAACATCCAGTAAGGACTTTCTTCAGATTCGGACACGGACACGCAGCAGTCTGCCCTGTGCTCCATCATCCATTCTAAACAACCATCTATATCCTCGCGTGTGCGTAAGGGCGAAGTAGGCTGCAAGCCCACGACCAATTCAAATCCCGGCAAAGCCTGGACCGCATGCAATATCACGTCAACCGTCTTCGCCGTGTCCGTAGCATATTCGGCCGGCCTGACGAATGGCGCCTCACACCCCAACGCAGCCGCCGCCGCTATCAACTCGGGGTCTTCAGAGGACAGCACCAGCCGATCGATATACGCCGAGCGGGCGGCCTCCTCGATGGTGAAGGCAATCAAAGGCCGCCCGTTTACCCGGCGCAGATTCTTGTGTGGGACTCCTTTGGAACCGCCTCGCGCGGGCACTACGGCCAGCACCCTTTTGCCCGAGATCACCGGAATTCAACCTCGAATTCATCCACTGCCCTGCTTAGGTCAGAAGGCTGGCCGATGTCCAACCAATACTCCCGGATCGGAAAAGCTGCCGCCTGAAACTTCGACCTCAAAAGACTCTGAAAGAGTTCTGGCATGTCCAGGGATTGGGTCGGAGGAAGCATGTCCAATACCTCGGGATCAAGGACATAAATGCCGGCGTTGACAAGCAATGACTGGCGCGGTTTTTCCTCTAGCCCTGTGATCGTATTGCGATCCAGCCTGACCACCCCGTAAGGAACGTTAAAGTTATATTCGCGTACGCACATGGTAGCAATGGCATTGCTGGCCAAGTGAAATTCAAGCAGGAAGTTAAGATTGATCTTGGTCAGCACATCCGCATTCATCACGATGAACGGCAAATCCGGTTTTTCGGGCATCAAACGCAATGCGCCGGCAGTGCCGAGTGGATTGCTTTCCTGAAGGTACTGAATCTCCGCTCCCCATGTGGAGCCGTCACCAAAGTGCTCGCGAATCAGGTCTGATTTGTAATTGACCGATATCTGGAATCGGCGAAACCCGTGCTCGCGGAACCGGATCAAGATCGTTTCCAAGATCGGGCGATTTCCCACCTGGAGCATGGGTTTCGGTAGGTCCGCGGTGAGAGGTCTTAGGCGCTGTCCGATGCCGCCTGCCATCAAGACCACGACGTTGTCGTGCAATCTGTTCTCAGAGAGTTCACGCAGGGTTTCCAGACCCATAAGGCGCCCTTCGACGTCAACGATCGGGACTTGCAGGACCTGGCGGCTCTTCATCAGATGAATTAGATCCGCGCGCTCTACGCTTGGCCGCGCCGTGATCGGCTTCCGGTTCATAATCATTGAGACAGGCGCGGAGTCCGTGACGCCGGCCAACATACCTCGGCGAACGTCGCCGTCCGTGACGGTGCCGATCAGACGGAAGTCTTCGTCCGCGACGAGAGCGACCTGAGCTTCATGCTTGTCAATGTGAACGATCGAGTCGCGAATAAGAGTCCGCTCGTTCACTATCACTGCTTTCCAGTCATTCATGATTTGATTGATTTGGCGGGGACGCCCGCCACCATTAGACCCGAGGGCACATCTTGAACAACTGTTGCACCTGCAGCCACGATCACGCGCCGGCCAATACGAATCCCTTGAATTATATTAGCTCCCGTACCGATATGCACACCGTCACCAACGGTCACGCCGCCTGATAACGTGACTCCTGGCGCCAGATGCGTATGATCCCCAATCACGCAATCGTGGTCCACCGAAGCTCCCGTATTCACAAGCACGTTGGCACCAATGCGGCACCCGACCTGGACTATGGAGCCTGCCATCAATTGAATCCCCTCGCCAAGATCGGTATCTCCAGCCACGATGGAAGCCGGATGAACGACGTTTTCAAAAGAAAACCCCATATGCCTACAGCGAATGAATAAGTCAGCACGGGCTGAAGTATCAGAATGGGAACCTACCCCGTTCACAAGGCGAATGGAATCCTTGGAGAATCCCCCTAGAACAGAATCGTCACCAATGCACGGCACGCCGTAGATCGACGTCCTCGTTTTCGAGACCTCACTGTCGCACACTCCAATGAGATCCATCGATTGGCCTTTGAGAATGTCAATCAACACTCTGGCGTGACCACCAGCACCGAGCACTAGGATCTTGTAGTTCATCGGACAATCATTTCATCGGGTCGATAGTCTTTTTGCGCGACTGTACCGATCCAATCCCAGTACTCTGCGGCTGAGATACCGGTGCCCGGCCGCTTGGCAATAAGATTCTCAATGCTAAACACGTCCCCCCGCTTAATCGCCGTGGCAGCAACCAAACTCCTTCGAGCCACCTCACGCGTAGGACGTTCGGAGTCTACAATGACCTTAACCGACGAGCCTAGCACGGTCTCTACTTCCCGGACCAGCCGCACCATGTCCTTGAATTCCTCCGGCTCGAGCGACGCCTTATGGTCAGGCCCATTCATCGTCTTGTCTAGAGTAAAGTGCTTTTCAATCATGACTGCGCCGAGCGCGGCGGCGGCGGCGGCGGCGGCAAGCCCTTCAGTGTGATCTGAAAAACCCAAGCGAAGACCAAAGCGGGCTTCCAGGGCTTTCATGGCGAGCAGGTTGGTATCTAGCAAAGGAGCCGGATACTGCGAGGTGCAGTGCAGCAACGTGACGTTCCGCTCGAGCGCTGCGCGGCCCGCTTCCGATTCCCACGCTTCACGAAAAGAGGCTTGACACGGGCGTCCTTTGCCACCCAGATACCCAAAGGCAATCATGCCGAGGGCCGATTCAATCTCTTGAAAGTTGCTCATGCCCGTGGAGAGAATCACCGGCTTTCCTGACAAAGCGACTTCCAGCAGCAAGGGTCCACAGGTAACGTCACCGGAACCGATCTTAAACCTGCCCACCTTCAATTCATCCTTCAAGAAACGAGCGCTCTCGACATCAAAAGGAGTGGAGAGGAATTCGACGTCTGCTTCTTCACAGCATTTCTTGAGGGCGTGAAATTCCCGACGAGTCAATTCCAAACGTTTTAGCATTTGAAATTGGGATTCAGCCCCGCTGGAGGAACGTAGTTGATAACCCGCCTTGGGAGCGTCAAAGCAGACCAGTTTCTCGGTCTGATAGGTTTGAAACTTGACTACATCCGCGCCACACGCAGCCGCCTGCTTAACGAGTTCGCAAGCCAATTCCAGAGATCCGTTATGGTTCACGCCTACTTCGGCGATAATCTCGCAACTCATATGGGCTGGTGCGCCGGCTCAAAGAAACTCTTCCGAACCAATTTCTTGAGATTCGACTGTTGCCTAATGGCCTTCAATATCTGCAGGGATGCAGTTCCATCTCCGTAGGGATTTGTGGTCTGCGAACAATCTACGGTAAATGCCTTCTGAATAGCTGCAAGAATGTTCGAGGACGTCGGCTCTGCGTTGAGGACGGAACTCGCCTGGAGTCGTCCCTTCTGACGGTTACCAATGTTGACGGTCGGCTTCTTGAAAGACGGGACTTCGTAGAGACCACTCGAAGAATTTCCTACGACGGCATCCACCATCTGGATCGCGCTTAGGTATCGGAGTTGCCCAAGAGAGACATGAAGCACCGCGTTTTCATGGTTCGCAACAAAATCCTCGGTAAGACGCATCAACTCCCGGCCCTCCATATCTGCATTCGTTTGGGTGAAGATGAGTCCGGTGCTGACGGGCAAATCATGTAGAGCAAGTAAGAGCTGCTGGAACTGCAAAGCCGATTGCCCAGGTTCCGACGTAACAGGATGAAATGTTATCAGCAGATTTCTCTGGCGTAGTTGAAAACCCAGACTCGTTTCAAGCTCTGGGCGAGACATGAGCTTGATATGCTTGATGTAGTCGATACCCGGACTACCGACAACATAGATGGAAGACGGGTCTTCCCCCATGCGGGCCACTCTATCCCTGGATTCTTGATTCGTAACAAAGTGCAAATGAGACATCTTGGTGATGCAGTGCCGGAACGACTCATCGATCGATCCTTCCGTGACGTCGCCCCCCGAAACGTGGGCCACAGGAATGGCAGCCACCAAAGCAGATTGCACCGCAGCCAATATCTCATACCGATCTCCCAAGACGACCACGATGTCCGGTTGCAATGCAAAAAACGCATCCGCGAAGCCGATGACCCCCAACCCTATTGACTTGGCAATAGCCTGCGGGGAACCAGATGACAGAATGGTTTCGACACTTGCGTCGATAGAGAAACCATCTGATTCTATGGATCGATAGGTGAGCCCGAACTCCGGCGAGAGATGCATGCCCGTGACTGCTACCTGCAATCTACAACTCGGATCCTGCTGGACCAATCTCATCAGGCAATAGAGAAGCCCATAGTCAGCACGGCTGCCGGTGACAACGCAGATCTTTAGCTCAGACATAGCGGGTTCCAAGCTCCGCGCTACTTGGAATGTTGATGATCCTGCGTTCCAGTGATTCCGCTACTCCCAGATCCATCGCGGGACAATCAGAATACATCGGCAAACGATGTGACAAAGTCCAGACTGGCCGAGTGCCTATGCCTTTCTCATTGGACATCTCCAGCAATCGATCTCTAGCTTCAATATCGTCTCTGTCAAGAACCAGCGCATTCAACCAATAGTTGCTGCGGCAGTCAGCACGCTCCTGGAAGACCCCGACGCCGAGAACGGGCTTGAATGCCTCGACGTACCGACTGGTAAGCGCGCGCTTGAGAGAAAGGAACCTTGGCAACTGCTCCAATTGCGCGCACCCAAGCGCCGCGTTGATGTTCGGCATCCGATAGTTGTAGCCTACCCGGTCATGCTTGAAAGACCATTTGTGAGGAATGCGGGCCGTCGTCGTCAAATGCTTCGCTAAGGGCCCCAAAGTGGGATCATTCGTGAGAATGGCGCCGCCACCACCAGTGGTGACTGTTTTATTGCCATTAAAACTTAGCGAGGAAACCAAGCCTAGATTGCCGGTATGCTGTCCGCGATAATACGAGCCTAGAGATTCTGCGGCATCTTCAACCATGACCAACCTAAACCGTTCACAGACAGGCACCAGCCCGTCCATGTCCACCGGGTGTCCGAAGGTATGCATGGGCACCACCGCTCTGATCCGCCGGCCCGTCCGCTTGTTGAAACACTCCCCTGCTCGCATCACTGAGATATCAGCAAGGTACTCGCTCAGCTTTTCCGGATCCAATCCCAATGTCGATTCTTCGCTATCAACGAAGTGCGGGACCGCATGACAGTAATTCACCGCGTTCGTGGTTGCCACAAAGGTAAGCGCGGGAAGAAGAACCTCATCGTCAGGTTTTACACCTGCGAGCAGCAGGCAAACATGCAAGGCTGCAGTCCCATTCACAGTGGCAATCGCGTACTTTGCGCCCGTGAACTCGATCAACATCTTCTCGAAGCGGTCTACGAAAGTACCGACAGACGAGACCCAACCGGTATCAATGCATTCCTTGACGTAGGTCCATTCGTTCCCCGAGAACATGGGAACATGAAGCGCCACTGGACTCCTTGGCCCCAGCACTTCCTTCAGGACTTCCACTGCGTTACTCACGTCGAGGGCGGGAGCGTTCGGCACTCTAGATGTTGTATATGTCATGCTTGTAGCCCATCAGGTTCTCTCTATCTGAGAACCATTCGACGGTCTCTTTGATACCGGCCTTTAGCCCATCTTCCCCCGCATATGAGGGCCGCCACCCCATCAAGGCTGTTGCCTTCTCTGTATCAGCACAGAGGCGATCCACTTCGCTTTTTTGTGGCCGGATACGCTTAGGATCGGTCTCAACGAGGATTTCGCGCCCCATAACACTCGCGATCAAATTGGCCAAATCACCGATGGCGATCTCAAAGCCGTTCCCGACGTTGATCACCTCACCCACCGTCCTATCGCTTTCGGCAGCGGCGATGAAAGCACGCACCGTGTCAGAAACAAAAGTGAAATCTCGCGTCGGCTTTAGAGTCCCCAACTTCAGGGTACTTCTCCCATTCGCTATCTGAGTAATGATAGACGGTATGACCGCCCGGGCGGACTGGCGAGGGCCGTAGGTGTTGAATGGCCGCAAAATGGAGACAGGCGTGTCAAAAGAACGATAGAAGGACAGCGCCAATTGATCGGCCCCGATCTTGGTCGCCGAATATGGTGATTGTCCTTGCAAAGGATGATCCTCTCGAATTGGCACGGAGATTGCGGTGCCGTAGACCTCGCTGGTGGAGGTTTGAATAAGTTTCTTGACGCCAAAATCTCGAGCCGCCTGCAGGACGTTCAACGTACCCAGGATGTTCGTTTCCACGTAGGATTGCGGCGAATGATACGAGAATGGAATGGCGATCAGGGCCGCAAGATGCAAAACCACACCTGTACCCTGGACCGCTTGACGCACACCATAAGGATCTCTCACATCGCCGGCAAAGACCTCGATGCCACATCTTACATCCGCTGGGATCCTGTCCAGCCAACCCCAGGAGTTGAACGAGTTGTACATGACGAATGCGCGAACAGCATGGCCCGTACGTGCCAACTCCTCGACCAGGTGGGAACCGATGAAGCCGTCTGCACCCGTCACCAATATCTTGTCATTGTCTAGCTTCATAATATATGAGTTCTGCGCTCGAACCGGGAGCTATCGAGCAGAATGATGGAGCGGCACAGTTCCCTGAGATCACTAATGCTTAGACACAGACGCGGTCAGAGGAGAACACTCATTCGGACCCAGGCGATAGCCTGCACTGCACGATGCACAATGAGACTCGCCTATTACCTTGGGCAGCGGCACACCACACTGGCATACCCAACCGATGCGGCGTCCCGGATTCCCGACAATCACAGCATGTGCAGGCACACTCTTCGTGACCACTGTGCCGGCTCCCACCATCGCATAGTCCCCAATGTCATTTCCGCAAAGGATGGTGCAGTTTGCACCGAGCGTCGCGCCTTTGCCGACGCGAGTGGCACGAAACTCATGCTTGCGCTCAATGTGACTTCGCGGATTGATCACATTCGTAAAAACCATACTCGGACCACAAAAAACATCGTCCTCCAGAATGACGCCTTCATAGACGGAAACATTATTCTGGATCTTGACGTTATGTCCGATGGCTACTCCTTTGCCGACAAAGACATTCTGTCCGAGAGAGCAGCGGTTGCCTATGCGAACGCCCGGGCTGACATGCACCCAATGCCATATCCGGGTCCCGCTTCCAATCGATACCTGCTCATCTATGACGGCAGTAGGATGAACGTAGTATTCCAAGATGGTCCTCAATATTCCAATGGCAGCGAAACGGTCCTTCTGTCACGAGCAGCCAAATAAATAGCAATCAGAAGCTCGAGGGACCGCAACCCTTCCCGGCCATCGGTGTCTGGCTGGACCTCCCCCTTAAGAACCTGAATCGCGTTATGGTAATAAGCATCGTGTCCGAAACCGTAGACTGATGCGGTGCCATAGCTAGTGTCCTTGACCTTGGTGTCATCGATGTCTGGCTCAGCGAATTCCCAGTGCTGCACCTCATTTGCAGCCACTCCCCCGATGCGCACAGTACCTTTTTCCCCAATCACAGTAATTGACCCCTCAAGGTTCTTAGGATATGTCAGCATGGTCACGCTCAGCGATCCAAGGGTGCCAGAGCGCCATTTCATGTTCGCCACACCGGTGTCTTCCACCTCGATGTTACGCGCCAAAGTGGCTGTATAGGCCTGAACACTTTCGACCGCCCCCACCAACCACTCCATGAGGTCAACATAATGGCTTGCCTGGTTCATGAAAGCGCCACCGTCGAACTCCCAAGTACCGCGCCACTTCGCGCTGTCATAGTAGGTTTGGGGGCGTGTCCAGAAGACATTGACCGCTACCAGATAGATGCGCCCGAATCTTCCCTTTTCAACCGCTCGCTTCAGGATGGCGAGCGTAGGGTTGCGGCGATTTTGCTTGACCACGAATAGTCTCACACCTTGTTCGTCACATACCTTGACCATATGTTTGCCGTCTTCCCAACGCGTCGCCATGGGTTTCTCTGTAATCACATGACGACGATCCATCGCGCATTGAATGGCCTGAGACGCATGCAGGCCGCTGGGAGTGGCCAACACGACGACATCGGCGGACGTCTGCGCTAGCATCTCTGTGAGACTCGAATAACCCTTGGTACCGGCACGCTCAACCGCGCGCTGCAAAGCCGCAGGGTCCACATCACAAACGGACACGATCTCGGCCTCAGAAGGTCTCTTCGCGAGAGCCTCGAAATGATTATGCGAGATCCGGCCACAGCCTACGACAGCGAAACGGATTCTTCGGCCCAAAATGTTAGAGAACATACTTGATTCACTTGCATAGGCGCGGCGGTGCAAGTCCAGCGGAGGCCGCCCTCGACTAGCTTATGCGCGATCTGTTCGTCCCGAACAGTCCTTTCAGTGTGTTTAGGTAAGCAGAGGTCTGCGGTCTGGCCTTAAAGCGGCCCCATATTTCGGCGAGAACGACAAGAAGAGATGCGATGATGAACGAAACTACGATGGAGAACAGTGCAATAAGCGACCGTTTTGGTTTGGTTTTCTTTTCTGGGGGCACGGCTTTGTCCAGAACTTGAATAATCGCGGCATTCTTGGCCTCGTCAATCCGGGCCACCTCATACTCCTTTGATAACATCTCGTACATCGTTTCCGAGTACTTGACCTCCCGCAGCCTGCGCGCGTATTCAAGACCCGCCTCGGGAACTTGTTTCGTGGGAATTCCCGTCTCATCCAAGTTTCCATTGTTCTGTTTCTGCATCTTCGCCAATTCGTCGCGAAGACCTTGCAGCTCCCGCTCGGTCCGAATCACGTCTGGGTTCTGCTCGGTGCCGAAACTGCGCATGGCCTGCAGTTGCACTTGCTTCGCCCCGATCTGCGCGCGGAGCACAGCCACCGATTCGATGATGGACTTTGCTTGGCCTTCGAGCTGGATCAACCCCGTCTTTTCCTGGATCCCTTTCAAGGCCGTCTCCGCCCTGATGAGATCTTCCATCGTGGCCTGCCTCTGTCGTTCAAAGAAAAGCCGCCGCTGTGAAGCTTCCGTCACGGCTAGAGTCTGCGTCAACGCTGACAGTGCTTCTACGTAAGCATTCGCCATGTCGGCAGCGCGCTGGGGACTCTTGTCCTCTACATCGATCACAATGATCCCACTCTTGGTGGACGAGATCTTGGTATGGGCGCGCAGTTCGTCAAGACAATCTTGATTGGTTCCCGATTGATAGATCGTCATTAGGTCGAACCGCTTGACCATTATGTTTGCAGCGGCATCGCTTTCCAGCATTTCCATGTACGTGTCGGCAGGGGTCTTGAGCATGTCTTTGCCAGCCAGGCCGGCCAAGGGGCCTAACTGCCCGAGAAAGGCGGATGCCAAGGATTGACTCTGCTGCGGCGGCAATATCCTCGTCCGCCCTGTATAGATATTGGGAAGCAGAATCGAAACTACGACGGCCCCCAGCGCGCAACAGGCGACAAAAAGACCTATGAATCGGATGCGCCTTGCGATCACAAGCGTCAGTTCAAAGAGCTGCCCTATGCTGGAAGGCGATCGGAGTTCGAAATCCTCGTGAAAAGGCGCGCCCTCACCACCATGAATCTGCTCGGGTTTTTGTTCGACTCTTTGCACTCTGTAAACCTTCGTGCCTGCGTTAGTTGGTGATGCTGTGCGGGGCTGCGATCCCGAGGGCGAACTGGCTCAACACTTGAGACCAATCCCGCAATCCCTTCAAGAAACTGTTGCGATCGAGGCGTTCCGGAACTACGATAGTGTTACCGGGTGTCATCTTGAGAGATTCAAAGCCCCCGGCAAACCGGCACTGCCGTTACCTACTTCTAATCGAACCGTCGGCTCGCACAACAAACACCCTACCGCGGTGGCATCGCGCATCCCGCCACCTGCTTGGTCGAGATAGAACTTCACGGCATGGTCAGGACGGTACACGAAGGAATTGCCGCTAAATACGGTGCCGATCACATTCACTGTAGCGGGCAAATGCGGCACGACGAAACGGTCTCCGTTTTCCAAGGTGACCATCGGAATTCGCGACAGATCATTGTCTGAGGAGTTAAGACCCAGAACGATCAAGATATCCAGCAGATTAATCTCCCACTCGCCGTAGCTGATCGCGTCCTGATCGAGGACCGCGCTGGATTGTTCTTTCAAAGCCATTTTCCCCTGCACCCTCCGGTACTCCTGTCTTGCATCATCCTGGCGCTCATCGTGTAAGGGTGATAACGGCAGCCGCACCCAAACCGAACTGTGCTATCACTTGGGACCAATCTTTGAGTCCCTTCAGAAAAGTCGTCTGGTCAATTTTCTCCGGCACAACGATTGTATCCCCCGGCAAGAGCCGAAGGGATTCAAGCCCGCCTGAGAACCAACTGGCCACCTGGGTGCCAGATACAACACTACCGTCCGCACGAACAACGATCGAATGCCTGCGGTCCGCGTTTCGCGTGCCGCCGCCAGCCCGATGCAGGTAATAGTTAAAAGAACGGTTGTGCTCGTAAACGAAGGAGTTATCGTTATATACAGCCCCAACCACATTGACCGTAGCGGGGCGATAAGGAACTACAAAACGGTCCCCGTCCTCTAGAACCAAGTCTGGAAGAGACTCTGCAGCAGTCTCAGCGGGCTTAATCCCCAGTACGATCCTGCCAGTTGCCTTCAACTCGCGGAGCTTAGCGGCGAGATGGCGTTGGGTTTCGATGCGATCCTTCAGTGCCAACGCCTCCTCGGAACTCAAGACATTCTCTGACTTGCTTGATCCTTGCCTCTCAACATTCAATTCGAACTCACTGACGATTTCGTCCAGTCTGGCCTGTTGGATCAGGCGCGCCGACTCACGGGTGAACTCCGAACCGAACAAATAAGCGCTAGGAGTGAGTCCGCCTACCCTACGAACCAATTGCTTCAATGTCTCACCTTGGGAGACTTCGTAGACACCTGAGGCGAGGAACTCGCCTTCGAGACGTACGAACTTGGTGCGCTTCTGCTCGGGGACCTTCAGATCGATCTGCGAGAATATCGTAATGACATCGCCTGACAGCAAGACCTGATTATCTGGGTTTTGCGCCCCTCCGTTGAGGGCTCTTCCTAGATTGAACGGGACCAATCTCGTGGACAGGGTGTTTTGATCCAGTCGTTGTATAACGGCATAGTCCCAGTTAATGTCCGGGGTGGTACGCCGAATCTCATTCGTAAAAGCCTTCTCATTCAAGACCGTACGCGATTGGTCCTTGGGGAGTTGCTTGTCTTCAGAACTCGACGCAAGTGTGCCTGACTTACTTCGGACGTTGTCGTTCTCCCACATGTCGGACTCGCGAGACTGTTCCTTATCTGTCGCCTTCGGATTCAGCGGTTCTTGCTCCTCGGAAGTCCGTAGCTTCTCGTTGACAGACCTGTTCTCTGCGGGTGAGAGGCCCAGTGGAATCCTTCCCAACTCGCCTTGGGCCAGCCAAAACGCCGGAGTGATCAGGAAATCACGGTTCGGGATCAGATCACTATCCCGCATGCCTTCCTTCCAAGGATATCGGCCCGGCGATGCCACATTTCCGCGGATAGTCACCGCATTATCGAATTTTGCCTCGGCCCAAACGCAGACTGACAGCCAAGACAATCCTAATCGGCCAGTGAACATTCCCCGCGCAGATATCCAACCCACCAACGGAGTTGAGATCACTAACGGAAATGCTCAGCGCACGAAGCCGGATAGCGTCAGGGACACGACGACTGAGAACGATTTCCGACAGCCGGGATTGACCGTCATAACTAAGGAGCCGGAGCCGCCGCCGACTGAGTTTCAGAAGTTCATCTTTCTTTCGACCGGGCAGAAGCTGAAGATGTTCGGCCAGGACCTTTTCCGTTTTCCCAGCACTTTTGCACCTTTGGAACGCGTCCCCGTCACTTCTGACTACGTTGTAGGACCGGGGGACGAATTGGTCATCCGGAGCTGGGGTTCGATCGAAATCGATTACCGGTCCACCGTAGACCGTTATGGCAATGTATTTATCCCGAGAGTTGGAAACGTGAGCGTGTCGGGTGTGCAATACAAAGACCTTCAGCCGTTGCTGAAGTCCGCGGTGGGCAGATTCTTTCGCGGTTTTGAGCTTAATGTGACGCTCGGGCAGCTCCGTTCGATTCAAGTCTTTGTGGTGGGACAGGCGAGACGACCGGGAAGCTATACCGTCAGTTCCTTGAGCTCCTTGGTGAATGCGCTCTTCGCTTCAGGAGGGCCTTCTCAGAGTGGCTCGATGCGTCGCATACAACTCAAGCGCGCTGATCGCGTGATCACAGAGATCGACCTCTACGATCTCTTCTTGAGGGGCGACAAGAGCAAAGATTCCCAGTTGCTGCCCGGCGACGTGATATTCATTC
>Ga0207074_1004_pt1 | contig 52711 bp, 35 predicted proteins | sample Alteio_BWMinHeat_66_FD_153567 | JGI IMG/M metagenome (GOLD analysis project Ga0207074, IMG submission 153567) | Enriched cells from forest soil in Barre Woods Harvard Forest LTER site, Petersham, Massachusetts, United States -... | ecosystem: Environmental > Terrestrial > Soil > Temperate forest >...
AAGATGGGCTCACAGTGTGGGCATTGTTCGCCGGGCATGATCATGAGTGCCGTAGCGCTGCTGAACGAGAACACGAAGCCAACCGAAGATGATGTTCGCCATGCCCTGGCGGGAAATCTTTGTCGTTGTGGGAACTATGTGAAAGAAGTTGCGGCGGTGATGCATGCCGCGGCGACCAGTCTTCCCACCCTATCGCCAACAGCGGGCGATAAGGGTGGGGCACCCACAGTTGTGGGTGGGGCGCCCATGTCACTGATCGGATCCAGGGCGCGGGTGCTGGACGCGAAGGCGAAGTGCGATGGCTCGGCTGCATACGCGGGGGACGTGAAGCTTCCCGAAGGGATGCTGTACGCGAAGGTGTTGCGTAGTCCGGTGGCGCACGCGACCATCGACAGCGTTGACCTTTCGCGCGCGGCGACGTTGAAGGGTGTGGTCGCGACCCTGCATTGGGATGAAGTCCCGAACTACCAATCAGACCGTCGCTTCCTGAATGGCAAGGTGCGCTACGCAGGCGACGCGATTGCGGCAGTCGCGGCAGAAGATGTTTACACGGCACAGCATGCGCTAGAGCTGATCGGCGTGAGCATGAGCGAGATCGCGCCGGTGTTTGACGCCGAAGCGGCGTTGCGCAACGGAACCAAGCATGGTGTCCATGATGGCGGCGAGGTCGCGGGATTCGTGGGGCCGCAAGCAAGAGACAAATACACCATCCAGTTTGCGCGAGGAGATGCTGCCGCGGCACTCAAACAAGCGGACATGGTGGTGGAAGGGCAGTACACGACGCAGTTGCAATGCCATGTACCTATAGAGCCGCATTGCGTGGTGGCCAAGTGGGAGGGCGAGCAGCTCACGCTGTGGGATTCGCAGCAGAGCGTGCACAACGCGGCGCACGTGGTCGAGCGCGTGCTCAAGTTACCGGAGGGCAGCGTACGCGTGATCGCACCATATATAGGTGGCGGTTTCGGCGGCAAGTGCACGGACAACGAAGGCAAAACTTTGTACCAAGGGATTGCGGCGATGCTGGCCAAAAAAGCGAAGCGCCCGGTGCGGCTGGAGTACACGCAAAAGGAATTGATGTACGCGGAGGACACGCGCAATCCGTTCAAGTTTGAGATGCGCGTGGGCGTGAAGCGCAACGGCGACATCACGGCGATCGATTGTCGCGCGGTGCAGCCGACCGGCGGATACGCGTCGAGCGGTCCGGCGGTGTGCTCGGTGGCGGGTGAGGGAATCACCAATACATATAAGGTGAATGACGTGCGCTACACCGCGTACTCCGTCTACACAAATACTCCGGTGGGCGGCGAACTGCGCGGGTTCGGGCATCCGCAGGCGGTGTTCGCGCTGGAGACGCATATGGACAAAGTTGCGGAAGCCATAGGGATGAACCCGCTGGACTTCCGACTTCGAAATCATTTGCGCGATGGAGACCATTTGTTGACGGTGGAGGGCGAAGCGTCGCTGATACGCAATTCCGGATTGCAGGAATGTTTGGAGAAAGGCGCGAAGGAGATCGGATGGCGGGAGCGGTGGCAGCATCCTATGGGCAAGACAGGACGCGTGCGGCGCGGGCTGGGCATGCGTATGAGCCAGGAGCATTCAGGACGCGATGTGTCGAATGGGCTGGTGGCGATTCGTCCAGATGGAAAAGTGGTAGTGCCCATGGGATTGGGGAACCTGGGCACGCAAGCGCATACGGGAGTCGCAATCCTGGTCGCCGATGCGCTGGGGTTCACCCGCGATGAGATGGATACGGCGATGGAATACCGCTGGTCTGATTCTGGTACTACGGCGTGGGACTTCGTGAGCGATGCGAGCCGTGGCGTGCATTGCGTGGGCAAGGCGTTTTACAACGCCGCGCTGGATGTGCGCGAGCAATTGCTGGCTGCTGCGGCAAAGAAGATGGGCTCGACACCGTCGGCACTGACACTAAAGGGCGGACGAGTTGTCTCGAAAGCGGGCGGCGGAGGGATGAGTTTCGCGGATGTGGTGAGGGTTGCGCCGCCGCGCGGGAACTTGGTCCCAAAAAGCGGACCGCAGGACGACAACAAGATTCTTAACGAAGAGACTGGTGGGATCGTGCTGCCGGATGTGAAGCTGCATCCGCAGACGGAGAAGCTGATCGCGCGCGAGTTCAAGGATTGCCTGTTGGGACTCGGCTTCTATGCGTATAACCCGTCGGCCAAAGGCTGGGGCGCGGGATTCGTGGAAGTGGAAGTGGACATGGAGAGCGGGCGCTATCGCGTGATCAAGTTTGTGATGGCGCACGATGTGGGCAAGGTCATTCACCTGGATGGCGTGGAGGCACAGATCTACGGCGGAGGAGTGTTCGGTCTGGGTTATGCGACGACGGAAGAGCTCATCGTCGATCCGCATAGCGGAATCCCGATCAATCCTGCGCTGCAATGGTACCGGCCGCTGACGATGGTGGATTATCCAGAGATCGTGCCCATCATCGTGGAGAATCCGGATCCCGCTGGGCCGCTGGGCGCGAAGGGACTAGGAGAGAATCCGGTCATCAGCGCAGCACCTGCGATCGCCAACGCGATCTACAACGCGGCCGGCGTGCGCATGGACGAGATACCGCTCACATGGGCGCGGGTGCATGAAGCATTGCGGGCCGCGGGGAGGCTGATGTGAGTTTCTTCGCGCTAAGTAACCTGACAGCGAAGTCGCAGATCGGGATCGATGAGCCGGCAAGTTTTGAATTGCTGGAGCCGCGCACCATCGAAGAAGCGGCGCGGATGATGCGCGACCACGGTACCGAGGCTGTTTTGCTGGCCGGTGGATGCGACATCCTGGAGAAGATCAAGACGCAGTGGGTACGTCCAAAGTATGTGGTGAACCTGAAAACGGTTTCGGGATTGAACGCGATCGAAGGCGATTCGATCGGGACATTGACGACGCTATCGCAGGTCGCGAAGGACAAATCACTTCCGCAAGCGCTGCGCGAAGCTGCCGGACGCGTGGCGACGCCGCAGATACGCAACGTGGGCACGATAGGCGGGAACGTGTTGCAAGATTCGCGATGTCCGTATTATCGCGGGCCGTGGAACTGTTATCGTGCGGGTGGAGTGACGTGCGATGCGGTGCGCGGATTCACCTATGAGCACGCATTGTGGGGAGGCGAACGGTGCTATACGGTCACGCCGTCTGATACTGCGCCAGCACTGGTGGCGTTGGGAGCGCAAGCTGAGATCTGGAGCTGGCCGGCGCTGACGCCTGGGATGGCGCGACGCGTGCCGATCGAAGATCTGTTTGCGCTGCCTTCGTTCGATATCACGAAGATGAACAAGCTTCAGCCAGACGAGTTATTAAGAGGCATCACCTTGCCAGGATCTACAAGCAAGCGCAGCGTTTTCCGCAAGGCCGCCATGCGCAATGCGTGGGACTTCGCCTTGGCCAGCGTGGCAGTCGCCGCGCAGATGGATGGCGAGCGCTGCAGCGAGATACGCATCGTGCTGGGAGCGGTCGCGCCTATACCGTGGCGCGCGACCGAAGCAGAAAACATCCTGCGCGGGGCGCCACTCAAAGCAGCACGATTGGAAGATGCGGTGCAAGCGTCGGTAAGTGGTGCGCAGCCGCTGACGCATAATCATTACAAGATCGGACTGGTTAAGAACCTGGTGCGCGAGTGTCTGGCAGAGATCGCTGCGGGGCCGGCGGTGAAGCATGGATAAGCAGAGCCTGCAATTTGCGCTAGGGAAAGTGCGCGCTCGGCTCGACAAGAGTGTGCCGCAGGCGCAACTCGTTTATGGGCGCAGGCTGGCGGATGCACGAGGTTTCAGTCTTGGCGAAATCGCAGAGGCGGGATTGACCGAGGAATCCGCACGCAAGGTTGGCTTGGCCGTTGACGCCGAGCGCATGAGCTCGCTGGGCGGCAACATCGATGCCCTCAAACTGTTCCTAAAGCGCTAACGTTTAGTCCACCCAACGAGACGTCACGACTTTGTTCTCAGTAAAGAAGCGCACACCATCTTTGCCCAGCGCGTGCAAGTCGCCGTAGAACGAACCCTTCCAGCCAGAAAACGGGAAGATCGCCACGGGCGCGGGGACGCCGATGTTCACGCCGACCATTCCTGTTTGCGCCGCATTGGTGAATTCGCGAGCGGTCGCGCCGGACTTGGTGTAGATGGACGATGCGTTCCCGTGCTCGGAGGCGTTCACTATTTCAATCGCTTCTTTCAGGTCCTTTGCGCGGATGACGGAAAGCACTGGGCCGAAGATCTCTTCCTTAGCGATGCGCATGGAGGGCTTTACGTGATCGAAGATAGTAGGTCCGAGGAAATAACCTTCGGTACTTTTCTGTCTGCGACCGTCGCGAGCTAGTTTCGCGCCCTCCTTTTCGCCGATGTCGATGTAACTGAGGATGCGGTCTTTGGCTTCCGTCGAGATGACCGGGCCCATGTGGGCTTCAGGACGATCGCCCGCGCAAACGGTCATGCCATCAGCGAATTTCTTCAGCTCGGCGATGAGCGGATCGGCAACAGCGCCCACCGCGACAACGACACTGGTGGCGACACAACGCTCGCCCGCGCATCCGAAGGATGACGCCATGATGGACTCGACAGTCGACTTCATATCACTGTCCGGCATGACCACGGAATGATTCTTCGCGCCGCCGAGCGCCTGCACGCGCTTGCCATTCTTCGACGCAGTCTCATAAATGTATTTAGCGACACTGCTGGAGCCGACGAAGGAGACGGCTTTCACGCGCGAATCGGTGAGCAGCTGATCCACGACATCTTTTGCGCCGTGAACGACGTTGAGGACACCTGCAGGAAGTCCAGCTTCATATAGCAGTTCGGCCAGGCGGACAGAAGAACGCGGGACTTTTTCCGACGGCTTCAAGACGAATGTGTTGCCGCAGGCAATGGCGACAGGGAACATCCACAGAGGGACCATGAACGGGAAATTGAACGGCGTGATGCCCACACAGACGCCGACGGGGCGCCGCGTAGTCGCTGTGTCGACCCCTTTGCTGATGGTGTCGAGTCCTTCGCCCATCATCAACGTGGGCGCGCCGCAGGCAAACTCGATACATTCGAGGCCGCGCATAAATGAACCCTTGGCTTCTTCCGTAGTCTTGCCGTTTTCTTCGGTGATCAAAGAGACGAGTTCGGCAGAGTGCTTCTCGACGAGGTCGCGGAAATGAAAAAGAATGCGCGCGCGTTGTAACACGGGAGTCTGGCTCCATCCGGGGAAGGCTGCTTGCGCGGCAGCGATGGCGGCATCGACTTCTTCGGATGTGCAATAGGGAATCTCAGCAGCGGGTTCGCCGGTAGCGGGATTGTATTGCGTGTGCAGCTTGCCCCGGGACGTCTGCTTTTTTCCGTTGACGTGCAGATGGCAATACTTAAGTTCGGTGGCGACGGACGCGCTGTTGGACATATAAGCTCCTTGACTATGGCGGGAAAGAGGATTTTACCCCGTTATTGAATGGTCTCCAAATCGGCGATCTTGCGGCGTTTTGCGACCAAATACTGGTATTGACTGCCGGGGTTCGCGCAGGCTGATTTTGTTTTGAAATCACCACGATAGCGATACCCTGAGTTTTGTCCCAGCCATTGGACAGTTGGAGGCCATAGCATGGCTCGATTAGCGATAGCGTACCTGCTGGCGTTCGCGATTGGAGTGTTCTGCCGATATTTTCAGATCCCCGCACCGGCGCCGCCGGCAGTTCCGGGCGCATTACTAGTGGCCGCGATGACACTGGGCTACGTATTGGGCGACAAAGTCATGCCCGCTAAGGGCGATGCGAAGACCGGTACGACGATATCTTCATCAGCACAATCCGGAACTGAGAAGCCAGCGCAAAAATAACCACGAAGAAAATCGGTTCAAAGAGCGGCCCGATCGGGCCGCTTTTTTCTTTTGGCCTCCATAACTTTTTTCTATTGACTGCATAGGCAAAGCTTTCTTAAAATATATGTATAATTATTCTAGCAAGTGAATAAATATACATGAGTAAACCGAGCCGACATAACGCGATCTTGAAGATAGTGGAACAGGCCTCGCCAGCGAACCAGGACGAGTTGCGCAAGGCGCTGGTGCGCGTGGGTTTCAAGGTCACGCAAGCGACGTTGTCCCGCGATATACGCGAGCTGGGCCTGGTGAAATCGTCAGACGGCTATCAGTTCGCGCCGGGTGCGCCTGCGGCCTTCGCCAACGAGCAGATACTTCCTTCCGCCGATCGGTTGGTCCGTGAATTCGTGCTTGATGTGCGTGAAGCGCAAAATCTGCTGGTTGTAAAGACTGCGGTAGGCAGCGCGCAGCCGGTGGCGGCGTCGCTGGACGGCGAAGCATGGAATGAGGTGCTGGGCACGATTGCCGGCGATGACACCATCCTGATGGTCACTGAAGACAGCCGCTCCGCGCATCGGCTGGGACAGCGCATCAAGGAGCTGCTGGCATAGTGGCCGACCAGATCAAATGTGGAGTTGTGGGCGCGACCGGGTACGCGGGCTTCGAGCTGGCGCGGTTGTTGCGCAAGCATCCGAACGTGAGCGCATCGGTGCTGTTTCGGCGCGGCGAACATTCTGCGGCGACCCTGGATGAGGCCTATCCGCAGATCATGAATGGGCAGCCGACACCGCTCCATGCGTTCTCATGGGAACAAGTTGAGAAAGAGAAGGTCGATCTGCTGTTTCTCGCGACGCCGCACGAGACCTCATGGGAGTTGGTGCCAGAAGGACTGCGCCGCGGACTGAAGGTCATCGACTTGAGCGGCGCGTGGCGACTGAAGGATGAAGCCAATCGCAAGATCTACAAGCTAGTGGAGAGCGCGGTCTCGGTCGCAACGCTGAAGCAATCAGTGTACGGCTCGCCGGAATTGCATGGCGCCACGATCCGTGGATCGAAGCTGGTGGCGAATCCGGGGTGCTATGCAACGTCAGTGATCCTGGCGCTGGCGCCATTTGCCAAGAACGATTTGATCGATCGCCATGCGGACATCGTCTGCGATTGCAAGTCTGGCGTTTCGGGCGCCGGCAAGCAGCTTTCGCCGAAGACTCACTTTGTGGAAGTGGCGGAGAACCTGTCGGCATACAGCGTCTTCGGACACCGGCATACAGGCGAGATCCTGGAGCAATTGGGCATCAGCGCGGAGAGATTGATATTCACGCCACATCTGTTGCCGATACCGCGGGGAATCCTATCGACGATATATGTGCGCTTGAAAGAAGCCACTGCCGCTGCGACGGTCGAAGAGACGCTGCGCAAATTTTATGCGGGCTCAACATCGGTGCGGATCTTCCCGCATCCGTTACTGCCGCAGATCCAACATTCGTTGCGGACGAACTATTGCGATATCGGATTTGCGCTAGGCCCGGATGGCAAGAAGCTGATCTTGGTTTCCTGCCTGGACAACCTTATTAAAGGGGCGGCGGGGCAAGCGGTGCAGAACATGAATGTGATGTATGGCTGGGCAGAGCAGGAGGGGCTGAATTGAAAGTCGTCGTAAAGATCGGCGGTCGGGCCCTCGAAGACAAGGAATTGCGGCAGAAGTGCGCGCGGGCAATAGCCGACTTGGCGCAGCAACACGATGTTGCCGTCGTCCATGGCGGCGGCGCGGAGATCACGCGCACCATGGCCATGCTGGGCAAGAAGAGCGAGTTCGTGAACGGGCTCCGAGTGACCGATGCCGAAACGCGCGACATCGCCCTGATGGTGCTGGCGGGAAAAATGAACAAGACGGTCGTCTCCAGCATCAACGCGCTGGGATGCCAGGCGATGGGCATGTGCGGTGGCGACGGCTCGGCGTTTCGCGCACGGAAAAAAGTAAACGGAGACGGCGACCTGGGATTTGTCGGCGAGATATGTGCGAGTGATCCCAAATGGATCCATGCGATATGGAGCTGCGGCGCGGTGCCGGTGATATCCAGCCTGGCTCCAGGGAATGATGGCCAGTATTACAACATCAATGCAGACCAGATGGCGGCGGCTGTTGCAGTGGCTTGCCATGCAGATGCACTTATCTTTCTGACCGACGTCCCAGGCGTGAAGGATGCGAACGGCGAAGTCATGCGCTGGCTGGAAGTGAACCAGATCTCGCGATTGATCGCGGAGTCAGTGATAGGTGGCGGGATGCTGCCCAAGCTGGCGGCCTGCCAGGAGGCGCTGAAGAAGGGCGTTGCGCGGGTGCGCATATTGCCCGCCGTGGAAGCGAGCTGCATCCCTGACTTTTACTTGCACAAGATCGAATCCGGCACCGAGGTGATGGTGGCATGAGCCTCGCTGCGGTGAAGCAAGCCGAATCGAACCTGCTGGTGTCAACGTACGATCGTTATCCGCTGCTCATGAAGCGCGGTAAGGGCGTCTATCTGTATGACGCGGATGGCAAGAAGTATCTAGATTTCCTGAGCGGCATCGGCGTGAACGCGCTCGGCTACGGGCATCCGGCAGTGACGCGCGTGATGGTGCAGCAGGCGAAGAAGGTAGTGCATCTTTCGAACCTCTTCTTCCACGACTACCAGAGCGCGCTGGCCAAGAAGTTGGCAGAGATCTCTTCGCTCGACCGCGTCTTTTTCTCGAACAGCGGCACGGAAGCATGGGAAGGTGCGTTGAAGTTTTCGCGGGCATACGCTCGCGCCGTCAATTCCAACGGACACAAGCCGAAGTGGCGCGTCCTGGCGATGGAAAATTCTTTCCATGGCCGCACGTTCGGGTCCCTGGCCACGACCGGCCAGGAAAAATATCGGAAGCCGTTCATGCCACTGATGCCGGGCGTCGAATTTGTCCGGTTCAACGATGTTGCAGACCTGGAAAAGAAGTTCGACAGCAGCGTCTGCGCCGTCGCGATCGAAGTGATCCAAGGTGAAGGCGGCGTTCAGCCGATAACCAAGGAATTCTTTCAAGTCGCACGGAGGCTGACGCAAAAGTCCGGTGCGCTGCTGATCGCTGACGAGATACAAAGCGGCTTAGGGCGCACGGGAAAGTGGTTCGCATATCAGCACTATGGCGTATTGCCGGACATGGTGACGGTGGCGAAGCCGCTGGCTGCGGGAATACCGTTGGGCGCTTTGATCGCTTCTGACAAAGTCGCACGGGCGATCCATCCCGGCATGCATGGCACAACTTTCGGCGGGGGGCCGTTGGCATGTGCGGTCGCGCTGGAATTCCTGGCAACGATCGAACGCGAGAAGCTGCTAAAGAATGTTCAGGAGCTCGGGAAGTATTTTTTGGCCGAGCTGTCGAAGCTTGACAGTAAGTTCGGTCTTGTCGCAGATGTTCGCGGCGTAGGGCTGATGCTGGCGATGGAGTTAGATTCCGCTGACCGCGCCAAAGCTGCAGTCAACATGATGCGGGACCGCGGCGTGATCATCAACCGTACGCATGAGACGACTTTGCGATTCCTACCGCCCTACGTGATCACAAAGAAGAATGTGGATGAGGTCATTGGAAAGTTGGATCTGGTCTTAGAGGAGATCGAGCGCATGCCGGTGGCAGGTAAGGCGAAGGAGAAAAAAGGGAAGTGAGCACAAGAACAGTCATGCCTGCACCGCAAGCGTCCCTGCAGCGAATAAAGCCGCGCGCGCACAGAGACTTGGTATCGATCCAGGACCTCACACCCGGCGAAGTCACAGCGCTGTTTCAACTGACTGCTGAAGTGAAGAAGCGACCGGAGGAATTTCGCGATGCTCTTGCCGGCAAACAAGTGGTGATGTTCTTTGAGAAGCCCTCACTGCGAACGCGACTGACTTTCGAGGCTGGAGTGAACAGCCTGGGCGGGCACGCGATCTTCGTCGACCAGACGCAATCACGGCTAGGCGAGCGTGAATCATTGAGTGACATTGGTCACAACCTGGAGCGCTGGATCGACTGCGTGGTCCTAAGAACGTTTGAACACGCGACGGTCACGGGCATTGCGGAACATGCGTCCATTCCGGTGATCAACGCATTGAGCGATTTAGAGCATCCGTGCCAGGCGCTGGCGGATTTCTTCACGCTGAACGAAACGTTCGATGACTTGTCAAAAGTGACGCTGGCCTATGTGGGTGACGGCAACAACATGGCGCATTCGCTGATGCTGGCAGCAGCCACGGTGGGCGCGAAAATCCGGATCGCCACACCGAAAGGTTACGAGCCGCTTGCGGAAGTCGCCAAGGCCGCCAAGAAGGCCGTTGCGGAGACAGGCGGGAAGATCATGGTGACGAACGATCCGATCGCAGCGGTGACTGGCGCTGACGCTGTGTACACGGACGTGTGGGCGAGCATGGGCCAAGAGAAAGAAGCTGCCGAACGCGCGAAGATCTTTGAGGAGTTCCAAGTCAACGAAGAGTTGATGTCTCACGCGGCGGAGAACGCCATCTTCATGCACTGCTTGCCGGCGCATCGAGGAAGTGAAGTGACCCATGCGGTGATCGATTCGCCGCAGTCTGTCGTGTTTGAGCAGGCCGAGAACCGCCTGCACATCCAGAAAGCCATTTTATTGATGTTGCTGGGCGGCGGGCTTCGCCGGTACCGGCCGAGGAGCGCGAATGCCTAAGAAAGTCGTACTTGCATATTCCGGTGGATTGGACACATCGATCATTGTGCCGTGGCTGAAAGAGAACTACAGCTATGACGTGATCGCGATGGTCGGCGACGTGGGACAGGGTGACGATACTGAAGCCGTGGTGAAGAAGGCTTACGCGACGGGGGCGTCGAAGGTGATCGTGCGCGATATGCGGCAGGAGTTCCTATCGGATTACGTTTTTCCGGCTTTGCGCGCGGGAGCCGTGTATGAGCACAAGTATTTGCTGGGCACGTCGTTGGCGCGTCCCGTGATCGCGAAGCACCAGGTGGAAGTCGCGTTGGAAGAGGGCGCGGACGCCGTCGCGCACGGATGCACCGGCAAGGGCAACGATCAAGTTCGCTTCGAGCACGCATATCAGGCGCTGGCACCAGAGCTGAAGATCATCGCTCCGTGGCGTGAGTGGGACTTGCATTCGCGTGAAGACTGCCTCGACTACGCGGAGAAGCGCAACATTCCTGTGGCTGCGAGCCGCACCAAGATCCATAGCCGCGACAAGAACCTTTGGCACCTGAGCCATGAAGGCGGCGAGCTGGAAGATCCGGCAAATGCACCGCTGGATTCGACTTGGCAGATGAGCGTCTCTCCGGAAGCCGCGCCGGACACGCCGACCGAAGTCGAGCTTGGCTTCGAGCAGGGTACACCTGTTTCCGTGAACGGCAAGAAACTGGATCCAGTCTCGATCGTCGAATTGCTGAATGAGATCGGCGGAAAGAACGCCATTGGGCGAACGGACATCGTCGAGAACCGGTTTGTGGGCATCAAGTCACGCGGATGTTATGAGACACCGGGTGGAACGCAGCTGCTGACTGCGCATCGTGAACTCGAATCGCTTTGCCTGGAGCGTGAGGTCGCGCACTTCAAGCAGATCATCGCGCTGAAATATGCGGAGCTGGTCTATTACGGCCTGTGGTTCACGCCGCTACGCGAAGCACTCGATGCATTCGTGGCGGAGACCCAGAAGGAAGTCTCTGGCACAGTGAAGCTGAAGCTCTATAAGGGCAACGTGACGGTGTCGAGCAGAAAGTCAGAGTTCTCGTTGTACCGCACTGACCTTTCGTCGTTCACGATGGGCGAGAGCTATGACCAGAAAGATGCGGCGGGATTCATCCGCATCCTGGGCTTGCCGGCGCGGACGCGGGCGGCCTTGCGGAAGATCGAGAGCGAAAAGGTGGGCAGCGGCAAATGAAGATGTGGTCGGGGCGGTTTCGCCAGCCGCTCAATGCGGAGTTTGAAAGCTGGCAACGTTCTTTTCCGTTCGACAAACAATTGTTGAGCGAAGAGGTAGCGGCGAGCTGTGCCTATGCAGCGGCCCTGGAAAAGTTCGGGACACTTACTTCTTTGGAATGTGAGCAGATGATGCAAGCGCTGCGTGCGCTGGAACAAGAGACAGTGGCAAACCCTTCGCTGCTCCATGATGAAGAGGCGGAAGACATCCATCATTTTGTCGAACGAGAGCTGGTGAAGCGCATCGGGGAGGCGGGATACAAGTTGCATAGCGGACGCAGCCGCAACGAACAGATCGCCACGGACCTTCGATTGTTTGTGCGTGCGCAGATCGATGAGGTTGTTGCGTTGCTCGGCGAGTTGGGGGAAACTTTCCTCTCACGTGCGAGTGAAGCGGACGAGAGTGAGATGCCTTCCTACACGCATCTTCAACGCGCAGAGCCGGTGCTCGTGGCGCATTGGCTGCTGGCTTACGTCGAGATGTTTATGCGTGATGCGGAACGGCTGAGTGACTGCCGCGAGCGGCTGAACGTGTGCCCACTCGGTTCAGGCGCCATCGCGGGCAGCACGCTGGCGCTTGATCGCAAGGCCATGGCGAAGCAATTGGATTTTGATGGCCCGACAGCGAACAGCATGGACGCGACCAGTGACCGCGATTTCGCCGTCGAGTTCACGCAGGCGTTGGCTTTACTGGGCGTGCATTTAAGCCGATGGGCTGAAGAGCAAATCATTTTCTGCACGCAGGAGTTCGGCTTCGTAAAGCTGCCAGAGAGCTTTTCGACCGGCAGCAGCGCGATGCCGCAAAAGCAGAACCCCGACTTGCTGGAACTAGTCCGCGCGAAATCTTCGCGGTTGATCGCGAATTCGCAGGCGTTATTAACGAACATGAAAGGGCTCTCGCTGGCTTATAACAAAGACCTGCAGGAGACGCAGATCCCGATCTTTGACTCCGCGCACACTGCGACCGCGATGCTTCGGCACGTGACCGGCTACATGCGCGAAGTGCAGTTCGACTTCGTCAAGATGAAGTCTGCCGCGCAAGCGCACTCGATGAACGCTTTCGCAGCAGCCACCTATCTGGCGCGCAAAGGAGTGGCCTTCCGGCGTGCGCATGAAGTGGTGGGCGCGGCGGTGCGCCTATGTATGGACAAAGGATGTGAGTTGGAGGCATTGCCGCTGGACCAACTGAAGAGCCTGCATCCAGCCTTCGAAAACGATTTTTATGCCGCAGTAAAACTAGAAGCTGTGGTCGATTGTCATGATGTAGTCGGTGGCACCGCCAGGGCACGCGTGAAGTCTGCGCTGGCGCATACAAAGGAGCGCATTACGAAGATACGAGGAGGTGCAGCCTATGCACGCACGTAACGCCATCTTGCCTGACGCGCAACAGATCCACGCGCTCATCAAGAACTATTCGCATGACGGAACGCTGCTGCCGCGCTCTCTGCCGGAGCTGTATGAGAACGTGCGCGATTTCATGGTGGTCGAAGATGAAGGCAAGATCATCGGCTGCGGCGCACTGCATCTCTACGGACCGCACCTCACCGAAGTCCGTTCTATCGCGGTATCGCCTAAGTACAAAGGCCGTGGCGCGGGACGCGTGCTCATCGACGCGTTATTGAAAGCTGCCGAGGAACAACACGTGAAGTGCGTGTGCTTGTTCACGCGCATCCCGGACTTCTTCGCTCTCTTTGGATTTCGGGTCGCCACGCGCGAAGACATGCCGGACAAGATCTACAAAGATTGCGTGAATTGCCCGCGCTTGCATGCCTGTGACGAAGTCGCGATGGTGCGTGGCGAACTGCCAAAAATGGCGGTACTTGGCGCTTCCAGCATCCAGCTGCCTATCATCGACGTGAAAATGATCCAGAAGCAGATGAACAAAAAAAGCGCGCGCGCCTAGACGCAGGTGATTTGTAAAGACTGCCCATTGTAAAGTTGGTAAAGTTTTGTAAAACTGCTGAACTTTAAGGATGGTTACGCAGTCAATTGAGTTCATACATGCGTATGAACTCAAAGCCCACCATCCTGTACGTGACCGAGAACCTTGCGCCGGACAATTCCATCATTGGAAAACTCAAGAATTCCGGCTTTGAGATGATCAGCGCAAGCCGTTCCACTGAGGCCATCGCCAAATTGTTTGCCAACCGTATTGAGGCGATAGTGCTTGATCAGCGCGCCACCGTGAAGATCAACCTGGGACTGGCGAAGTTCATCAAGAGCTTCCGCGCAGCGGTGCCGGTGATCCTACTCTCAACACAATTGCTTGATCCGCTCCCACGGTGCATCGACGCCGGCGTCTGCCTGCAAGATGAATTAGGCAGTCTGGTCCCGACAATCGAATTGTTGCTGGACAGTTCTGAAGCGGCCGTCTAGACGTTCTGCGGGACCACTTCCTGATGCTTGGCGGCTTGCTGCTCTTTCGGCTGGCAGGGCAGTGACACTTCTATGATCAGACCATTCGGAATCCCATTCCTGGCGCAGATCGATCCGTGGTGGAGTTTGACCGCCTTTTCCGCGATGGCGAGTCCCAGGCCAGTTCCACCGGTCCCGCTCATGCGCGAATCGTCAACCCGATAAAAGGGGCGGAACAAGTCGGGCAGCAACGCCGCCGGGACCCCTGGGCCGTTGTCACGAACCGTGACCGTGGCGAAGCCATCGCGCGATGCCAGAGTAACCATGACGGGATCCGGGCCGACAGTGTAGTAGATGGCATTACGCACTACATTCTCTACGGCGCTGCGGAGCAGTTCCTCGTTCCCATTCATATGTACATCGTCTCTGCTTTCAAGCTTCACCGTATGTCCAGTGCGCTCCGCCTCATACTTGGCGTCTTCGACGACTTCCTCGACGATCAGATTCAGACTCAAAGGCTCCATGGGCGGATTCACTTGGCCACTTTCGAGGCGCGAAAGCGTGAGGATGCGTCCGATGAGTTCGTCGAGTCTCTCAACCTCGAGTTCGATGCGATCATGAGAGGTATTCTGGGCAGCGTCCTCGCGGCGCCGTGACAAGGCCAGCGCTACGCGCAAACGTGCCAGCGGGGAGCGCAGTTCATGGGAAACGTCGCTCAATAATCTTCGCTGGCTTTGCACGAGTTCACCCAAGCGGTCAGCCATGCGATCGAAATCGCGAACGAGATCGGCGATCTCATCGGAACGCTTACCAAGATCTTTGCCGGCGCGCGCTTCCAAATCTCCGCTAGCGAGCTGTTGGGTGGCGCCGCGCAATATCGTGATGGGGCGGGTAAGGTAGTGGGCCAAAAGAAGACATGTCAGGCCGGACAACAATGAACTGATCAGGATCGCGCGAATCAGACCTTCGCCACGGAACAAACTGCTGGAACGGTTCAGGACGTAATGTCCTACCAACGTGTAGGTGTTGCCCAGGTCATCTTTGGTGTCCGCGAAAAGGACTGCGTGATTACCCAAATCGCCGGGTTCCTTGCCCGAAAGATGCGATTCAACCGCTTCTGCGACGATTTCCGGGTAAGCTTGTCCGGTCAAGTTCTTGCCTTTGGCGTCGAGCAACCAGAAGTTGATGCGTTCCGGATCAGACCGCTTCTGGAGTTCGGCCGCCGCAGCTTGAGGCCCGCCGGCCTTCAATTGCGCGATGGACGCCTGGGCGATCAACGGCATGGATTTCTCCGCGGAGAGGTGCCATAGCGGGCCTTGCGTTCCGTAGAGCTGGTTGGCCCGAAAGCCCATGTAGGCTATGAAGGCCATCTGGGCCAGCCAGAACGAGATGAATATCTTCCAAAAGAGCCTGCGGGTCATGCGTTTTGCCGCCGAGCGGGAGTTGCGAAGATATATCCTACGCCGCGCACCGTCTTGATACGATTTTCCGCGTCCTCTTCACCGCCGCCAAGTTTCTTGCGCAACTTGCTCACGTGAACGTCCACGCTGCGATCGAAGGGCGCCAGCGGGCGGCCGAGCGCGGTCTGGGCGAGTTCTTCGCGCGTGACAACCGTTCCGGCATTGCGCAGCAATAGTTCCAATACGTTGAATTCTACGCTGGTGAGGTCGACTTCCTGGCCGGCGCAGGTGACGGTACGGGTACCTTGCGACAGCGAGATATCACCGACTGTGGTGACTTCGTCGACGCCGCCATTCTTGGACTTGCCATGTGTGCGGCGAAGTATCGCGCGGATGCGCGCCAAGAGTTCCCGTGGGTCAAACGGTTTGGGTAGATAGTCGTCCGCACCGATCTCCAGGCCGACGATGCGATCGACAGCTTCACCGCGAGCGGTCAAGAGGAGGACCGGCACTTTTGTGCCGGCAGCGCGCAGTTTTTTTAGTAGTTCAAACCCTGAGCCGCCCGGCAGCATCACGTCAAGAACCACGAGGTCATCTTCCGCCTTGGAAGCTTTGGCCAGACCGCTAGCGTGATCGTAAGCGGTGTCGATGGAAAAACCTTCAGGCACCAGATACTCACGCAGCAGCTCCGCGAGCTCGCGGTCGTCATCAATGACAAGGATCTTGCTCATGGCTTCTTTATTGTCGAATCAAACCCTCGGCATGGCTGTAAAGAATTGTTTAACCGCTAAGTGCTTCACTTCACAAACCTTTACATTGAGATGCTGATTCTTGACTACCATTATCAAGGCTCAATCGCTCTATATACTCATATAGTTGCCAAGGTTAGGGAATGAAAAAGAAAGTCAGCGTTATCTTTGTGCTTGCGTTGCTGCTGGCCCTTATTTTGACGGGATGCAGTAAGACGCAATCACAACAATCAGGTACGGGAGGTGGTGGAAGCAGCCGTGGCGGCGGTGGCCAAGGCCAACAAGCTGTGCCCGTGTCTGCGGCCTCTGCGGTCACGCAGGACGTGCCCGTTTATTTGAATGGACTCGGCTCGGTGGAGGCGTTCAACACCGTGACTGTAAAGACTCGCGTCGATGGTCCCATTGAGGAGGTCAACTTCAAAGAAGGACAGAATGTCACTAAGGGCCAACTGCTGGCGGTCATCGATCCGCGACAGTTTCAAGTGGCTGTCAGCCAGGCTGAAGCGACTCTTTATCGTGACCAATCGCAACTGACGATCGCACAGAGAAATTTCACTCGTTATCAGGACTTATTCAAGCAGGGCATTGTCTCGCAACAGGATTACGATGCCCAGGAATCAACGAAAGGGCAGCTCGAAGGAACGGTGCGGGCGGACCAGGCGAACATCGACAATGCGAAACTGCAGTTGAGTTATACGCGTATCACCTCGCCCATCAACGGCAAGGTGGGATTACGGCTGGTGGACATCGGAAATGTCGTGCATGCCTCCGATGCCAACGGTCTTGCGGTGATCACTCAGTTGCAACCGATATCCATCATCTTCACCATCCCCGAAGACAGCCTGCCATCCGTGTTGCAGAAGTTCCACGGCTCATCACTGCCGGTGGATGTCTACAGTCGCGATAATCAGACAAAGCTCGGCACTTCGAACCTGGTCACCATAAACAATCAGATCGATCCTACGACCGGAACCGTGAAGCTGAAGGCTGTCTCTGAGAATAAAGATGGAATGCTCTGGCCCAGCCAATTTGTGAATGCGCGCTTGCTCCTGGATGTGAAGAAGAATGCCGTCGTAGTTCCGGCAGCCGCGGTGCAACACGGCTCGCAGGGAGCGTTCGCCTTCGTCGTGAAACCGGACAGTACGGTGGAACTGCGCACGATACAGCCGGGCATCAGTGACGGAAACGTGATCGCCATCGATCAAGGGCTGGCCGCCGGCGAGCAAGTCGTCACCGATGGCCAAGACAAATTGCAAGACAAGAGCAAGGTGACCGTTACCGGCGGAGGCGCAGCCGGACAAGGCGGAGGCCGCGGCAAGCGCGGAGGCGGCCCAGCTCAAGGGCAGAATGACCAGCAACAAAATGGCCAGCAACAGCAGAACGGACAAACGCCACCGGCCGGACAAACGCCACCGAATGCAGGCCAGCAGAACCAGCCGTCAAAGGACCAGCGACAGCAGAACCAGCAAAACCAGTCACCGGGCCAGCGGCGACACCGCGGAAACTGAGCATGAGCCCGTCAAGACTTTTCATCATGCGTCCGATCGCGACGACGCTGCTTATGGTGGCGTTGTTGCTAGTGGGCGTTGTCGCGTATACGCAACTGCCGGTGTCGGCGCTGCCCCAGGTGGATTATCCGACCATCCAGGTGGTCACGTTCTATCCCAGCGCGAGCCCGGATGTGATGTCATCATCGGTGACCGCGCCGTTGGAGCGCCAGTTCGGGCAGATTCCCGGCCTGAGCCAGATGACATCGACAAGCTCTTTCGGCAGCTCCATCATCACGTTGCAATTCAACCTGGATGAAAACATTGATATCGCCGAACAGGAAGTACAGGCGTCGATCAATGCCGGCGGTACATTCCTGCCGAAGGACCTGCCTAACCCGCCGATATTCAGCAAAGTGAATCCCGCAGATACGCCAATCCTCACACTGGCGCTGACGTCGGATACGCTGCCACTTTCCAAAGTCGAAGACATAGCCGATACACAACTAGCGCAGAAGATCTCGCAATTGACTGGCGTTGGATTGGTCAGCATCAGTGGTGGACAAAAGCCCGCGGTGCGCATCCAGGCGAACCCGACGGCGCTGGCGGCGAACGGTCTTAGCCTTGAAGACTTGCGAGTGGCATTGGGCACAGCGAACGTGGACCAGGCGAAAGGCGTGCTTGACGGTCCGCGGCAGTCGTTCTCTATCGGAGCGAATGACCAACTCACTTCCAGCGCCGGATACAAAGACCTGATCATCGCCTATAAGAACGGTGCACCACTGCGTTTATCCGACGTCGCGAACGTAGTTGATAGTTCTGAGAATGATCAACAGGCTGCATGGATGAACACCGAGCCGGCCGTGATCATGAACATCCAGCGGCAGCCGGGCGCGAACATTATCGGCGTCGTGGACAACATCAACAAGGCATTGCCACGCCTGCAAGCCAGTCTTCCGGCGGCCGTGAAAGTGCGGACGTTGACTGACCGCACAGAGACCATCCGGGCTTCAGTCAGAGACGTCGGGTTCGAACTGATGTTGACCGTCGCGCTGGTCATTATGGTCATTTTCCTGTTCTTGCGCACGTTGTCCGCGACGGTCATACCCAGCGTGGCGGTGCCGCTGTCACTCATTGGCACTCTCGGTGTGATGTACCTGCTGAACTATTCGCTCGACAATCTCTCCCTGATGGCGCTGACCATCTCCACCGGGTTCGTGGTAGACGATGCCATCGTGATGATCGAGAACATCGATCGCTATCTGGAAGAAGGAATGCCCCCGCTGGAGGCGGCCCTCAAAGGGGCTGGCCAGATCGGCTTCACCATCATCTCGTTGACCGTCTCTCTCATCGCCGTACTCATTCCACTCCTGTTCATGGGGGACATCGTTGGCCGCTTATTCCGCGAATTTGCCGTCACACTGAGCGTGACCATCCTCGTTTCTGCCGTCATCTCTCTGACTCTGACGCCAATGATGTGTTCGAAATTGCTCAAGCCGAAGGCAGAAGTGAAGAAGGGCAAGATCAGCGAATGGTCAGAGCGCACTTTCAACAATGTGATTGAAAGATATGGCCAGACGCTGAGGGTCGTGCTCCGGCACCAGACCTTGACACTGATCGTAACCGTCTCAATGTTGCTACTCACTCTTGGTTTGTTCTGGATCGTGCCCAAGGGCTTTTTCCCGGTACAGGATACCGGCGCGATCGTGGGGATATCGGAAGCGCCACAAAGCACGTCATTTCCCGCGATGGCCCAAAGTCAACAGCAGCTGGCGAAAGTCATCCTTAACGATAAAGATGTGGCCAGCCTTTCGTCGTTCATCGGCGTGGATGGCACCAATGTCACGAATAACAGCGGACGCTTTCTCATTAACCTGAAACCGCACGCAGAGCGTAGCGCGTCTGCGTCAGACATCATTCGAAGATTGCAGCCAGAACTAGAGAAGATTCCCGGCGTCACGCTGTACATGCAGCCTGTGCAAGACCTGACCGTGGAAGACCGTGTGAGCCGCACGCAATATCAATACAGCCTGGAGGATGCAAATCCGACCGAGCTTGGAACGTGGACGACGAAGCTTGTGCAAAAACTGCAGGAGCTACCGCAGCTGCGCGATGTGGCCAGCGATCAACAGAACCAAGGATTGGCCGCGCAGTTGGTCATCGACCGGGATACGGCGGCGCGCTTCGGAATCACTCCACAACAGATAGACGACACGCTTTACGACGCTTTTGGCCAGCGGTTGGTATCCACCATCTTCACCCAGTTAAACCAATACCATGTGGTGCTGGAAGTCGACCCGAGATTCAAGCAAGACCCTGAAGCACTGAAGAATATTTTTGTGCGCGCGGTTTCCGGCACTCAAGTCCCGCTAACCGCCTTCACGCACATGGAACCGATGACAGCTCCGTTGTCGCTGAATCATCAAGGACAATTTCCGGCGGTAACCATCTCTTTCAATCTGGCACCGGGAGCGTCGCTGGGAGACGCGGTGAAGGGGATCCAGCAGGTCGAGAGTGACATCCAACTCCCGAGGAGTATCCAAACGAACTTCGAAGGCACGGCGCGGGCGTTTCAAAACTCGTTGTCCGGCGAAGTGTGGCTCGTGCTCGCTGCGATCGTAACGGTGTACATCGTTTTGGGGGTACTGTACGAGAGCTACATACATCCCATCACGATCCTCTCGACGCTGCCTTCAGCGGGCGTGGGCGCCATCATCGCGCTACTGCTGTTTCATATGGACCTAGGCGTCGTCGCACTGATAGGCATCATCCTACTGATAGGTATCGTGAAGAAAAACGCCATCATGATGATCGACTTCGCCTTGGAAGCAGAACGCGAGGAGGGTAAGGCACCGCACGATGCCATCTATGAGGCCTGTTTGCTGCGCTTCCGTCCTATCATGATGACGACCATGGCCGCCCTGCTGGGCGGTATCCCGCTCGCGCTTGGCAGCGGCACCGGCTCTGAGTTGCGACGTCCGCTTGGCGTTTCGATCGTGGGCGGATTGCTGTTCAGCCAGGTGCTGACGCTATATACCACACCGGTCGTCTATCTCTGGTTTGACCGCCTGTCGCGGCGCTTCGAGCGCTTCAAGGTGCGAGGAAGAACTCCGGAACCGGTTCCGGCGGACTGACAATGAACATCTCCGGCCCATTTGTCCGCAAGCCGATCGCAACGTCGCTATTGACGCTTGCACTGTTGCTCGCCGGTGGCCTGGCGTTCTTCCGCTTGCCTGTGGCTCCGCTGCCGCAAGTTGAATACCCGGTAGTACAGGTTTCGGCAGGATTGCCGGGCGCCAGTCCGGAGACGATGGCCTCTGCCGTGGCGACACCGCTGGAGCGCCAGTTCGGACGCATCGCCGGCGTCAATCAAATGACGTCGTCGAGCTCGTTGGGTAACACGAACATAAGTCTTCAGTTCGACTTGAACCGAAACATCGATGCGGCAGCGCGCGATGTCCAAGCCGCCATCAATGCTGCAGCCAGCCAGCTTCCAGCGAACCTGCCGAGCAATCCTCGATATCGCAAAGCGAATCCGGCGGATGCGCCCATCATGATCTTGTCGCTGACCTCTGACACGGTGCCGCTGCCGCGCATCTATGACGCCGCCGACTCGATCCTTGCGCAGAAATTGTCACAGATCGAAGGCGTGGGCCAGGCGAATCCGAGCGGCGGTGCGCGCCCGGCCGTAAGAGTCGAGGCGAATCCCACAGCATTGACCGCGTATGGCGTGGGCCTGGACCAGATTCGTACGGTCCTCAGCGCGGCAAATGCCAACCGGCCAAAGGGAATGTTCTCTGATTCACAGTCCTCATGGTCCATTTATGACACGGACCAGATCAAACAAGCCGACCAATACAAGCCGCTGATCGTTGCCTACAATAATGGATCGCCGGTCCGATTGAGTGATGTGGCGAACGTGCAGGATTCTGTAGAAGACGTTCGCAATGCCGGGCGAGCGAACGGAAAGCCGGCGGTTTTGATCATCGTGTTCCGTCAGCCGGGAGCGAACATCATCGCGACGGTAGACCGTGTTCGCGCCGAGCTACCCCTTTTACAGGCTTCTATCCCATCAGCGATCAAGCTGGATGTGGTGCTTGATCGCACTACCACGGTTCGCGCGTCAGTCGCGGACATCGAACGCACCATGATGATCTCCATTGTGTTGGTGATACTGGTGGTGTTTTTCTTCTTGCGGAATCTCAGTGTCACGCTCATCCCTGGATTGGTTGTGCCACTGTCTTTGATCGGGACATTCGGAGTGATGTATTTGCTCAATTACTCCTTAGACAATCTGTCGTTAATGGCGCTCACCATATCCACTGGGTTCGTCGTGGATGATGCCATCGTTGTGATCGAGAACATCACCCGACATGTTGAAGAAGGCATGACGCCGTTCAAGGCTGCGCTGCAGGGCTCGCGCGAGATCGGTTTCACAGTTCTCTCGATGAGCACGTCGCTGGTCGCGGTGTTTATTCCCATATTGTTGATGGGAGGCATCGTTGGCCGGATGTTCAGGGAGTTTGCCGTGACGCTCAGTATCGCGATCGGCATCTCGATGTTAGTTTCCCTCAGCACCACCCCGATGATGTGCGCCGTCTTTCTCCGTCCGCCCAGAGAGAGTCAGCACGGCAGATTGTACAAACTAAGCGAACGGATGTTCGAAAAGCTGATAGGTTTCTATCGCGAAAGCTTGCGCTGGGTACTACGGCATCAGCCCATGATGCTGGTCGTAACATTGTTAACTGTAGCGATGAGCGTTTATCTCTATATCATTTCTCCTAAAGGGTTTTTCCCACAGCAGGATACCGGCCGACTGGGTGGATCGATCGTCGGCAATCAAGACAGTTCGTTCGCGACCATGCGGGAGAAGATGGATGAATTCGCGGGAATCGTTAAACAAGATCCGGCCATCGAGAACGTAGTGGCATTCAACGGCTCCGGTAATACCGGCCGCATGTTCGTCACGCTGGTTCCGCTGAAAGAAAGGAAGCTCAGCGCTGACCAGGTCATCAACCGGTTGCGCCCGAAGCTGGCCCATATTCCGGGAGCGACGTTGTTCCTGCAGGCACAGCAGGACCTTCAGATCGGCGGCCGTCAAAGCAATTCACAGTATCAGTACACGCTGCAAGATGAGAATCTGAATGAGCTAAATAAATGGTCGCCCCTGGTGCTGCAGAAATTGCGCTCGATCCCGATCCTGCACGACGCGAACACCGATCAGCAGGACCGCGGGCTGGAGACGCGGCTCGTCATCGACCGCGATACTGCCGCGCGTTTGGGCATTAGCGCTTCGCAAGTTGATGATGCACTGTATTCGGCCTTCGGACAGAGACAGGTCTCAACCATCTATCAACCATTGAACCAATTCCATGTAGTGCTGGAGGTTGATCCGCATTTCCAGGGTCGCCCGGACATGTTGAGGAATGTCTACGTGCGCACTTCAGCCGGCGCACAGGTGCCGCTCTCCGCGTTTTCCCATTACGAGACCGCTAACACTGCCCTTTCCGTGGCGCATCAAGGTGTATTTCCGGCAGTAACCATGTCATTCAACCTGGCTCCAGGAGTTTCGTTGAGCCAGGCCGATGCGGCCATCAGTCAAGCGATGCGCGAGATCGGCATACCCTCGACCGTATCCGCGCGCTTTCAGGGAGCAGCGGCGGCATATCAGGATTCGTTGAAGAGCACACCCTACCTCCTTATCGCAGCGATATTCACCGTGTTCATCGTGCTCGGCGTGTTGTATGAAAGCTACATCCACCCGGTAACGATTCTTTCGACGCTGCCCTCAGCGGGCATTGGTGCATTGCTGGCGTTGCTGATCTTCAAGACAGACCTGAGCGTGATGGCGGATATAGGGATCATCTTGCTGATAGGCATTGTGAAGAAGAACGCGATCATGATGGTGGATGTTGCCATCGAGAATGAGCGAAACGGCGGCAAAGAACCGGAGCAAGCTATCTTTGACGCATGCATGTTGCGCTTCCGCCCCATCATGATGACTACCATGGCCGCCATTCTTGGCGCATTGCCGCTGGCGTTGGGGACAAACGTCGGATCGGAATTGCGAAGGCCTATGGGCATCGCTATCGTTGGCGGATTGATCTTCAGCCAGATGCTGACGCTCTACACCACGCCTGTCGTCTATCTCTACATGGACCGCCTGCAGATACGCATCAAAGGCCACAAAGAAATGCCGGTGGAAGGATTGAGCGGGGCGCCGTCCAGTGATCCAGCCCGCGCCTAGTCCACTCGGGTCGGCGTTGTACACTCGAGTGCGATGCCCGCCCAGCCGGAACTAGCCCGCAAACTTGGACTGTTCGACGCCACCATGCTGGTCATGGGCGGCATTGTCGGCGCAGGCATCTTCATCAATCCTTACGTCGTCGCACAGCGACTGCACACTCCAGCACTGATCCTGGGTGCGTGGGCAGCAGGCGGAGTCATCGCGCTGCTGGGCGCATTCATCTACGCGGAACTTGCCGTGCGGCTGCCACGCGTTGGCGGACAATACGCCTACATTCGCGAAGCTTATAACCCGTTACTTGCTTTTCTCTACGGGTGGGTGTTGCTGCTGGTCATCCAAACCGGAGGTATGGCGGCCGTCACTGTGACGTTTTCCAGATATTTTCTTGATCTTACTGGCTGGAAACTTCCGGAATCCGGCATCGCTGTGCTGACCATCGCGATACTAACGCTCGTCAACTGCCTGGGTGTGCGTACTGGCAGCACAGTACAGAATGCGCTGATGGTGACAAAAATCGCAGCTATCGTCGTTCTGGTCGCGGGCGGCCTGTGGTTTGTCTCTTCTTCTGCGGCGCACTGGCTGCCATTGACGGACCAGCCTGTCTCGGCAGGTTTGCTTTCCGACTTCGGCGCAGCCATGGTGCCGGTACTCTTCGCCATTGCCGGATGGCAGACTGCAAATTTTGCCGCCGGTGAATTAAAGCATCCGAAGAAAGACCTGCCGCGAGGACTGTTGCTGGGCGTCATCGGCGTGGTCATCCTTTATATGGCGGTGAATTTCGTATGTCTGCGGACACTCGGACCTGAAGCGTTGGCGGCGACCAAGACTCCCGCCACTGCGGTCATGAAAATGGCTTTCGGTGACAAGGGCGTGAAGCTCATCGCATGCGGCATCGCAGTATCCACACTGGGATTCCTGAGCCAGAGCATTCTCACTGCGCCGCGCGTTTATTACGCTATGGCGGAGGACGGCGTATTTTTTCGGGCTGTAGGACGCGTCAACGCCACCACGCGTGTTCCGATCGTCGCCATCATGTTGCAGAGTATCTGGACGATGGTGATCCTGCTGACCGGAAAATATGAACAGATATTGAATTATGTGGTTTGCATGGATTGGATCTTCTTTGGCATCTCGGCCAGTTGTCTATTCGTGTTTCGAAGGCGCGGAACGGGCGAAACAAACATGATGATGCCCGGCCATCCTTGGACCACTACGCTGTTTTGTTTCATTTGCGTCTTCATCGTTGGGAATACGGTCATGCGATATCCGGCGAACACACTCATTGGAATCGCGATCCTGGCGTCGGGTGTGCCTGTATTTTATTTGTGGGCACGAAAGGCCGAAGCAGCATGACTTTCCAACGTACGCATGCACGGTCGCCGTACATGGAATTCGCAAAACTCCATTCGGGCGCTAAATACAATCTGTCAGGCAGCGGAATGGCCGGCATTCCATTGTCGGAGTTTGGCGTATCCATCGGCGATCTGGAAATCAATGGGCCGACGATCTACGGATACGAGCCGCTAAAGAAAGCGATCGCCGCGCGGTATCGCGTGCCGGTGGAGTGCGTAGTCACGGCAAACGGTACCGCGATGGCGAATTATTTCGCATTAGCTGCCTCTGCCGGTCCAGGTGAGGAGATATTAATGGAAGACCCGACGTATCCATTGTTGCTAGATGCAGCGAGATATCTGGGCCTGCACATCAAGAGATTTAAACGCAGGATCGACGACTTCCAGATCGATGTGCAAGAAGTGGAAAAAAAAATCTCGAGCGCCACGAAGCTGGTCGTGCTGTGTAATCTGCACAATCCTTCCGGAGTGCTAGCACCGGAGAAGACGTTGCAGGAGATCGGCAGTTTAGCGAAACGAGTGGGCGCGCGGGTGATGGTGGATGAAGTTTACCTTGAGATGTTGTGGCAGTCGCAGCCAAACAGCGCGTTCCACCTTGATGAAGAAACTTTCATCAGCACGAACAGCTTGACTAAAGCCTATGGTCTTAGCGGTTTGCGCTGTGGATGGGTGCTGGCTGCGCCGGAGCTTGCAGAGCGTATATGGCGCATCAATGATCTGCACGGCGCGACGCCGGTGCATCTGAGCGAGTTGCTCAGCGTGATCGCCTTCGCGAAGCTGGACATGATCACAGAGAAGCAAAAGGCGGTACTTGACGATAACCGAAAGCTGTTGCGGGAGCTGCTGGAATCGCAGACGAAGCTGGATTACATCTGGCCGGAATTCGGCACCGTATTGGCCGCGCGACTGAAACAGGGAAGCGTGGATGCATTCTGCGAACGACTACGGAAGGAATTTGATCTGAGCGTGGTGCCGGGAAGGTTCTTCGAATTGCCGCAGCATGTTCGCATCGGTGTGGGTGGGCCGACGGAAGAAGTGCGCGCTTGTCTCGCGCAACTGCGAAAAGCGCTCAGTACTTGAGCGCGTAGTAGACCACGTAAAACCAGCCGAATATCCCATGGATGATCGCCCACAGGATGCTGTGCCACTTGGTGTAGGAAAGGATCATCGCCAGCGCGGAACCAAAGCTGATCCCACTGCTGACGACCGTCTTAGATTGATAGGCCACGCTTATTCTCCGTACGGCACCCAGATATTTTTCACCTGAACGGCGTGTTCAAGGAAGAGATGTCCCTCACCTTGCTCAATGGTAAACCAATCGAAGGCACGGCCTTCGTTGGTCCAAACCTGTTTCAAGTTTCCGATGGATAGCGCTTTCGCCTGCGCGCTGGCAGCTTCATCGCGGAAGCACCAGATGGCGTCAATGTCATCGTGCTCGGCGAGAGTCTTCAGCAGATCAGCCTGGCGTCCGGAAACGATGTTCACCACGCCTGCAGGAAGGTCACTGGTATCGAACACCTGATAGAGGTCGCCGATGATCAGCGGATAAGTCTCCGATGGGACGGCGACGACCGTATTGCCCATTGCAATGGCCGGCATCACCAGTGAAATGAAACCGAGCAATGGGGCTTCCGTCGGACAGAGGATGCCTACTGTGCCAATGGCTTCATGCATGGCCAAAGCAACGTTGCGCCCGGGCGGATTGTGTACACGGCCATCGAACTTGTCTGCCCATGCGGCGTAAGAGAAGACGCGCTGGATGCTGGCTTCGACCTCGGCTTGCGCTTGTTTCTCACCCACGACGCGAGCCAACCGTTCGGAGATCTCCTCGCGGCGCTGCGAAAGATTTTCGGCGATGTAGTAGAGCACTTGTGCGCGATTGTGTGCTGCGGCCTTCGCCCAGCCCTCTGCCTTGCGCGCTGCTTCCACAGCATTACGAATATCTTTGCGATTGCCTAACGGCGACTCGCCGAGCGAAGTCCCATCGGCTGCATTGACTGGAATGCTGTATCCGGAATCTGGACGAGCCTGCTTGCCACCGATGTACAACTTCACAGTGCGGTCGATCGATGGCGAAGTGTCGTCCTTTGATGCAGCAGGGAGTTGCTCTGTCGAGGCGGCCGGCTGAACTTTCAGTTTCGGGGCATTCTTGAACCATACTGGCTGGAGATATTCGATCAAGCCTTCGCGTCCGCCTTCGCGTCCGTAGCCGCTTTCACGGTATCCGCCGAAACCGCAGGCGGCGTCAAACATGTTGGTGCTATTGACCCACACCACGCCGGCTTTGATCTGCGCGGCGACTTGCAAGGCGACGTTGATGTTCTCACTCCACACGCTGGCGGCGAGACCATAGGCGGTATTGTTCGCGAGCTCCACCGCTTCCTTCAAAGTGCGGAAGGTCATGGCAGCGAGAACTGGCCCGAAGATCTCCTCTTGGGCGACAGTCGAACTGGGATGAACATTCGTAAGAAGCGTTGGCGGGTAATAAAGCCCCTTCGTCGGCATTGCATAAGAAGGTTGCGAACAGGTCGCGCCTTCACTCACACCTTGGTCAACAAGACGCTTGATGCGATTGAGCTGTACCGGGGCGACGATGGCACCGATGTCAATGGCCTTATCGAGAGGTGAGCCGACGCGAAGATTTTCCATACGCGCGCGAATCTTGGCGACCAATGTCACCGCGATACTCTCTTGCATCAACAGGCGCGAGCCGGCACAACAGACTTGTCCTTGATTGAGCCAGATGCCATCGACCAGGCCTTCGACGGCGCTGTCGAGATCGGCATCGTCAAAAATGACGAATGGCGATTTGCCACCAAGCTCAAGTGACAGCCGCTTCGGAGTATCAGCAGTTGCCTTGCGAATGGCGCGACCAACTTCGGTCGAGCCGGTGAAAGCAATCTTGTCAACGTCTGGATGTTTGACCAACGCTTCACCGGTGCGTCCGTCACCGGTCACGATGTTGACGACACCTTTCGGTAATCCGATCTCCTGGCAGATCTCAGCGAAAGCCAACGCAGTGATCGGAGTGAACTCAGCCGGTTTCAAGACGACTGTATTTCCGGCAGCCAGCGCCGGCGCGATCTTCCACGCCAGCATCAACAGCGGAAAATTCCATGGGATGATCTGGCCGACAACGCCACTGGCGGTGTATCCGTGAAACTCCTGGTCGAGGACCTGAGCCCAGCCCGCGTGATGATAAAAATGTCGCGCGACCAGCGGAATATCAATGTCGCGGCTTTCACGGATCGGCTTGCCATTGTCGATGGTCTCAAGAACGGCGAGGCGTCTCGAATGTTTCTGGACTTGCCGCGCGATGGCGTAAAGATATCGTGCGCGAATATGCGGCGTGAGCACTTGCCACACAGGAAAAGCTGCGCGGGCAGCTTTTACGGCAGCGTCAACATCGGCCGCGCTGCCTTGCGCGATCTTCGCCAACAACTCACCGTTGGAAGGATCGTTGGAATCGAAATAATCCGCCGGCTGAGGCGTGCGCCATTCGCCGCCGATAAAGTGGCTGAACTTACGCTTGTGCGCGTCCAGCCATGCCAATGCTTCCTTTGGGTCTTCCGGCGCCGGGCCGTACTCCATGCTCACGAATCTTTGTGCAATGCTCATTCTGTCCCTTTAGGCGATGGGATGACGATAATCCGCGGAATAACGTCCGGTCGCGTAGTGCTCCAGTTGGCGTTCGATGTCTGCCAGCATGCCACTGGCACCAAAGCGGAAAAGATCGGCATGCAGCCATGGTGTGCCCAGTTCTTCTTTCATCATGGCCAGCCAATCCAGCGATTGTTTCGCGGTGCGAATCCCGCCGGCGGGCTTGAAGCCCACCATCATGCCCGTGTGGCGGAAGTAATCGCGGATAGCCCGCACCATCACGATGCCAACCGGCAGCGTCGCGTTCACCGTCTCCTTGCCGGTAGACGTCTTGATGAAATCAGCACCGGCCATCATCGCAACGACAGAAGCTCGAGCGACATTACGCAGCGTCAAAAGATCGCCGGTCCCAAGGATTGCTTTCATATGCGCTTTGCCGCAGGCTTCTTTGAAGGTTGCGACTTCGTCGTATAGCGCATGCCACTCGCCGCCGAAAACGTGCGCGCGCGTGATGACAATGTCGATCTCCTGTGCTCCGGCTTCGACCGACCGTCGTACTTCGCCAACCCGTTCGGCAAGGGGCGACAGTCCGGCAGGGAAGCCGGTGGAGACGGCTGCAACGTTGATGCCGGTGCCTTCGAGCGCGGCCACTGCCGTCTCTACAAAGCTGTGATATACACACACGGCAGCGACTTTAATGTCTAATTCCTGGATGCCCAGCTTTTCGATCAGATGATCTTGGAGCGGGCGCTTTGCCTTCGCGCAAAGGCGCAAGACTCGTTCATGAGTATCGTCACCGGAAAGAGTTGTGAGGTCCATGCAAGTGATTGCGCGCAGCAACCATGCCGCCTGCCATTCTTTTTTCACCGTGCGACGCGTGACCAGACTCTGCGCGCGGCGCTCCACCGCACTGGTGTTCACCTGTATCTCATCGATCCAATCGAGATTCAGCGCCATGCCCTTGTTGGGAATGAGGGAATGGTTGCTCTGATGGACGAGCGAACTTTCTTTCTGGGGTGGCTTACTGCTTACGCTCAGAGCTTCGTCGCGGGTTGCGCCTTGCCTGACTGCCATACTGGTCTCCGGCTATCTTCGGGAAAACTCAATGATACTGCGTCTGCTGCGTGGCGAACATCCTCAATCTCAACGCAGTACTGCTTTCAGCACGATCTCAAACCCGGCGCGGATCTCTTCTGTCTTCAGCGCAGCGCCAGAGACGCCGCGATAAGACAAAACCTGCTCACGCATCATGCTCTCGAACGTCCCGACCAAGATGGTCCGCACGGCAGCGATGGATAATTCCGGGACCAGGCGGCCTTGCGTCTGCAGGTCTTTGACAATGTCCTCAATGAACTGCGAGAACTCTGCATATCCGTTGGTCACCAGGATGCGCCCACCGACCTTGCGGATCCTGCGGCCCTCCAGCAGCATCAGGTCGCGCATCTCCGGATCGCTGGCCAGAGCGTTGATCATTAGTTCCAGGATCATCTTCAGTTTTTCTTGGGGAGTATGGGCGATCTTTGAGGCTGTCAAAACGAATGACAATCTGTTCCAGCCATTTTGGAAGATGGCTTCGAGCAGGCCTTCTTTATCGTGAAAATGCTTGAAAAGCTGAGACTCGCTAGTCCGCGCCGCCTTCACGATGCTGGCAGTAGAGGTGTTCTCAAATCCTTGAGAGGCAAAGAGTTTCTTGCCTGCGGCCATGATGCGTTCACGGACAGGCAGGTCAGCCTGTACAGGAGATGAAGATTGGATTGACTTCATTTTCTACAACCATATCGAAATAAAGTGCGACAGTAAACCGATTACTACCTAAATAAGGTGTAGTCCTCTTTAACCGGAAAATTTTTATTAGTGGAATGTCAGCTACAGAATCAGGACAACGTTATCTACGTGAAGGCCGCCACAGTCAAGGCGTTACCAGTAAGCGCCGCACATGCGCCCTCGCACGATTTTCATTAAACAATCTCGCAAGGCGAGCTTTTGGAAACATTACCAGTGCAGAACCAACCTGATCAACGCTAAGGGCTTGCACTGACGCGCAAATACCGATTTTCATAGGATGCTAATCATATATCTCGAAAATCACAATCCGCCATCTTTTGTTAATTGTAAGTAGTTGAAATAAATAGTCTTAAGTTTGTTAAACCGCAATAAACTTTGGTCAAACTCGTGCACTGTAAAGTAGCAATCTTTCCCCAAGAAACGGGAACTAACTACCGTAACAAGCATGTACCTGAGGAGGACACATGAGCATTAACAATCCCCGTAGCAGTGCGGTACGGGTCATTGCCGTTTGCTTAACAGTGTTGCTCGTCTCATCTATCGCGCTGGCGCAAGGAATCGTCACAGGTTCCATCTCCGGCACGGTGCTTGATGAGCAGCAAGCTGTGATCAGCGGCGCACAGGTCAAAGCCGTCCAGAACGGGACGAACGAAGAGTTCAAGACCGTTTCAGACGCGCAAGGCTTCTTCGCCTTGCACTCGCTGCCGACCGGCACTTACACAGTGACCATCTCCGCGGCGAACTTCACCACCCGCAAGGTCAATGATGTTGCAGTCGCCGCCGGCGCCACGAACGCTTTGGGATCTTCGGTCCTGAAGATCGGCGCCGCGACTGACGTCATAACGGTTGAAGCCAAGGCGCCGCTCATCGAAGCGGAAACTTCGCAGATCACTTCGACCTTTGACACCAAAGCGGTCCAGAAGTTGCCGAACGCGGGATCGGGTTTTGACAACCTGGCACTTTATATCCCGGGCGTGGCCAACAACGGCGCGGCCAACTTCAGCAACAGCAACGGCGCATCGTTCTCGTCGAACGGCCTGCGCGGCCGTTCCAACAACTTCCAGATCGACGGTCAGTCGAACAATGACAACTCCGTCGCCGGCCCTTCGATCTTCCTCTCTAATCCGGACGCGATCGGCGAACTGCAGATCGTGACCAATAACTTCAGCGCCGAATACGGCCGCGACAGCGGTTCAGTCGTGAACTACGTGACCAAGTCCGGCACCAATGCTTTCCACGGATCCGGTTACGACTACTACACCGGCAGTTTGTTCAACTCGCGCACCAACGGCGAGAAGAGCCCGCTACTTGGTTTCTGCACGGACGCACAAGTTATTGATCCTACGGCTGCTAAGGGTGTAGGTGGTTGCAACGTCTCAAAGGTTTCACGCTCGAATGAAAACCGTTTCGCCGGAAACATTGGCGGACCTATTTGGAGAGACCATGCCTGGTTCTTTGGTAGTTACCAGGGTGACCGGCTACGTCAGGGTGCGACTCCTTCTATTTCAACCACTTTGACACCGACTCCGAATGGCATCAGTCAGTTGGCTGCGGCCTTCCCGAACAACGGTGCAGTGAAATCCCTGCAAACGATCGGTCCGTACGCCGTAGCTGCGGGTAATCCTTCCCCAAGCGGAACGCCGACGACAATTAATGTGACCAGCGGTGGAACGACCGTGCCTGTCGAATTTGCGAAGGTAGGCAGATTTGTTCCGTCGCTCTTCAACGATCGCCAGATCACGGGCCGCGGAGACATCAACTTCTCTGACAAGGACCGTTTCTTCGCTCGTTACATCTATCAGCAGTCCATCAACACGGTCGCTTCTGGTGTGATTTCAAGCGGCGGTTACGTTGACATACCGGCGAAAGACCAGCAGATCGGTCTTGACTACACCCGTACCTGGAGTAGCCACTGGGTATCGCAGGCGCGCTTCAGCTTCTCGCGGGCCGGCTTCGGCTTCGAGCAGGGCGCTTTCGCGAACTGCACCCAGGCCAATATTTCCGTATGCCCAACCAGCGTGACCATAAACAATCCGGCAAGTGGCGCAAACCGAGTTGCGGGTATTCCCGGATATCGCAGCTATGGTCTCGCCACGAACCTACCGCAGGGCCGTTTGATCAACAACACGCAATACGTGAGCAACAACACGTATACTTTCGGAAAGCACACCATCAAGTTCGGTGGCGAGTTTGACCGTCAGCGTTCACCCAACGTCTTCCTTCCCAGCATTAACGGTGGATTTACGTTTGCCAGCTTTAATGACTTTATTTCGGCCAACGCCTCAAATCTGTCGCTCGCGCAGGGCCCGAAGAGCTTCAACTTCAAAGAGAAGGACATGTCCTTCTACGGCCAGGACGATTGGCGCGTTCGCGACAATCTGACTCTTAACCTGGGCCTACGTTGGGACTGGAACCAACAGGCTGTGAATCTGTTGCACGACATCACAGTCGCCAATCAGGCGGCGACGCCGCCGTTCTGGAACCCGGCAATCTCAACCAATGTGACTGAGATTCCTCAGATCCCGCAGGCTCTGAAGAACTTTGGCCCCAACGTTGGATTTGCCTGGACTCCGCGCTTCTGGCAGAGCATCCTCGGTCAGGACAAGACCGTGATCCGTGGCGGTTATCGCATCGCGTATGACCCCTCGTATTACAACATTTTCCTGAACGTGGCCACCGCTGCTCCAGTGGTTAACTTGGGCAACATCACCACCGGTGTTGGTCTACCTGTTAGCGGTGCTACGGGTGCTGATGTAGATGCGGCATATCTGCCGCTGCTTCCCCTCGGAGCAAACCCTGGAACGAGAAGCCAGACTCGCGTCAGCAATAACTTCCACCAGCCCATGACGCAACTGTGGTCATTGGGTGTGGAGCGTCAGATCGGCAGCCACATTGGTGTGGAATCGCGTTATGTGGGCAACCACGTAACCGGCAACTTCCAGACTATTAACGGAAATCCTCTGTTGACCGGTCTGCCTGCTTCGGCCATTCCATCGGGTTTTAGCGCTTGCGCAACCGCCGGCGCGGCTGGCTTGGGACGCGCCGATTGCAACTTTAGTCTCGTGCGCGTACGTAACAACGGTGCGTGGTCTATCTACCACGGCCTCCAGAACCGCGTGGACGTGCAGAACTTCCACGGCATGACTGCAGGCGTGGAGTACACATGGAGCAAGGCCATTGACAACGTCAGCGAGATCTTCGCCTCTACCGGCGGTATCTCAACTCCCGTTGCGCAAAACCCGTTCGATCCGAACCGTGGAGAGCGCGGCATAGCGGCACAGTCGTTCCCGCACGTCTTCACAACCTACTGGGTCTATGAATTCCCGTGGTATAAGAGCCAATCGGGAATAGTGGGCCACGTTCTGGGTGGATGGCAGTGGACCGGACAGTACCAATGGCAGTCCGGCGCGCCGATCACTCCTAACCAGGAAGTGCAAACCACAGGTGCGGGTGGCTCATCGGCTTGCGATCCCAACTTCGCCAACGGCTTCATCGGAGTTGACTCCTGCCGTCCCATTGCAGGCAATCCGAACGCTCCGATTGATTCGGTGGGACAGTACACGTCAGCGACAACCTTCGTTAACGTGAGCACGAACGCTGTAACCACTCCGGATCAGGTCCGTTTCATCGTCAACAACGTCAACGCGCAGAATAATCTCTGCGGCGGCAACCCGTTCAACTGTGTCATCTCGCGTAACATTTACCGGGCGCAGAACCGCAACAACCTCAATCTCGGCCTCGAAAAGAGCGTCAAGTTGACGGAGCGGTTCAACACCCAGTTCCGTGCGGATATGTTCAATGTGTTCAATCGGCAGTTCCTGGGCACGCCTGGCTTGGATATCAATGGTAGTAACCTGGCTGCTGGTGGCACGTTCATGAACTACTTCAATAACGGCGGAACGCGCCGCTTTGTGCAACTCATGGCTCGCATCTCGTTCTAACGCGGTTCGGAACGAAACACTTAGGGCCAGCCGAAAGGCTGGCCCTTTCTTATTTCCCTGACTGCGCTTTCGTGATTCATTCTGGAACTTTGAATCGAGATCCTGGGAGGCTCGCAGATTTGACCATGTTTTCCCGTCACTGTTAGTATCGAAGTGCGGGGTGGAGCAGTCTGGTAGCTCGTTGGGCTCATAACCCAAAGGTCGCTGGTTCAAATCCAGCCCCCGCAACCAATACTCTCAATCACTTAGCCCGATCGCGAGTCACCCAAAAAAGGTGCAAAAAGGTGCAAGTGTAAAGAACTAACCAGGAGCCGCAAGGCTCTTTTCTCTTTTTGCCCCTAAAGTCGGCCGCAACGCCATCTGCACGACGTTACTGTTGGCTGCGCGCTTCTCTACCGACATCGTTGCCCGTCCGTAGACGTTCATCGTCGTCTGTATCGAAGCATGACGCATCAGTTCTTTCTGAATGGGCATAGGCGCGCCGACACTGTTCAGCCGATGCGAGCGTTGCCGTGCCCAACTCAGATTGAGAAAAGACTTAATAACTCCCGCAATCGGTACCGTAGGCGGCAGAACAACGAAGGACAACACCTCCAATTGTTCGGCGAATGGAACTTCACGGGTTTTTCCGCTTAAGTATTCCATCATATTATTCCCGTAAACTCAGCAGCCGATTGAGGATAAACACACCGCAAAACCTATGGTGGTTATACAAAATTGACCTTTGGGTTAAATGCACAAAGGCCTACCCTCGTTCACGGTGTGAAGAAATAACGCGTCAGGTGAAAGAAAATCGGCGCGGAGAAGCAGATCGAATCCAAACGATCAAGCATTCCGCCATGACCTTTGATCGAATGACCCCAGTCTTTGACATCTCGATCGCGTTTGATCGCAGACATGACTAGCCCGCCGAGGAACCCGCTCAATGAAATCACCAATGCCATGCTGGCCGCTTGGCGCCAACTGAAGGGTGTAATCCGCCAGAGGCTGGCGCCCAAGAGAGTGGCACAAACCATCCCACCGACGAAGCCTTCCACTGTCTTCGATGGTGACAATTCCGGCGCAATTTTATGGCGTCCCAATAACTTACCGGAGACGTACTGAAGCACATCACTCGATTGAACCACGATTAGCAGAAATGCAATCAGCAACACCGTGCGATGCTGGAAGCCGGGGATTTCCAAAGTGAGCAACGCGGGAACATACGAGATGCAATATACCGAGACCATCAAACCCCACAGCATGTCCGCGCTACGCGCGAGAAAATTATTGGTGTCGGCCGAGAGCGCCGCGAGAATCGGCAAGATGAGAAATGCGTACACCGGGATAAAAATGGTAAATAGGCTGTACCAGCCAATCCAAATAAGGCCGTACTGCGCGGGTAAGATCAAGCAAAAACTTGCGACTAAAGCACCGCGATCCGCTCGTCGAGTGGGCGCCAAAGTGATGAATTCCCGCAGTGCGAAGAACGACACAAGCGCGAACAGCAAGATCAACACATTACGGCCGGCGAGAGACGCCCCACCCACAACGATGACTATTACCCACCATGCGAGAATCCGTGAGTTCAGATTGTTTACTGTGGCTCTCGTCTCGCCTGTGGCATGTCGATGGAGCAGGAGACCGACGAGACTGGAAACGATCAGCACACCCGCCAGCGCGGCAACGACAAAGTAAGCATCTCGCGGTACGTTCATGCATTCCTCAGAGCCAGCAAGCGTTCACGCATGCGACGCAGGAAAGCCGTCTTTTCTTCGCTACGTGTGATCCGTGCTGGCGGACCGAATGTTGCCGTACAAAGCAGCGGGATCGGCAGTACAGCTCCCTTAGGCATTACCCGATAGGAGTTATCGATCCATACCGGAACCAGTTCGGTGTCCGGCCGTGTACAAAGAGCATGGAAGATGCCCGCCTTGAAAGGCAGCAGGTCTTCGCCAGTCCCGCGCGTTCCCTCCGGAAACACGATGAGCGATTCGCCTTGATCCAGGGCTTCGACCAGAGGTGCGATTGGATTTGCCGATCGATCTGGATTGTCTCTTTCAACAAAGACGCTGCGGAAAACACGGATCGCAAGATAGCGCCGCAACGCGCCTTGGTGCCAATAGTCGCTGGCCGCTACCGGTCGAGTTTTCCGGCGTAATCGGGCAGGCAGTGCCGACCACAAGAGCAGGAAATCCATGTGACTGGCGTGGTTCGCAAAATAGATCCTAGGCGCATCAGTGGACTCGCATTCAAGCCATCGCGCACGGACGCATGTCAGCAGACGGGTCGCACAGACGAACGCCCCGGCAACAATGGATTCCACGCCGAGGCCTGTGCGGGAAGTATGTTCGCGCGGATGTCTTACGGAGGTACGGACAGGAATTCCGGCTGGCAATGCTACGGCTATAGGAGCGAACTCACTGCGCATAATTGCTCCTCGTTTGCGACCATTCTTCGAGTCGTGCGCGACAGGAAGAACTTAGGACGACTCGCCGTCGGCGCTTTTGCACTAGTTCGATCGCCGAGTCCACTGACGGTTCCGCTCTGCTAGCAATCAGCCAAGCCACCATGGCCGCTGCGCTGCGGGAACAACCCACGGCGCAGCACACGAGGGTTGGCCGCATTGCCCCCAAACCCTCAATGGCTCTCACTGCGGCGTCCAGGTCGGCGACCGCTGGCACCGTCAGGTCGAGTATCGGCACTCCACGGCAAGTAATGCCACGGGTATCGATGGGTAACTCTGGAGCCAAATCTACAACTGAGGCGATTTGCAGGCACTCCCGCTCGAGTCGAGTCAGCGAACGCCCCAGCCAAATGCCAGTAAGAATCTCCTGTGCCGCCGGTTCGTTGCGCGTCCAGAACCGTGAATTCACTCGTGCTGCCGCTAAATAAGGTGCGAGCAGCACCGCTGACTCCCAATTCATCTCACCGTCATGATTTCGAAACAGTTGGGGCGATCCGCTCCAATACGCGAGCGCCACGATCAGCAATGCACCGGCAGGCCAGAGAAGGCCCCAGGCAATCCCTCCGAACTTGCAGCTGACCGCAACCAGCGCCACGGCGCCGGTGAGATAAAGCGATCCGAGACCCAAGCTGACGGTTCGCCGATTGAAGGTAGGCCTTGGAGTCCCCTGACGAACTGGGAAAAGGACCATGCAAAATAGGCCAACCCAAATTCCGGTCGGCAGGTCAATGAAGTGGTGCTGATAAGTAGTTAAAGTTGATAACCCTGAGACGGCGAGCCAAACCCTTAATAGCAAAAGTGGAATACCGCGCAGGTGCTCTGAGTATTTTGCCCAGAGAATAGTGATCAAGCTCAGGTGTAAGGAGGGGGCCTGATTGAACGGCTTATCGAAGCTACCCAACGCCTGAAACAGGAAACCGAACACGCCGGCTGTATGCGGTTGCTCAAACGCAAATCGCAATGGGAAAGCTAGGAACACCACTACAGAGATGACCTGTGCCGCGATCAGACGTGTGGCGTATGTCTTTAATTCGTGGCGCGTTAGGCAAAGGAAGAAGGAAAGAGCGTAGAGCAAGTCTGTGGACCAGTACGGCACGATCGTCCAGGCCATGAATGGAATCGAGTGTTCCCATCCAAAAGCGATCGAAGGCACGTGGCTCCGCTGCGCGGTCACCCAATTCGCAAATCCATAGCCCAGGAAAAAGACAAGGGCTGATGCCATCATCCACACGGTAGCCGCGCGCCATTGTGGGGCCGCTCGCATTCACGCTCCGATCCGTTGCGCAATGGAGACGGTGAAAAGTCCCTTGTCATCGATCCATTGCTCTATCTTCCGGAACCCCGCACCCTCTACCAGATGATCCATCTCTGCCTGTGTGCGCCGGCGCATGATCCACGGCTGATGACCGCGGTGGGATGGGAGCGTCCTGGCGATCATCTCCAATTGCGGATGAAACGGCTGTCCCGTGTACACCAGGAATCCGCCGGCTTCGATCGCGTTTGCCAATCCGGCGAGTGAATTTCGCACTGGCTCGTTCTCCGGAAACAACTCATACAGCCCGGAAACTACGCCCAGCGTCTGGCGTGGCGGGATCTCGGCGAGCGAGGCCTCATTAAAAGCGTCCCCCCTTTCAAATCGAACTGTGCCTTCCAGTTTTCGTTCGCGGACCAGCGTGGATCCGAGTTGAACGTTTATTTCGCTGTAATCCCGCAACAACACTTCCTCCACACTTACACGATCTTTATCCAGTGCCTCCAGCACATACCGGCCATGTCCGGCGGCAATATCGACGATTCGCACAGGCATGCCGTTCTCCCGCAGGACGCTGATCGAGCGCAGCAATGCCTTGATGACGTTTCTCTTTCGGCGTCGAATGCCGCGCCAGCCGGTGCAGTGCAGGTAGCACCAGTCGATTAACTTACCGATGGGTGTGATCCCGGAAGCATGGTTTCGGTAGACGTAATCCAGTGTGCTGCCTGAATCGAAACCCGTTTTCAATCCGAGGCGGATGCCGTCCGAGAGACGCCCGCCAGTTTTCAAGCCAAGCTTTGTCAATTCAAAGCCGAGCGACTTCGCGGACATGGCGGGCAGCGGCTGGTTCAGCGCATCGAATTCAAGTTTGGTGAAACCTGCTTTGTCGTCATCGAATAGCTGCAACTCTTGGCTCGGGCCGGCAAACATCGTCACGATGAAGCCTCGTACCTTCTCAATCGGCAGATGACGGTCCTTCTCACCGAGCACGTCGTGATAAAAACCATCGAAGAGGTGCTTCTCTTTCACTGAAGTTCCCAATCGCTCGAAGAACTTCAACTGTGGCTTCCTGTGGACGACCCAATCTGATCCCGAAATTAATAATTGAGTGGGGACTTGAATCGCTGCGGCATCAGCGACGATGCGATCGCTCGCGTCATAAAGCCCCAAAAGCACACGAACTGAGATTGGTCCCTTGATGAGGGGATCTGACTTGTAAGACGCGATGCGCTCTGGGTCATGTGTTAGGACCTGCGGCTTCACGTATGAGTTAACGTGGAATTCACCGATCATGATGTGAAGCAGCTTTAGCGCCGCTCGAGCGAATGGTACATAAAGCTTCACTTTGAATGCGGGCGCAGTCAAAACCATGCAGCGGATCTTGGGTGCATAGTCGTGCGCCCAAGTCGCCGCCAGCACGCTCCCCACACTATGGCTGACGACGGCTATGTTCTCAATGGGTATGCCGTGCGTGTTTGAGACATGGTGCACGAAGGCGTCGACATCCTTTACGAATGTGCCCAGGGTTGGAGAATTTCCATCAGACAACACGGAACGCCCATGGCCGCGAGCATCCGGGGCGAACAGGGCAAAATCGGGAAGGTCCAATTCCTCCACGACGTGTTGCAAGCGCCCCGAGTGCTCATGGCCGCGGTGAAGGAGGATGATCGCCCGGTCACAAGAGCCATCCAGAGGAGGCCAGTACCGATAGAACAAACTAGTGTTGTCGTGGGTTTCAAAAGAAGACTCTTGCGCAGTTCGAATTTCGGGCGTTGATACCTGAACCACCTCGGAGAAACTGTCGTCGATCTCAGCCAGACCGTTGCGGACGCGGAGGAAGATCGTAAATGCCAGCAAAATGACTAGCACTCTCGGTATGACATTGGAGGCCCACGGGACCAGGTGCCCGCCTATGCCAACCCACAATGCCAGCGCTCCGAAGACAAACGCGCGGTCACTCTTTCCCATGGGACCGTCATAACGGCGACTGCCCCCGGCTAGGGGACCAGTCACGCCTGCTAGTTCAGATATCACCGCTAGCACGATCACCGCCCCAATCCAAAGGGGTTCGAATTCGGTAAGATAAGCGAACGGCAGGTAGCAGCACACGTCGGAGACTGCATCTCCCAGTTCGTTCAAATAGGTCCCCAGGTTTGATTTCTGGTCGAAATCGCGTGCTAACACTCCGTCGACGGCGTTTAACGCCATCCGGATCAAAAGCCATATGGGCACGAACAAAAAGAGCCCACGAGCATTTACGCGATTGACCAATAGCAAGCCTAAGAGAATCGACATTGCACATGTAAATACCGTTACCTGGTTGGCACGGATCCCTGCCGCATCCAGGATGCGGGCGAACGGCCGCAGGACGTTCTGGAACCGGGGCTTCAAGCCATAGATGCCCTGAGTTTTAAGTACAATGAGTGAATCCATCAGCCGAAAATACCTTGCCCTGGCCCGCAAAGTCTTTCGGAATCGTTTACAAAGTTATGACAGAATCTTCAGCGACTATGAAGCCGCAGGAAACGCACTTGCTCGAGTTCGGGCCTTTCCGGATCGATGTGGGTGAACGCCTGCTTCGTCGCGGAACGGATGTCATCCCGCTCACTCCGAAGGCCATTGAGACTTTGATCATCCTGGCATCAAGCGGAGGGCGAGTCGTCGAAAAGGAAGACTTGATCAAGCGGGTATGGCCCAACACTTTTGTGGAAGAGGTCGGACTCGCCCGCAACATTTCCGTCCTGCGAAAAGTTCTGGGTGAAGGTCACGACGACAGCCAATACATTGAAACGATCGCGCGGCGCGGATACCGTTTCATTGCGCCGGTCTCAGAGATCCGAGGAGACAGCGCCGAATCCAGATCCCTGGCGGTCTTGCCGCTGGTAAATCTCTCCAACAACCCCGATGAAGATTTCTTTGCCGATGGGATGACCGACGAACTGATCAGTTGTCTGATGAAAGTTGAGGCGTTGCATGTCTCGTCGCGCACATCAGTCATGACCTACAAGGGTGTCAGGAGGTCTCTTCGCCAGATCGCTCGCGAGTTGAACGTCTTGTGGGTGGTGGAAGGCACGGTCTTGCATTCCGAAGGTCGAGTCCGCATCAGTGCCCGGCTGATCGACGGCACCACTGAGAAACACCTGTGGACGGCGACCTACGAGAAAGATATGCGCGACGTCCTCGCGCTGCAAAATGAAGTGGCCAGTGAGATTGCGTGCGCCATCCGGGTCAAGATGTCGATTCCGGAACAAGCCAGATTGGCACAGTCTCGTCCAATCATTCCCGAGGCTTATCAGGATTATCTGCGCGGTCGCTACTTTTGGAACAATCGGACTACAGAAGGACTCAAGCGAGCACGCGACTACTTTCAAAAAGCCATTGAAAACGACCCGACGTACGCACCGGCCCATAGCGGATTGGCGGATGCCTATGCCGTACTTGGAAGCACCGGATACGACGTGATGCCGCCGGCTGAGGCGATGCCGTTGGCCAAGGCGGCAGCAATGAAAGCGTTGCAGATCGACGATGGCCTGGCCGAAGCCCACGCCGCCCTGGGCTACGTCAAACTTGTCTACGATTGGGACTGGGCCGGTGCCGAACGAGAGCTGTTGCGAGCCATCGAACTGAACCCCGGCTATGCGACCGCGCATCAGTGGCAGGGCGAATTACTCATGGGCCTCAGCCGCTCGGCGGAGGCTACCGAAGCCTTTCGACGGGCGCTGGAGCTGGATCCGCTTTCGATTCCCTGTAACCTCGGCTTGGGATGGTCGCACTATTTCTCGCGCAACTACGATCTTGCCATCGAACAGCATCGGAGGACTCTGGAGATTGCTCCCAATGTTCCCATGGCGCTCTACGGACTGGGTTTGGCTTACCATCACAAGAAAAGGCCTGAGCAGGGGATCAGCGAGTTAAAAAGGGCGCTGAAGTTTTTCGAAGGTGAGCCGGCAGCTGTGATGCTGATGAGTGTCACCCACGCGATCAGTGGCAAACGCGAGGCAGCGGTAAGAGATCTGGAGAGGTTGCAACAGCTCTCACAGCAAAGGTACGTGCCCGCGGTTTATTCAGCATTCGTCTACATCGTTCTGAACGACCTCGACAATGCATTCGAGTGGCTTAACAAGGCATGCGCGGAGCGCTCCAGCTATTTGATCTTCCTCAATGCGCAGCCTTCGTTGGATAAACTCCGGTCAGATCCACGCTATCTAGACCTGTTGAAACGCGTCGGCCTGAAATTGGATGCGCCGAGTCGCCGTCTATCAAATTGATACTGTTCGTTTTCGCCCGGTAGTTACTTGACCATTGTCAACCGCTGCGTCCCTGACCTTTGGGTTCGCCCTCCAAATTGCGCTACATGACCATTGGGGTATGTGCCCGAAAGATAGCCGAGAGACCTATCGGTTTAAATGCACAATGGTTCGTGTGCGGCTTGTTGGGCGACTCCAATAACGAGACGCAGGAATATGAGTTGGACGAGCAATCGCTGCCCGTCCAACTCGCCTCCGTTGCTCAGGCCATCAGCTCCAGCGAGCGGATGTACTCGATGACCGATTCGCTCCAACCATCGATGTGCGTCCACTTTCCGTAGCCGACGCCGTTCTTGTAGCTGGCCACGTTGATCACATAACCTGCGCTCTTCGGCGCAAGCACGCGGTCATGTGACTGCTCGTCCGTGATCACGATCAGGCGGTCGAACGTTTCGTTCTTGTACAACTTCTCCACCGCATGACCGAGTGCAGTGCCGTTGTGGCGCTGCGACTTGTCGATGGCATCGCGCAATGCAAAGCCACGGCGCGCCGGCACTTGCACCAAGTCATCAGAAAAGCTGTACACCACCGCCTTCTCCGCGATCTCGCGCAGTAGCACCGCCAATCCGTAAGCCGCGTCGGTCCGCAACATCTCAGACCAGCGTGACAAAGGTGCCGTCATCGAACCAGAGACGTCCACCAGTACAGCAGTCTTGCCCGGCAACTTTTCCGTCTCAGCGACAGACTTCAGCATCGCCTTCTCCAAGGCCTCTTCCCACTGCGGAGCGTAACGCGCCGCAGCCAGAAATCGGAAAGGCAGGACGCGCTTCGTGTTCATGGAACCGAATGCCGCGAGCACGAGTGCCTCGTCCACCCCAACATCACGCATGTTGCGCAGGTTGCGCAGCAACGCCAGGGCGCCAAGCTTCTGCTCGCGCAGCAAACGCTCCCAGGCTTCACGCTTGTCTGCGCCGGAGCTGAGCGCGACCTCCCAGGTGTCGGGCGCGGCCAGCTCTCCCGCGATCAGCTTCTTCCACACCGCGGCCTGCTCGCTGTCGCGCGGCTTCGCGTGAGAGAGGAACAGCACGTCCCGCAGCCTGATGGGACCAGTGCGGTTGTACTTCGCCAGCTGGTACTCATCGAACTTGGGGAATGCGCCCGCCAGTCCCTTTTTCACCTGCCCGGAAAGCGGCACTCGGCCGTCCTTCCAGTAGATGGCAACGAACTCAGCGAGCTCGTCAGCACGCTGGATCACACGGCCAAGCGTCTCCGCCACCAGAGCGCGATGCGTCTTATGACGCGCCATCTCGCGCACCAGCAGAAGCGGCACATGGCGCAGCTTCATCGCCTCGCGCGCTTCGATGGCCAGCGCCGCAACCTTCTCCGCGGCTACTTTCGGTACAAGCTCAGCGATGCGCCCGGCAATCTCCACGCCGTCTTCATAGAACTGGCTCTCCCACAGAAGGCAGGCCAGCACGGAGCGCCGCAGCTGAAGGTCCAGCGTGATGTTCTTCGCCGGGGCGCCTTCATGCGTACGCTTTCCAAAGTTGAGATTCAAGATGTTCAGTCGAGCCATTTAGGCCTCCTTCTTTGTGCTACAAGTTTTTACTACACACTGCTCATAACATCTGCCGGGGAACACTTACTTTTGACAACGGTAAAGTCCGCCGTTCTACCGCTGAACTACACGGCACAAGGCCATGGCAGGACTCGAACCTGCGCCATGCGGAGCCGAAGTAACCCTCGTCTTCACCACCGGCAAAACTACACCAGCACTTCTTCGTTGATCTGCGTGATGTCTTGTTCCAACGCCAATAATCGGCCCTGGAACTCCGCCATCGTCTCTTCTGTCTGCGAAGAAGCTACAAACTCCAGCGACTCCTCCTTGGTCCTTTCCGGAAAGAAACGCCGGAACAACTCCGCCTTTTGATAGTCACTGGCCTTTCCCAAATACAACTTGTAGTCGATGCGCCCCGGGCGCAGCAGTGCCGCGTCCAGGCTCTCGACATGGTTCGTCGTCATCACGAAAATAACGCCCGTCGGCGCACAGAAGCCGTCCAGCGCATTCAGCAATCCGGATAACGTCACGCCTGTCGCTGTGCTGTCCTTCGCCTTCGGTGATGGTGCTCCGTCCCCCACTGCATCGCCCGACGATGCGCGTGACCTGCTGCTCTTCATGCAGTCGATGTCTTCAAACAGCAGCAACGAGTTCGCGGGTACGCGGTTTATGGCATTGACTAGGCTGCGATCGGTGAAGTCACTCAGGTTGACCATGTAGATCGACAACCCGAAGTGCGCCGCCAACGCCGACACCAACGATGTTTTGCCTGTGCCCGGGGGACCATAGAGCAGATAGCCGCGATGATACGGAACACCCAGGCACTGGTAGCGTTGCTTCGACTGCCGGAAACGTTCGACGTCCCCCACGAGTAACTCCCGCTCGCCCGGCTCCAACAACACCGATTCGAGCAAGCGCGGCGAGTAGCCTTCCACGTAGTCCCAGCCATCGTCATAGGTGTACAGCCATGACTGCGTGCCTTGCCGTTTGTTGTGGCACGCCACCACATCACTGACGAACCTCTGCAACACATGACGCTCGCGTCCTATCGTGCGGAAAGTGAACGACTCCACCCGACGGCCCATGCGCTCGTGCGTGTTGTCTGTTCGCGAAAACCAGACTTCAAAGAACCGGTCGCCATACCAGAACCAATGCTTGCCCGGCGCCGGCATCATCGCGATGCGTTCGTTGCGCAGGGTCGTGTCCAGGTCGACATGACGCACACGTTTCATGAACTTCTGGTCCAGGAACCACTCTTTCACCCATGTGAACGCCGGGTCGTCGTCTTTCACGGTGACGGTCAACGAGGTGTAGAAGACGATCCAGTACCACAGCCTCTGCGGTATTTCGCGCAGGTAGGCGGCGATGCCGCCCACGATCATGAGCAGCAGCCCGCCGGAGGCGAATTGGTTCTGACCGCCCAACAGTATTTTCAAAAACTGGAGCATGATCTTCTTTTTCTAACCGGCCTTTTGCCGGACGCTGAACTGCGTTGACTCTCATTGGCTGGGGAACCAGTGACACGGAAAGGTGCTCTACCATTGAGCTACACGGTGTGACCCGCGGCAGGATTCGAACCTGCATCTCCCGCTTAACAGGCGAAGTAACCGTAGTCTTCACCACCAGCCAAACCTGACTTCGAAAAATCGCCGGGGAACAAACGAAAAGAGTGACTCGGGAGGCGAATTTCTCCAGGTACCTTGTGGATCGGGACTACGCCCCCGTCCCTGAAGCTCTGGATCTCCCGGCAGGACCGCCGTCCTGCGCGTCATTGCGGTGCGAAGTATCTCTTCTCTACACCACCGGCGTTGCTACAACGTTGGACTGAGAACACATCAGGCCAGGGAACAAGCGGTCACGGAAAGGGCTCTCGCCCAACGAGGAGTTGAACCTCACAGCCCGAAGGCTGTTTCACCAGAGAAGTATCCGTAACCAAACACCACTGACCGAGTGTGTTCAGCGCTGAGGGAAAAGTTAGCTGCGGGCTTTCTACCTGAAAGAAGTATCCGCGGCTTGCGCCACCCAGCGATGTTTAAGTTGTGAGGAAAAGCGCCGAAGATTCGGTTAGCGCGACCGGAAGGACGCACTAAAGCAACGCAGCATATGTAACGGCTGCCATTGCCCGCTTAGCGTTTTATTTGTGATATCTGCCAAGTTACGCGTCCTTTCTAAAGAGGTTCAAAGAGAATGCCATGAGTGAGAGGTTTTTTGCAAGTGGAAATCCTAATTATTTCAAGAAATATCGAAGTCGGATCTAACAGGAGCGGGCGATAGGCCTAGGACCTTTGGGTTTGCTCTCAAACGGTCCCGGATCCCACGATATTTTTAGTGTCTTTTGAGACAGGCAAACTTCTCTTCAGAAATCTGCCATTTCATTCACTTCGCACTGAGTGCCGCATTCAAGCTTTGCGGCCCGTAATTGATTCGGCGCTTCTCTTGAATCTGTCCATTCTCGAAAGTCCCCTCGACCAATTCGTAGCCCAGCAGCGCAATCACACGCCCGTGCATGAATAATGGCTGGGAGTTGCCATACCAATCCACGCAGGATGCGCGACAACGATCGTCCCTGGCTTTCTCAGGGTCCGCTCTTAGCTCCCCTACCTCGCGGAAACGCAACTTATCGTTTCTTAGGAATAGGATCGCCGACGATTCCTGGAACAGATGGCCATAGCCCGGACGACCCGGCACGCTGATCGGTAACCCAAGGGTTCCAGCATCCTCGTCCTCTGGCTTATAGAAGAAGCCATGGCTTCGCAGTTCGCCTTGTGATGCACCCTTGCGTACGTAGTCGAACATCTCTTTCGGACCATTTGTCAGGCTCACAGCGCTGAAGTGTAAGTCTGCGCCATCTGTACCCACGACGACTGCAGCATCTCCCATCTGCTCAATTCGATCAATTCCGTGCACCAGGGTGATCTTGTGCGCACGGGCATCAGTCCAACGAACAGCATATAGGTCTGAAGTGCTCTTCTTCTGCGGATCCCACCATCCACTTCCCGTGCCGTAAAGGAGGTAATCTCCTACGAAGCGGTTTTGTAAAGCATAGCCCTGGGGACTCGGCAGTTCCTGATAATTCGAGGCAGAAATGGATTGAGTCCCGTCGAAGAACCTCGTTAGAGGCACACGCAGCAGGGCCGTCCCTTCGGTCCTCCCCTCTGCGTTCCACATGCTATCTCCCGCGCTTGAGATGCGTACAAGAACGTTTAGGTAACCATCCTCGCTCTCTAAGAAAGAGAACTGATCAATCGGGCTTCCGGAGACGCCCACCGCGCTGGGGCTTGACCCATCCAACGGCATCCGATAGAGCATCGACTTCGATTGCGTTTTCTTGCCTTGATAGATCCAACTCGTTACCCACACGTAGACCGCCTGGGGTGAGACGTAAAATACACGGCCTGGAGGTCCCATGACTGCGGTGGCCTTGCAGTCAAACTTGCCACCGGCGAGATCGCAGATGGTCACGGTATGCAGCGCAGTGTCATCGCTGCCGTCAATCGAGTTTTCCGGATGATAGATTTGCGTCGCGAGTGCGATACGCTGGAACTCTCCCTTTGTGGCGCCGCGGTGCCACTTTCTGACGGCCGGAAAGCTGTCGAAAGGATTCGCGTCCCAAAGATTCAAATAAAGCGGCGAATAAAAGATGAGCTTCGTTCCGATCAGGCGGCTGGCGTAGTTGCGGGACGAATAGTAGTCATTCGACCGCAAGTGATAAGTGGATTGATAGGTCAACGTTCCATTCGTATCGATATGGAACAAACCCACCTCGGTGCCGCCGCGCTGATAGCTGTAGCCTATGACCACGATCGTGTCCTGGGAAACGAGCATTTCGTCATACCAAGTGTCGTGAGGGTCAATATCGGTGCCGAAGGCATCCACACTAGAAATGGGATTGAGCGCGTCGCCTCCGAGGCTCACCGTAAACAATCGCCCGCGGTGTAGGACGACAAGATGATCACCATGAAGCTTGACGATTCCTCCTTCGTCAACGCCGGCGTGTTGGACGTTAGTGATAGATTCGTCGGCGTAGCCGGCACTTGGAGCGGCAACCTTTGCCGCCATTGGAACGGAGTAACTCAGAGCGTTCGATGAGCGGAGCCTGCTCTGACGTTTCAATTTGTCGGAGAGGTCTTTGAGATAGTTCTTCAATTCCTGGTCTGAGGTGAAGGCGCGCAGCATCGTCTTGGGCGTTGCAGCTTGGACCGCGACGGGATCCGCAGAAGTCACATTGTCTGTAACTCGGCTGCAACCAGACAGGTTCAAGATGGAAAACACTAGGATGACGCTAGCAATTAGGAAACGTTTCATGATTCCCTCACATGCATCGAACGTGCAGGCCCAGAGAACTTGCATCTTGAAAATCGTGCATCGTGCCGATCATTCAGTCTGTTAGAAGTATTGACACCGGAGAGGTGAGCAAGAGTTCCGCCGTGGCCGCAGTCGCCTACGGCTGAGCCTGTAAAAAGTTGGGAGTTTAGAAGGGAACTTCACCTACTAATTTGGAGTCGGCTTATCTGACCTTTGGGTTACCTGCCCAAATGCAAAGTTCGTCAGCATTGAGAGCGCTGTCCTGCGCTACTGAATGGCGAAGCTCTTGGGCGCCAAGACCACTCGCGCATCCGGATTGTAGTAGTCATACACGGTTGAGGGAGCGGTCAAAGCTTTCTCCGCAAAGCGCGGCCTGAAAATGAACTGGAACTTGGAGCCTCCTGCGTAGGGCCAAACGTAAACGATCAGGCGATCGGGCAGAATGTCATACCGGTCGAGCGCCCAGTTGTTACCGGCCATGATTTTGTCTAGCGATTCGCGATCGACTTCCGCTCCTGGCGGCAGGCCGATCTCGCCAAGCAACATGCCGTAGCCTCGGCTGCCGGTTCGAGTGATCTCAACGTTACAGCGGATGGTGTCGCCGATCTTCGCGGAAGTTTTGTCAAAGTCCACCTTCATAGCAATGCCGTCAGTGCCTGCAACTTTCTCTGCCGCCGATTGCCACGGTACGTAGAAATGAGTGGCGAGTTGCGCGCTCATGAGCGCATTCGTGCCCGCTGCGTTGCCAATGCGCACTTCGTTGGCGCCGGCTTTCATGGCAGCCGTCGCGTCAAAGAATTTTGGAGCGTCCCCCGGCTGGTCTTTCTCAGAGCGAATCTCGCCCACTGACTTGCCGTTGACAGTCACGGTGCCAGACGCGCCAGCATCAGAGAACGTGCGGGCAGCGTCGAAGAGGGTCTCAAGCACTTCAACAGTAGTGTGGCTTGAATACCAGACGCCGAAGCGGTCTTCTCCGTGGATGAGGTACGCCAGTCCATCCATAAGAGGCTTGTGTAAGCCGAGGCAGGTCGCATCCTTTACGTCCTTACATTCGAAGCGCCAGATAGCGTGGATGGCGAGGGCAGTGGTCTCGATCCTGCCGGCGGTGCCCCATCCGTAGAACGCCGTATTCGATTGCAATTCCCAGAGAGCGCCGTTCTTGTCTGTCTGTTGCTGGTCGAGAAGATGTTTGATGACGGCCGCAGCACGATCACGTTCGCCCAAGGCCAGTTCGGTCAGCGCAGTGTTCGCGACGATGTACGGATCCGCATCAGCCATGGCAGATTGCGAAACTGCAGTCAGCGCTTTGTGGATGCTTTGTTTTGAGGCTTCCTGCGCCTGCGGATCTTTTTCCAGGCTTAATGTCTCTGCCAGAGTTCGTGCCACGTAGGAGGTGGAGATCGTGGAGCTGCCGTAATGAGCATCGAAAGTTCCGTCTTTCTTCTGCCCCATGAGGAGCCATTGGCGAGCCTTACGAGCGACGGCATCGTCGATTGCGATGGTGCCTTTTGCATCGGTGAGGAACTGGACCGCGTAGGCGGTCAATGACATGTCTGCATCGCCACGGCCCCAGTAGGTGAATCCACCATCTGCGGACTGATAGTTTAAAAGGCGCAAGTAGCCCTGCTCCGCGTATTTTTTCGCTTTGGCATAGATCGCTGGCTTTGTGCTTTGTCCTGAGTAGTAGCGCATCACCAACAGCGAAGGATAGGTGGAAGAGATGGTCTGCTCGCCACAGCCCCAGGGACGTTCCAGAATGCCCTCAACGCCTTCCAATACGTGCGCCATTATGTTGGGGTAGACCTTGACTTGTGCGCGCAAGCTGCCGGGCACATAGCCGGTAGGCACTTGCAGATGAAGCGCGGCATCGTCCTTCATTAACGAGGCGGTCTGCTCGAAGATTTCCTGGCCGTCAGGATGGACCGTTACGGTCTTCTCAATAGCGTCACCTATCTCACGGTTGGTGGCGCTGACTTTTTGTTTTCCATTTTCCGCTGTGGAGGTTGCGGTAAAGGGAAAGGTGACATTAGCCGAGTCTCCGGCGGGCACGTTAGCTTCTTTCTTGCCCGAGCCTTGAAGGGTGAACCATGGAGCAGGGAAGAGTTCGACGGTCAGTTGTTGCGACTTTGGCAGATAGTTCCGCAAGACTACGGGCAGAGTGATCTGATCGCCCTGTGTGAGGATCTTGGGCGGGTCGTGTTCCACGAAGAATGGCTGGAACGCCTGGATCTCCTGCTCTGCGGTGCCGACCCTTCCGTCGATGGTGGATGCAAGGACAGACATCTTCCATGTGGTGATGTTGTCTGCCATATTGAACTTGATGCGGGCTTGGCCGGCCTTGTCCGTCTCCAGCGACGGGTTCCAATAGAGCGTCTCTGGGAAATACTCGCGCAGCCGCGGCGTGTAGCTTTGAATGCTGACGCTCACGGTTGCCGAAGACTTAGTTGTTGTCTGGTTGTCGGCTTTTGATGAGACCGATGAGGAGGTTGTTTGCACAGTAGCTGCTGTAGCTTGGACCTCCACGGTCTCGGAAGCGGCCCCGACCCGAAGTGTGATGTTCACCGATGTGGCAGCAGACGAGACTACGGGCACGTCTCGGACCTGATAAGTCTGGAAGGCCGGGGACGAGGCGATAACCTGATATACGCCCGGTTTCAGGTTGCGAAATAGAAACCGCCCAGTCTCACTGGCCTGCTGCGTGATGAAATATTCTGTGCCCTGTAGTTGGATCTTGATTTGGGCGTTCGCAATGACGGCACCCGATGCGTCGGTCACAGTTCCCGAGATAGCTCCGGTCAAGCCAGATACCCCTGGGCTGTCGATCGGTTCTTGCTTCACATCACTGCTGCCCTGAGCAGCGACGTAGCGCACGAAGCGCGCAACCTCGATGTCATCTTCCGTGCCCCGTTTGCGGTCCGGCCCTGCGCTCATCACACTAGCCACCGCCAGGTATGCAGTGACGGGCGTGGCTTGCGTTTTAACTCTCGCACCATTGGCATCAATCTTCAGGATGTCACCATAACGTTGCTCTTTACCGAAGAGCACGAAATAGGGATTGCCATAAGGGTCACGCAGTTTGTCGATAGGAAAGTTGGAGGCGGCGATAGCCTTGTCGAATTCAGCCTGCGAGCTGACATGATGCCCAGTGTTCTTGAACCAGGAGTCCAGTGCTAGATCAAAGTCGGCTTCGACGGGTTGGAACGAAGAAAAGTATTTTTGCCAAACAAGAAACGAGCGATCGCCACCGGCAGTCTTCGTAGGTTCGCCGGTGCTGCGCACTTCGATGCGGTAAGACGATCCGAAGGGCTCACTCTTGTAGGTGTAAGGTTGGCCCCAGGGATCGAGTGCATGTGCCGCATCGAAACCGTGCTGCGTGGCCGATCGGAGCAGGGATGAAGCGTCAGGGAAGTATTCACCGGCCAGAATCGCTTTCTTCAGAGCATCCATGAGACTGTTGGCATCAGGCGAAAAAAAGTCCCGTTGAAAGGGAGTCAGAGCTATGTCATCCGGCGTGCCGGGCTTCTTGTCCGGACCGGCGCTGGTGAAACGAAGCTGGAAGTAAGATCCTTGCACTTCGAACTCCACTGCGTATTCCTGTCCCCAGGAATCGAGGAGGATCTCTTTCGGAAGTCCGGCTTCGGCGGCAAAGTTCTTGACAGCTACAGCGGGAGAAGGCAATAGCCCGGAGGGGAAATTCTTTTCCCGCATCGCCTTGGCGAGGGGAGCCAGCGACTTATCCATTGCCTCTCTAAGGATCACCTCCTCGTGGTCGTCTGAGGAGAAGCCCTCAAGATTCATCTCGGGATAATAGCGGCTGTCCAGCAACGCCTCTGCAACTAGATCGAAGCCTGCGGGCAGAGGACGTGTAGCATCGATGCGGTTCAAGTCACGAAGTGTGACCCCGGCAATGCTGTCACCGTAGCCCCACTGCGCCCAGTTCCACCAGTAACGCCCCCAGCGATCGTCAAACTCAGCATCAGTGCGAATGCGCTCTTCCACTGCCTTGTCTATGACGGTCACGCCAAGAGCGCCGGACGCAGCGCCGCTCGCGCCGCTCACGTGGGCGTTGACCTCGACCGCTTCCCCGGGGCGATAGACATTCTTGCTGGGATGAAGCGTGACCTTCAGTTCGCGGTCTTCCGGATACAAAACGGTCAGCATTGCCTGCGGCACTCGATAATTCTGGTTTTCGCGCCCGGAGAGGGAATAGGCGATGAGGTGGACCTCGCCTCGAACGTCGGGTGCGA
>Ga0207074_1005_pt1 | contig 49830 bp, 55 predicted proteins | sample Alteio_BWMinHeat_66_FD_153567 | JGI IMG/M metagenome (GOLD analysis project Ga0207074, IMG submission 153567) | Enriched cells from forest soil in Barre Woods Harvard Forest LTER site, Petersham, Massachusetts, United States -... | ecosystem: Environmental > Terrestrial > Soil > Temperate forest >...
TTTGACAGAATTGTATTACAGTAATTTAGCTTATACTCATATTTTTGTTTTGTTAATTTTAATCTGCCGTCATATTTGGTGCGGATATGTTCTATAGAATTTTTGGCCGTAAGATTAGAATTTGACACAACGTTGTGTTTGTGGTTTGATTTATGTGCTAATATAAAATTACTGTTGGCTCTTTTTAAATAAAGAAATTTTTAAATCTGTTAAACATTTAGAAATAAAGTATAACAATAGAGGTTATTATGATCAAAAAAAATCTGGGATTTATTTTTTTAGTTTCTATATTTTTATCTTTGAATTGTTTAATAAAAGCGATGGACGATCCAAATAAGAAAAGAAAATTAGATGATGTTGCAGAAAAATTGGGAGATAATGAAGGAAGTTCAAGTTGCTTAAGCGAATTGACTCAATTAATGAATGAACATTTGGCATTTTTAAAAACATTGCAACAAGATAAATTTGCACATTTTCAAGTTAACGAGCTAAATATAAGCAATTATTCTAAATTGCTTACTGTTGCAGATAAGGCAGGGATGGATTTGAGATTAACATTTAATGCTGTTAATAGTTATTTTAAAAAAGCAATAGAAATAGAATCAAATCAATATGAAGGTATAACATTTTTTGATGTTACCACAATATTATCAGTTTTGCTATACATCAAACAAAATAAACGCTCACCTACAAACCCCAAATTATTGGTTAGCTTTCAAAAAGCATGTAACTTAATTCTTTTAAGTGATGATCGTTATATGTTATATAATGATTTACGTTATTTATTAGTACATTATGGTATTTGTAGACGTTTAGATTCTATATTGGACAATATAGGCATACCTTTTTTTATGCATATGTTTGTTACTGCTAATAATTATAATGCTGAATTATGTGAATGCTTAATAAGCTTTAATAAGCTTAAACATGATGAGTATGAAAATCTATTTGGAATGCGTGATAAAATGGGTAATACAGTATTGCACCATGCTGTATTGAGTGGTTCTAAAGATAAACTTGAAGTGCTTTTAAAATTAATACAAAAACAAAATTTGTGTGTAAATGACCTTATTTGTATACAAAATAATCATGGTAAGACTCCGCTTTTAATTGCGGCTAATAATGGTGATTTTGAAATAGTTAATTTACTTATTACTTATGCTAAAAATATAGATTTAAGAAAAATGATTAATAGACAATCTGTTGGTTCGTTAAAATTTTTAACAACGTTAGCTATTAATAAACGCAAAGATAGATTGAAACTGATAAGTAAATTAGAAAATCAGGATCTGCAAAAATATTGTAAAGACTGTGATATTCTTGTTCCTAAAATTGAGGATCATTGTGCTTATTTAGAACGAATGAATAAAGAAGCTCAAGAGGATCTAGTTGAATATAAGAAATTATTGTATGAAATATTAGATAAGCAATATTTTGATCTAAATATAATATTACTTGAATTGGAGGACTATTTCGGAACTATTGGATCTATAAATTCCGGAAGATCCCGTTTTACCAGTGAAAATTTTACGAATGAGATTCTAATAACATTAATGGATCTTCCTATAATGATGCAAGTACTGATTCGCTTTATTGAGGGAGATATTGATTTTGATGTGGCAAAAGAAACTATGGCCCCAATATTATCAAAGATTTATGTTGATTGGGGTTGGAATCCCCAATTTAAGCATTTAAAATTTCTTTTAGCCAAGCATGGTTTTTATTTAAAGTTGGATTCAATAATAGGCGAGCGCAGAGATAGTATTTTTATGGTGCTTTTTAATGGTACAGGAATTAAAAGGCTATTTAATTGTATTATGGCTCAAGAAGAAAAAGAAAAATATGAATGGTCAAAACTTTTCAAGATGTGTGATGTAAATGGTAATACAGTCTTGCACAATGTTGTTTGTAAATCTAAAAATAAACTTGAGAGACTTTTAATGTTCATGAAGAATCATTTAGATGGGCAATCTTTAGATGATTATATTAATATGAAAAATCATGAAGGTATAACTCCCCTTATGAATGCCATTACTAGAAACAATTCTTGGTTTAAAAATAATGATGAGATATTGGAAAAAATTGAGTTATTGATTAAATATAAAGCTGATACATCTATCAGATCTGATGAGGGAAAGACTGCTTTAGATTATGCTATAGTGCGTTTTTCGGAAAAAGCATTCCAATTAAGTAGCTGTATAAAATTATTGAGTGTATTAAAGTAAAATCATATATAGCTATTTTTTAATTACGGCTGATGAGCATTATTGTGTTAATCATAATATGGTTATAAATTTAAGTGCAAGAATATTAATAAATAAAATAGAGGTCTATTATGTTCAAAAAAAACAATGTTGTGAATTTTTTAATTTCAATTGTTTTATTTTGTAATTATCAAATAAAAGCAATGGATGAGTCTCCAAATATGGCTGCATCTTCAAGTAATGAGATAAAATTAGATGAAAATTCTTCTGGAGCATTATCATGTTTGACGGTCTTCGATGATAATAAAGAATACTGCAATATTTTGAAGCAATTGCCAGAAAAACTTATGGGTAAAAAACTGCATACTAATGAAGAAGATTTACAAGAATATAGGGATTTGCTTGATAAGGTCTTTTGTAAGCAGGATATTAATTTTGATGAAATGGTTTCAGCATTTAGTGTTTATTTTCAAGCAGTAATTGATTGTAATGAAGAATTGTTTGATCCTTTGGAAAATTACCGTGGCAAAAAAAGGACTAGATTTGTCGGTATAAGATTAGAAGAGATTAATATAATATTAAAAGCATTGGTAGGATTGAGTTTAGATAGTGAAGAAATAGATAAGCTTAATAAAATATTATTGTTGATTTTTGTATATAGGGATTTTGATGCATGTCGTAGTTTACGTTATTTTTTAGCGAATAATGGTTTGTATCCATCTTTAATTTCTATTGATAAAAAAAATAGTGAAACTTTCTTTATGTATCTTGCGAATAAAAATCATATTGATATTAAGCTATTTAGCCTAATTATTAATAATGCAAAAAAAAATACAATCTATGATTTAGTAGATATCTTGATGATGCGTGACACTCAGGGATCGACCGTATTGCATTATGCTGTAAATAGTGGATCTAAAGAGAAGGTTGAAATGATTTTAGAGCTAATGCGAGAACAGAATTTGTGTCCAATGCATTTTATTAATTGGAAAAATAAGCTATCCATTACTCCACTTATGATTGCTCGTAATAATGACTATTGTGAAATAATTTCATTGTTTGTTCATTATATCGAAAAAGATTTAGTAACTAGAGCCAACCAACCGATCAATTTATTAAAATTTACAAAAACAGATGATGAATGTGGAAAAGGAAAATTAATAAGCAGCAGTTTTATAGATGAAGGACAGGATAATAATTGTGATATTTTGGTTCGTAAAATTGAGGATCATTGTACTAAGAAAAAAACCGAATTAGAGAAACATTTATCTACAACCAAATTGAATGGTCTAATGATGCTGCCAATGATATCGCAACTAGATAGAAATGAGCTATTATTAGCTGAATATAAGCAATTGCTTTATGAAATATTAAATATACAAAGCATAAATCTAAATCAATTATTGTTTTATTTGGATGATGTAACTGGGCATTTACGTGAAATCAATGCAATGGTTAAGATTTTAATTAAACAAAGTGGTTATAAAAGTGATATTGTATTAAGTTTATATGAGCAAGCTATTCTTACAAAATGGATTGAAGATACTTTTATTGGGTATGGTATTTGGTCATTACGCTTTTTTTTAGCGAATAATAATTTATATCCAAGGTTGGATAAGATAATCGATGTGAATCAAAAGAATTATTTTATGAAGCTTATTAGTGATGATTCTGCTGGGACATTCAAAATTATTATTAGTAAAGCAAGAAATGAAAAATATCGATGGAAAGATTTATTTAAAATGAGTGATATGGGCGGTAATACTGTATTGCATTATGCTGCGCAGAATGCAAATAAAGATACTATTGAGATAATTTTAAATTTAATTCGAGATAAAAATTTAGATTTAGAGAATTTTATTAATTTAAGAAATAATGAAGGTAAGACTCCACTTATGCTTGCGGCCGCTAAGGGTTATTTGGAAATAATTTATTTATTAGTTGATTGCGGAGCTAAAGTACATCTCCATTCTAAGGAGGGTTATACTGCTTTAAAGTATATGTTAATGTCTAGGAAAAAATATATAAAAAAAGCGGAGGAGGGAAGGTCCGGCGAGCTTAAGCCTACGAATGACTATTTGTTTTTGAGGTGTTTGCAATTATTAAGTTGAATGAGTAAAAATATTTTGCCATCGACTTTAGCATTTTTAACCTATAAACTTAATTGATATATTTAATTTTTTTATAGTTACTTAACATTAATGTTAAAAATATGAGCGAAAATCTTTCACCTTTAATGCGCCAATATTACCAAATAAAAAATCAGCACCCTGAAACATTGCTTCTTTTTCAAGTTGGTGATTTTTATGAATTATTTTATGAGGATGCTATAAAAGCGTCCAAATTTTTAGGTATAACATTAACCCAACGAGGTCTTGATTCTAGTGGCAATCCCATTCCATTTTGTGGTGTACCTGTTCATGTTATTCAACATTATATAACTAAACTTGTTAAGGGTGGCTATAAAATTGCAATTTGTGATCAGCTTGAGCCTGCGCGACCAAAAAAAATTGTGGAGCGTGGAGTAACCCAGGTGTTAACTCCGGGGACCCTTACAGATCTTTCTTTGCTTGATGAAAAGAGTGCATCTTATTTAGCCATTTGCTTCCCCATAAATAATGGATTTAGTTTGCTCTTTGTTGAACTATTAACAGGGCAGCTTTTTTTGACCCAACTTTCAGGAAATCTTTGTGATTTTAATTCGATTAATAAATTTTTAGAAGCAGAACTTTCGCGGTTTATGCCTGATGAAATTATTATTCCTGATATTAAAATTGCTAAATCGCTTATAAGTTTTATGAAGTCATTAGCGTATGTTGCTACGTTAGAAAAATTTGAGCCATCTGAAAATATCATTTTAGAAGAAGTCAAAAATTGGGTTCAAAATCAGTTTATGGTTTCAAATTTAAAGGAATTAGATTTTAATTTACATATCTATACATTTACTCTTTTATTTAAATATTTAAAGCGGAATAATGAAAGAGCATTAAGCCAATTGCGAAATTTATTTGTATACAAAACTGATGATTTTTTGATTTTAGATGCTGGAGCCCAAAAAAATTTGGAACTTGTTAAAAATCTGCAAGATGGAACAACAAAAAATACAGTTTTTTCAGTGATAGATAAAGCTGTTACACCGATGGGATCGCGTGCCATAAAAAAATGGTTATTAAGACCTCTGGTGAAAATTGATCTTATTGAACAAAGAATGAACATGGTCCAGTATTTTTTGGGGAATTTTAATCTCAGACAGCAGTTAAGAGAACATTTGAAAAATATTGGTGATTTTGAGCGAACTCTTGGTCGTATATCATTGCGAAGAGCATTATTACATGATTATTTATTAGTTCTTAGTTTATTAACTGATTTACCAAAACTTAAGCGACTGCTTTTTACTGAAAATGATAATAAAAGTATAGACACAATAATTTCAAAGATAGGTGATTTCGCAACATTAGAATTACTATTGCATAATGCACTTAATCAAGAAAGAAACAGTTATTTAATTAAAACAGGATATAGCCAAGAATTAGATAATCTTCGTGAACTTTCTGAAACTGGTACTTTGGCTATTTCTGAATTAGAAAAACAAGAACAACAAAATACTGGTATTTTATCCTTAAAAATTAAATTTAATGGTTCTTCCGGCTATAGCATAGAAATTACCAAACCGAATCTTCATCTTGTTCCTTCTTATTATATTCGAGTTCAATCTTTAGCAAATAGAGAGCGCTTTACTACGCCTGAATTAAAGGAACTTGAATATAATCTTGTGAGGGCACAAAATCAAATTGAGGAAGTAGAAAAGGAAATTTTTGAATCAGTTAAACTTGAAGTTGAAAATTATTTGGGACCTTTACGTCGATTATCGGCTACTCTTTCTAATTTAGATGCGTTGTTATCTTTAGCAGAGATTGCCTATTCTAATAATTATGTCCGACCTTCATTTAATCATGAGAATAAGATTTTAATTGAGGATGGAAGGCATCCGGTAGTTGAATCTTACCTGCAGCAAAAATTTATTTCCAATTCTACCTTGTTGTCAGATGAGCAATCTTTATGGATAATAACAGGTCCTAATATGGGTGGAAAATCTACTTATCTTCGGCAGGTTGCTTTAATATCTATTTTGGCTCAAGTGGGTTCTTTTGTACCAGCTGCAAGAGCAGAGTTGCCTATTATTGACAAAATATTTACTCGAATAGGGGCTGCTGATAATGTTGCTGAAGGTAAGAGTACTTTTTTAGTAGAGATGGAAGAAACTGCTCTTATTTGTTCACAAGCAACAAAAAATAGTTTGGTTATACTTGATGAAGTTGGTCGAGGTACTAGTACTTATGATGGTCTTGCGATAGCACAAGCAGTAATTGAGTATATTTATAAAAATATCAAATCAAGGTGCCTTTTTGCTACACATTATCGTGAGTTAGCGATTTTAGCCGATCAATTTCCAGGAATTGTATGTTATTATGCAGCTAATGCTAAAACATCAGATGGAATTGTACTTTTGCACAAAATATTACCTGGAATTGCTAGTGGTAGTTTTGGTCTTGAGGTGGCTAAATTTGCTCAATTGCCTACTGAACTTGTTATAAGGGCTCAAGCAATTTTAGATGAATTTCATGTAGGTAATGGTTTAATTAAGTCTGGATTATCTAATATAGATCTAGATGAAACAAGATCTCAACAATATACTGACTTGTTGCAAAAGTATAATGAACTATCTACATATTTAAATCAGAAGGAAAATGAGTTAAAGGAACTTAAAAATTTCCGTGAGAAGATAACTGATTTTAATTGTGATAATGTAACACCGAAGCAGGCATTAGAATTTTTGTGGCAGCTTAAAGGATAGTAAATGTGCTCGTGGTGAGCGTAACGGAGTGGAGTCGAATCCATACGAGCAGCCGCAAGATCATTTAGGGCCCATTTCAAATACGTAATATGTTACTAATCGTTTGTCATTGAGACAATTTAGAGAATGGTTTAATTTTTTAAAAGTGCCTAAATAAGAATTTTTATTTTTCGCTGTATTTAAATGTGGTGTAGCGATAATATTCATACCGTTAATTTGTCCATGAAGTTCATTTGAGCCCGGTTGTTTTTCAAATCTTATCGTCTGCCCTTTAAATATAACAGTTACTTCTTTGGTATATGTATTATTATAAGGGAGGATAAACAATATAGCTAAAAATAATAATGTAAATTTATCAATACAAATATATAAAGTTTTATAGATTTGCGATAATAAACTAATTGTATGGTGAAAAATTGTCATAAATTCATAAAATTTAGTAATTTTTTAATTAGCTTATCATCTAATTATCTTTATAATCAATATCAAGTTACATTTTTTGGGGTGCACTTATTCCTAATAATTTAAAGCAAAGGGAAAATGTTCTATGTAATAATACAATTACCACTAACCGACCTCTTGTTTTTTCTATGTTGCCAGTGTCTATTACTCTTTGAGCACCATAATAGGCATGAAAATATTGTGCTAGTTCTATTACATAATAAGTTAAAAGATGAATTTGGTAATTTTGGGCAATCGACTCGAGTAATGCTTTTAAGCTAATAATCTTTTTAATAAGTATTTTTTCTGTTTCCGTAATAAAATTGATATCAATTTTATTTATATCTTTGATGTTATGCTCTTGTTGAGCTTTATTTAATATGCTTAATGTTCTTACATAGGCATATTGAACATAATATACAGGATTTTCATCAGTTTGTTTAAGTGCTAAATCTATATCAAAATCTAAATGAGCATCCGCTTTTTTGTTTAAATAAAAAAAGCGTGCTATATCTGCGCCAACAGTTTTTATAATATCTTCTAAGGTTATTAATCTTCCGGATCGTTTTGATAAGCGAATTAAATTTCCACTTTCTTTAACAGCAACTAACTGGTATAAGATAACCTCAAAATCTTCAGATTTATGTCCTAATGCTTGCATTGTTGCTTTTAATCTTGGGATATAGCCATGATGATCTTGACCTAACACCATGATCAATTTTGTGAATCCTCTATCTAGCTTATTTTTCATATAAGCTATATCAGCTGCTGCATATGTATATTCGCCGTTTGTTTTTTTAACTACACGGTCTTTATCATCACCAAATTCTGTTGACTTAAACCATAGAGCTTCATCTTTCTCATAAACAATACCATTTTCTTTGAGTTTGCTAAGTATCTGAGCTATAGAGCCATTTGTATGTAAAGTTTTTTCAGAAAACCAAACATCAAAATGTATTTTGTATTCTTCCAGTGTATGTCTAATATTTGCCAATATTTGGTCCTGAGCATAAATGCTGAAAGTGTCTAAATTTAATTTTTGAATTTCCGGACCATGTTTTTCTATAAACTTTTTGGCTAATTCAATAAGATATTCCCCATGATAAGCATCTTCGGGTAACTGTATAGATTCACCTAATTGTTGCAAACAGCGAATCTTTAGCGAATTCCCCAATTTTTCTATCTGAGATCCTGCATCATTAATATAATATTCTTTTACTACTTTGTTATGCAAAAGTGCTAAGACATTTGCTAACACATCTCCTATAATTCCACCGCGGCCGTTTCCTACATGCAATGGGCCCGTAGGATTAGCACTGACAAATTCTATATTGTAATTTTGTGGTTGTAAACTATTATCTTTAAAAAATGTATCTCCAAGTTCAAAAAATTCTGAAGCAAGCTGTTTTATAGCATTTAAAGTCAAAAATATGTTTATGAAACCAGGATTGGCAACTTCTATTTTTTCTATAAATTCATTTTTAAGGTTTTCTTGTATTTTTTTTGCTAATTCAATAGGAGTAATATTTAAATCTTTAGATAAGATTAAAGCAAAATTGGTATTTATATCGCCAAAATGTTGTTTGTTCTGATCTAGATTTAAATTTAAATTTAGTTCAATATTGTTTGGTAATTGAAAGTTATTTTCCAGGTAATCTTTTAATGATTTTTTGATTGAGGCAATTGCGTTCATTTTAAATTTTTTTCCTAGTAAACTTTAATAATTTTGGTTTTGCATAAACGGTCTTTTAGATTAGTTTAATGATAATTACAAATTTTTACATGATTTAATATGAAATTTAGAGATTTGCGCTAAATATTTTTCAAGTGATCCGCAATTTTAATGAAATGTGAGCAAACCGATCTGAGCGAAATCTAGGATATGAGCGAAAATAATTAAAAATTACAGAATCAAGCTTTACAAACTATTAAATATCTGGCTTAATATAATATATACATTTATAAACAAATTAAAAATGTTAAGCAATAAAATTTGACATTTGGTTATATCAAATATTATTCGTCAACTTACTTTATTCAAGTTTTAATTAATATATGAGGTTATTATGTTAAAAAAATTTATTTTTTCAATTTTTTTGATGGCAATATTATCTTTGGGTAATCCATTGAGGGCGATGGAAGATCCAAGTCGGGATAAAAATTCAGCTGAAAATATACAAGAACAAAATTCAAAAGAAGCTGAAATATTAAAATCAAATGTATATTCGTTAAAATATATATCAGCATTAAAATTAATACCAAAATTATGGGAACAAGAATCTGTTGATAGTGAAACTATAAGTCGGTTGCCATCAGAACTTCAAGAGTATCTTAAAGATCTGTTTAAGTTTATTAAGGAACTCAATAATCATTGTGCTGATTTGGAAAAATTAGCACAAAATGAAAATGTATATGGGAATTTGAAAGTTACCGAAGAAGTCTTGAGAGATTTCAAATCTTTAATTTATTGCATATATGATAATCAGATTGAAGACACAAAGTTAATATTGACCGGATTTAGTACATGTTGGTTAGCTGTTGTTTGTCATTGTATGAGTTTGGAAGATGTATGTAATTTTTTGCGTACAATAATTCGATGTAAGAATTTAATTGATATAAATTTATCCGATGAAGAACGATTATGCCGTGATAAAGTATTGAGATTGAGTATAGTTAATACTGGTATGACCAAATTATTTCAGATTTTAGTGAATTGTAGATTATTGCCAGAGCTAAATTATCTAATAGATTATGGAGAAATGGAATTTAGCTTTTTGGAGTATCTTCATTTCCATCTAAAGAAAGCTGTATCTAATGATTTTAGCTATAACTATAATTATGAATTGGTTATAGCCTTACTTAATACTGGGCTTATAAATTTTGAATACATTAAAGAGGAAGGTGTTTTAGCTGCTATGGAAAGGCGTTTAGATATAATAAACAATATATTTATATTATGTAAAGATTTAACGGAATCTATGCGTGAGATTTATGAAAATGAAAAATGTTTAGTTTCTAAATGCATAGCATTGTTAGAGCAGGCAAAAGCTGAACAAGGTGCTTCAACTCTTACAGTTTCGGATTTGGTACCAGATAATTAAAATAATCTTTAAATTAAAGAAGAGGTTAAGATGTTAAATAAATCTATTTTTTCAATTTTGGTAGCAGTGCTATTATCTTTTGGTAATCCTTTGAGAGCAATGGAAAATCCTGAACAAGGTGGAATCTCTATGGAAAATTTGCCGATAGATGAATCGACAAAAGTGAAAGCTGTAGATTCGTTAAAACGAATAGCAGCTTGTAAAGTTGATGCATTAATTATGGATGGAATCGATCTAAGAACTGCTGATGGATTAAGTCTCAGTGGTTTGCCAGAAGAATTACGAGAGTATGCAGTTTCTGTTTTAATAAATGAATATTGTGCTCCTTTGAAACAGCTCAAAGAAGAAGAAAAATGGTTATCTCTGAATATTACCGAAGAAAATTTGGAAAATTTCAAAAAGTTGCTTTATGAGCTTTTGGGTTGCGATGGCAAAAGTGTAAAAACGATATTGCTTTCGCTTGATAATTATTGTATTAAGAATCTGCTTCATGATGTCTGCATGCTATTGCATGTATTGATTCAACGAAATGGTTCATATAATTATTTGCTTTCTCAAGAGGAGCAAATTTCTTGTAATAAGATAATATCGCATGCTTTGTGGCAAGACAAGATTGAGTTGTTCCGGCTCTTGATAAGCAATAAATTATTTCCGAGACTAAATGATATAATTAATGTGGGTAATTCATCTGGTAGCTTTTTTAAAGCTATTGCTCTTTATTGTAAGGATATCGATCTATTCAATTCTATTATAGCTATAGAGGAGAGCAAGGAGTGCTGTTGGAGCGATCTTTTGGGCTTATCTGGTGGTTATGGTTCATTTGGATCGAGTGTGTTGCATTGTGCTGTAGAGAGTACGTCTAAAGATAAAGTTGAGGCAATTTTAAAGTTAATTCAGGAACAAGGGTTATCAGATTTTATTGATGCACAAGATGTACATGGAAGGACTGCGCTTATGATAGCAGCTGTAAATGGTGATTGTGAAATAGTTGAATTATTGATCAATAATGGGGCTAGCATTAATATTGTTCCAGTGGGCAAAGTATGTGCCTTAGTTTCTGCGAGGCGGACATTAGCAGATCTAGAATATGTGCTAAATGATGTTAATTTAACAAGTGAGGAGCGTAACTGCTTTGAAAGACGTATGCAAGCTGCGTTGAAATGCGTAGAATTATTAGGTGCAAAGGGTTGAACAAGACTCCAGCAATGATAAATTATTGTAAATTTTTAGATAAATAAGAGGTTAAGATGATAAATAAATCTATTTTTTCAATTTTGATGGCGGTATCATTTTTTGTTAATTCATTGAGAGCAATGGAAAATCCAAGTCGAGATAGAAATTTAGAGCAAAGTATACAGAAAAAAGATTCCAAAGAAAATGAATCGTCAAAAACAACTGCATGTTCATTAAAAGACATAATAGTAAAAAGGGTTGGTTTAAAAGCTCTGTGTATATTGTCCCCGAAAATTTTTCCTGAAGAATTACGAGAATATGGTATAAAATTTTTAATAAATGAGCATTGTGTTCCTTTAGAAAAATTTAAAGAAAAGGAATATGCATATGTGCTTACCGAAGAAGACTTAAATAATTACAAACAAGTGCTTTATGAACTATGCGAAAAGCAAATTGAAGGTATAGACGTAGCGATGGCTGAATTTGGTAAATGTTGGCCGGGTTTTTGTTATATGTCCTTATATGATATTGGTGAATTTTTGAGGATATTGACTAAACAAAGTAATGGTTTAGATATTTTATCAGCCCATGAGCTGATTTATCGTGACAAAGGACTCGATTATATTTTGAGTACCAAAAATGTTGAATTGTTTAAACTTTTATTAAACAAAGGATTATTACCAAGATTAGATTATAAAGTTAATATAAATGATAATTATGTATGTAGCTTTTTTAAGCGTCTTATTATTTGTAAATCTAGTTATTTTTTCGAGACTATTTTGCAAAAAGAAAAAGACAAAGATTATGATTGGAAGCAGTTATTAGACCAAGAAGAAGGCTGCATTAGTGGAGATATAGTGCAAATATTGAATGCTATAGAACTAGCTAAAAATTGTTTTAAACTAGATATTTTTAAAGCCATTTTAAATTTGGCACAGCAAAAAGGATTATTAGATATTAATGTGCAAAAAGTCTATGAGGATGGGCAGACTTTACTTATGTATGCAACACAAAAAGGCAAGGTTGAATTAGTTAAATTTCTGCTTGAAAATGGAGCTGATATTAATATTAAATCTAATAATGGAAAAACTGTTTTAGATTATGCCAAAGATACACTGGCTGAAATAGAAGCTATGCTTGGTCGTAAAATTTTCACCGATATCCATGAGTGGTGTGAAAATAGAAAACAACAGATTATGAAATGTATTTCATTATTAGAGCAGGCAAAAGCTGAACAAGGTGCTTCAACTCTTATAGTCCCGGATTTGGTACCAGATAATAAAAATCTTTAATTAAATATTGAGGTTATGATGATAAATAAATCTACTTTTTCAATTTTGATGGCGGTATTGTTTTTTGTTAATTCATCGAGAGCGATGGAAGATCCAAGTCAGGATAGAGGTTCAGAGCAAGTCGCTCAAGAGCAAGATTCAAAAGAAAGTAAATCGTCAAAAACAACTACATGTTCATTAAAAGACATAATAGTAAAAAGGGTTGGTTTAAAAGCTCTGTGTATATTGTCCCCGAAAATTTTTCCTGAAGAATTGCGAGAATATGGTATACAGTTTTTAATAAATGAGCATTGTGCTCCTTTAGAAAAATTTAAAGAAAACAAGGAATATGCATATTTGAAAGTTACCGAAGAAAATTTGAATAATTACAAAAAATTGCTTTATGGACTATGTGAAAATCAAGTTGAAGTTGGCTGCTTAGCATTGGCTGAATTTGGTAAATGTTGGCCAGACATTTTTCGTTATATGGCCTTATATGATATTTGTGAGTTTTTGAAAATATTGACTAAACAGAGTAACGGTTTCGATATTACCTTATCAGACAATGAGCTACTTTTTCGTGATAAAGTGCTTCATTATATTTTGAATAACAAAAATGTTGAATTGTTTAAGCTTTTGTTAAACAAAGGATTATTGCCAAGATTAGATTATAAAATTAATATAAGTAATAATGACGTATGCAGATTTCTTAGGCGACTTATTTCTAGTGGATCGAGTTATTTTTTCGAGACTATTTTGCAAAAAGAAAAAAACAAAGATTATAATTGGAAAGAATTATTTGATCAAGAAGAAGGTCGCATCATGGGTGGTATGGCATTAATGCCTAATGTAATGCTAACTGCCGCAGATTTTTTCGAGAAAAATATTTTCAAAGCCATTTTGGCATTGGCAAAAGAAAAAGAATCATTAGATATTAATGTGCGAGATCCGCGAAAAGGTGCCGATGGTTATACTATACTTATGGTGGCTGTCTATTTTTTTAATGTTGAGTTAGTTGAATTAGTGCTTGAAAATGGGGCAGATATAAATATTAAATCCAATAGTGGAAGAACTGCTTTAGATTATGCGAAAGCATATTTAGATCAAATCAATCTTGAATTGGATAGAGTAAATTTAGTAAATGGTGAGGTGAAATTGTTTGAAGAAAGAAGACTTTCACTTTGTGAAATAATTAGGATCTTAATCGAGTATGGAGCAGTTCCAAATTTAGCAGTCAATGAGTGATAATTGGTAAATTTGCCAATTGTTTTAAATAAATTAAGAAGAATGTTTTTTTTTAGAAGTTAAATAAATATAGAGGTTATAATGTTAAATAAATCTACTTTTTCAATTTTGATGGCGGTATTGTTTTTTGTTAATTCATTAAGAGCGATGGAAGATCCCAATCGAGATAAAAATTTAGAGCAAGGTATACAGAAGCAAGACTCAAAAGAAAATGAATCGTCAAAAACAACTGCATGTTCGCTAAAAGACATAATAGTAAGAAAACTTGGTTTAGAGGTTTTGAGTAAGATAGACCCGACAGCTTTTCCAGAAGAATTACGAGAATATGGTATAAAGTTTTTAATAAATGAGCATTGTGCTACTTTAGAAAAATTTAAAGAAAATGGACATGCATATGGAATTACCGAAAAAGATTTAAATAATTACAAACAAGTGCTTTGTGAATTATGTGAAAAGCAAATTGAAGGTATAGACTTAGCATTGGCTGAATTTGGTAAATGTTGGCATGCTGAAGATGGTAAATGTTGGCCGGTTATTTTTAGTTATATGAGTTTATTTGATGTTGTGGAATTTTTGAAAATATTGGCTAAACAAAATAATAATTTAGATACTGCTTTATCAGACTATGAGCTAATTTGCCGTGATGAAGTACTTAATTATATTTTGAATACCAAAAATGTTGAGTTATTTAAACTTTTATTAAACAAAGGATTGTTACCAAGATTGGATTATAAAATTAATATAAATAATTATAATTACAATGTAAATAATTATGTATGCAGCTTTTTTAAGCGCCTTGTTCGTTGTAAATTTAGTTATTTTTTTGAGACTGTCATGCAAAAAGAAAAAGATAAAGATTATGATTGGAAGCAATTATTTGATCAAGAAGAGGATTACAGAATGGGCGATACCCCGCGAATACGTAATGCGATGATAAATGCCGTACGATGTTTCGATCAGAATATTTTTAAAGCTATTTTAGAATTGGCGCGAGAAAAAGGATTATTAGATATTAATGCGCAAGACCATTGCTCTGGATGGACTATACTTATAAGTGCTGTCAATGATTACAATTTTGAGTTAGTTAAATTATTGCTTGAAAATGGGGCTGATATAAGTATTAAATCTTATAATGGAAAAACTGCGTTAGATCATGCGAAAAAGTGTTTAGATGAAACTAATATTCAATTAGAAAGAGCAGATTTAGGAAATGATAATTGTGTATGTTGGGAAGGAATGAAACTTTCAGCTTGTGAAATTATTACAGTCTTAAGCGAGTATGGAGCAGCTCCGGATTTGGTACTCGATCAGTGAAAATTGGCTAATTTGCAATTTTAAATATGATAAGAAGAATGTTTTTTTAGAAGTTAAATAAATATATAGAGGTTATGATGTTAAAAAAATTTATTTTTTCAATTTTTTTGATGGCAATATCATTTTTTGGTAATCCATTGAGAGCGATGGAAGATCCCAATCGAGATAAAAATTTAGAGCAAAATATACAGAAAGAAGATTCACAAGAAAATGAATTGTCAAAAACAACTGCAGATTCATTAAAAGATGTAATAGTAAGAAAAGTTGGTTTAGAAGCCCTGTGTGCATTGTCGCCAGAAGTTTTTCCTGAAGAATTACGAGAATATGGTATAAATTTTTTAATAAATGAGCATTGTGCTCCTTTAGAAAAATTTAAAGAAAACAAGGAATATAATGTATTTTCAAAAGTTACTGAAGAAAACTTGAATAATTACAAAGAATTACTTTATGAACTCTGTGAAAATCAATTTGAAGGTATAGACTTAGTGTTGACTGGATTTAGTAAATGTTGGCCTTGGCCAAGTATTTTTGTTCAAAGGACCTTATATGAAATTTGTGAGTTTTTGAAAATATTAATTAGAAAGCATAATGATTTAGCTATTATTTTATCAGACTCTGAGATAGTTTGCCGTGATAAAGTACTTAGTTATATTTTGAGTACCAAAAATGTTGAGTTATTTAAACTTTTGTTAAACAAAGGATTATTACCAAGATTAGATTATAAAGTTAATATAAATGATAATTATGTATGTAGCTTTTTTAAGCGTCTTATTATTTGTAAATCTAGTTATTTTTTTGAGACTGTTTTGCAAAAAGAAAAAGATAAAGATTATGATTGGAAGAAATTATTTGATCAAGAAGAAGTTTTCATCTATGGTGGCGTAGCATTATTGCCTAATGTGATGATAATTGCCGCAGATTCTGGCGAGCAAAATATTTTTAAAGTCCTTTTAGCATTGGCGCGAGAAAAAGGATTATTAGATATTAATGCGCGAGATTCGCTAGAAGAGGCCTATGATCGGACTATACTTATAGGTGCTGTCATTGCTTGCAATGTTGAATTAGTTAAATTGTTGCTTGAAAATGGAGCAGATATAAATATCAAATCTAAGAATGGAAAAAATGCTTTAGATTATGCGAAAGAGCGTCTAGATGTAATCAATATTGTACTAAGAGACAATTCACTAAATGATGAGCGTCAATTTTTTGAAGGCTTAAGATTTTCGGCTTGTGAAATAATTAGGCTCTTGATCGAGTATGGAGCAGTTCCAAATTTAGCACTCGATGAGTGAAAATTTGCAAATTGGTAATTTTAAACAAGTTAAGAAGAATATTCTTTTTAGAAGTTAAATAAATATAGAGGTTATAATGTTAAATAAATCTACTTTTTCAATTTTGATGGCGGTATTGTTTTTTGTTAATTCATTAAGAGCGATGGAAGATCCCAATCGAGATAAAAATTTAGAGCAAGGTATACAGAAGCAAGATTCAAAAGAAAATGAATCGTCAAAAACAACTGCATGTTCGCTAAAAGACATAATAGTAAGAAAACTTGGTTTAGAGGTTTTGAGTAAGGTAGATCCGACAGCTTTTCCTGAAGAATTGCGAGAATATGGTATACAGTTTTTAATAAATGAGCATTGTGCTACTTTAGAAAAATTTAAAGGCAACAAGGAATATGCATTTTCAGAAGTTACCGAAGAAAACTTGAATAATTACAAAGAATTACTTTATGAACTATGTGAAAATCAAGTTGAAGGTTTAGATTTGATCTTGACTGGATTTGGTAAATGTTGGTTTGATGCTATTTGTTATAGGACCTTATATGATATTTGTGAATTTTTGAAAATATTGACTAAACAAAAAAATGATTTAGATTTATCAACCCATGAGCTATTTTATCGTGATAAAATACTTGATTATATTTTGGCTACAAAAAATGTTGAGTTATTTAAGCTTTTGTTAAACAAAAGATTATTACCAAGATTAGATTATAAAATTAATAGAAATAATTGTTATGTATGCAGCTTTTTTAGAAATCTTATTCATCGTAAATCTAGTTGTTTTTTCGAAAATGTTATGCAACAAGAAAAAAACAAAGATTATGATTGGAAGAAGCTATTTGATCAAGAAGAAGGTTTCGTTTTAGGTCATGTTCAATTAATGCCTAATATAATGATAGACGCCGCAGATTGGTTCGAGCGAAATATTTTTAAAGCTCTTTTAGCATTGACGCATGAAAAGGGATTATTAGATATTATTAATGTGCGAGAAATGCGAGAAAATGGCTATGGCTTGACTATGCTTATAAAAGCTATCATGGGTTATAAAGTTGAGTTGGTTGAATTGTTACTTAACAGTGGGGCAGATATAAATATTAAATCTAATAGTGGAAAAACTGCTTTAGATTATGCGCAAGAGCGTTTAAATGAAATTAATATTAAACTAGACAAAAAATATTTATCAAATGATAAGCGCCAATTTTTGGAATGCTCAAGGTTATCGGTTTGCAAAATAATTAGGCTTTTGATCGATTATGGAGCAGTTCCAAATTTAGCAGTCGATGAGTGAAAATTGGCAAATTTGTAAAATTTAAATAAGGTGCAGGTTTTACCACAAACGAGTGAAAGATCCGATGTGCTGCAAAGTGAATATGTATTGGTGTTTTTTTATTTTAGGGTTAATTCAAATAAGAGGTTAGCATGTTAAATAAATTTATTTTTTCAATTTTTTTGATGGCAATATTATCTTTGGGTAATCCATTGAGGGCGATGAAAGATCCAGAAAAGGGTAAAACTCCAAGTTTACAGGTAAATGGATCAACAAGGGCTGTAAAAGGGAAAATTATAGATTCGCTAAAATTGATAGCAGCACGCACAGTTCATTCATTCATTATAGGTGGAGTTGATCTAAGAACCTCTGACGGATTAAGGTTCAAGGATTTGCCAGAAGAATTGCGAGAGTATTGTAAGGCCCAACTAAGATGCTATTTTGAGAATTGGTCTTGGAATAACACGACTAGAGAAAATTCATGTAAACATGGAGAATTGATTCATAAACTATATGAAAATCAAAATAGAGATTTAGGATTAATATTATGCGTGTTTGATGGGAGAAATTTTAGTAATCAGGAAGGGGATGAATCGGAGGATATGGCATTGGAATATATTAATGCATTTTTACAGATATTAATTGACCATTATGATTCAGAAAATGTCAATTCTTCAGGTCAAGAGTTGAGTTGTCGTGATAAATTAATGGCTCTTATCAGCGACCAAGAAGGTATAATTCATGAATTTTATGAGCTTTTAGGAAGAAATAATTTGTTACCATCATTAGATCATAGAATTGAGATTCGGTATGGCAGTTATAATAGCTTTTTTCATGAGCTTATTAAGCGCGACGATATTAAGCTATTCAATTACGTTATGAATAGTGAGAGAACTAAAATTTATAATTGGAAAGAATTATTTGAGGTAGATAACCCAGAAAATAACATATTACATTGGGCTATAGTAAAGGGATCTAAAGATATGATTGCAGCTATTTTAGAATTAATGAGAGATCAAGCATTGCTAGCGCTTTGTATGAATAAGCAAAATAAGGAGGGTAAGACCGCTTTAGATTATGCTAAAGATTACCTAAGCCGATTAGATGAGTACTTATTAGAATGGAGCAATAATCAGTTTGGACATGAATATTTTGCAGAAAAGAAACAGTCCGTCTTAGGCTGTATAGAATTATTGGAGGTAGCAGCTAATTCTAATATTGTATGATGTTGGTTCGAATTTTATTTTTTAGAAGTTAATTAAATATAGAGGTTATAATGTTAAATAAATTTATTTTTTCAATTTTTTTGATGATAGGATCATTTTTTGTTAATCCATTAAGAGCAATGGAAGATCCAAATCGAAATAGAAATTTAGAACAAGATATTCAGAAACAAGATTCAAAAAAAAATGGATTGTCAAAAACAATTGCAGGCTCATTAAAAGACATAATAGTAAAAATGGTTGGTTTAGAAGTTATATGTGCATTACCCCAAGGAGTTTTGCCTGAAGAGCTACGAGAACATGGTATAAAATTTTTAATAAATGAGCATTGTGCTCCTTTAGAAGTATTCAAAGAAAAAAAGGAATATTCTCTTTGGCTATATACATTTATAAAAATTACAGAAGAAGATTTGCAAAATTACAAAAAATTGCTTTATGAACTATGCGAAAATCAATTTGAAGGTATAGACTTATTGTTGACCGGATTTAGTAAATGTTGGTTTTGGCCACCTATTTTTGTTAATAGGACCTTAAATGAAATTTGTGAATTTTTGAAAATATTAATTAGACATAATGATTTAGAGATTACTTTATCAGATGTTGAGATAGTGTGTCGAGATAAATTATTTGGTTATATTTTGGAGACCAAAAATATTGAATTATTTAAACTTTTGTTAAATAAAGGATTATTGCCAAGATTAGATTATAAAATTAAGATAAATGGTGGTTTTGTATGCAGTTTTTTTAAGCGTCTTATTTATTGTAAATCTAGTTATTTTTTCGAGAATGTTGTGCAAAAAGAAAAAGACAAAGATTATGATTGGAAGAAGTTATTTGACCAAGAAGAAGCTTTCATCTTTGGTGGCGTAGAATTAATGCCTAATATAATGATAATTGCTGCAGGTTCTTGCGAGCAAAATATATTTAAAAATCTTTTGGCTTTGGCACGAGAAAAAGGATTATTAGATATTAATATAAAAGAAGAAGGTCCCTATGGTTGGACTATGCTTATGATTGCTGTTAATGATTATAATGTTGAGTTAGTTAAGTTATTGCTTGAAAATGGGGCTGATATAAATATGAAATGTAATAATGGAAAAACTGCTTTAGGTTATGCGAAAGACTGTTTAGATGGGATGAATATTAATTTAGCTCAAGCTAATTTGCATAATAATAATCGCCAATCGTATGAAAAAGCGCGACTTTCAGCTAGTAAAATAGTTGATATATTAATCGAGTATGGAGCAGTTCCAGATTTGGTGCCACAAGAATTTTCTTTTAGTGTTTAATTAAATATAGGGGTTATTATGTTAAATAAATTTATTTTTTCAATTTTGATAGCAATATTGTTATCTAATAATCCATTGAGAGCAATGGAAAATCCAGGCATGGGTATGATACAGAATTTACAGGTAGATGAATCGACGAAAGCATCAAAAGTAAAAACTGTAGATTTGCTAAAATTGATAGCGGCTCGTAAAGTTGATGAATTAATTATGAATGGGACTATTAGCGGATTAAGTCTTGATAATTTACCAGAAGAATTACGAGAATATTGTATGATTACAATAAATGATTATTGCGTTTTTTTAGAACAATTTAATGGTATTACTGGAAAAGGTTTAGATGATTACAAAAAATTACTTTGTGAGTTATACAAGAAGCAAGGCAAAGCTGTAGGTGTAATATTGTCTACCATAGTGATTTATGTTCCATGCCAAATATATCCTCAAATCTATTGTTTTATAAACTTAGAAGAAATTAAGACTTTATTAGGGATGTTAATTCGAAGTAGTGCTTCAGAAAATATTGTGCTTACAGAGCAAGAATTGGATTGCCGCAATAAAATAATAATTCATGCTATTAAAAATAATAAGATTGAGTTGTGCCAACTTTTAATAAGCAACAACTTATTGCCAAGTTTAGATGATAGGGTCAAGATAGATAATGTGACTTGTAGTTTTTTTAAGCATCTAGTTCGTCTAACCAGTAATAATATTAATTTCTTTAATGTTATTTTAAATGAAGAAAAAAACAAAAATTATAATTGGGAAATGCTATTTGATAAAGAAGCAATCAGCATTCTAGGTCGAGAAGAATTAAGCAATAATATAGTACAAATTGCTGCAACTGAAATCTGCAATGATGCTATTTTGAAATTAGTAAAAGAAAAAGGGTTATTAGAAAACTATATTAATTTATTGAATGAATTTGGAGATACGCCGCTTACGAAAGCTGCATTTAGTAAAAATGTTGAGGCAGTTAAATTTTTAATAGAAAATGGCGCTGATATAAATCTTAAAGGCTATTTTGGAAGAACGGCTTTGCAATATGCAAAAAGTGAACTAGAAACTTGTGAGCTTCTTCTGACTGGCGAACAAGATGATGACTATTGGGAAAATTATGAATATTGGGAAAAAGGAAAGCAAAGAGCTGCTAAGTGTATAGAATTATTGGAGGAAGCATCGAATTCAACAAATGTATGATATAGCTTTGAAATTGTTCTTTAGAGTTTAATTAAATATGAGGTTATTATGTTAAATAAATCTATTTTTTCGTTTTTGATAGCAATATTGTTATCTAATAATCCATTGAGAGCAATGGAAGATCCAAGCATTGGTATAATGCACCCAGAAAATTTACAGGTAGATGAATCGGCGAAAGAAGTAACTATAGATCCACTAAAATTAATAGCAGCACGTAAAGTTGATGCATTAATTCTTAATGACGTTATTAGCGGATTAAGTCTTGATAATTTGCCAGAAGAATTACGAGAATATTGTATGATTACAATCAATGAGGACTGTGCTTCTTTAAAACGAGTTAATGATATTACCGAAAAAAGTTTAGAAGATTTCAAAAAATTAGTTTGTGAGCTATACAAGAAACAAGGCAAAGCTGTATGTATAATATCGTCTATCTTACCGATTCCATCTGGAAAAGGCTTTACAATATGTTTTTTTAAATTAGAAGAAATTAATACTTTATTGGGGATTTTGATTCGATGTAGTGCTTTAGAAAATATTTTGCTTACAGAGCAAGAATTGGATTGCCGCAATAAAATAATAATTCATGCTCTTAGAACTAATAAGATTGAATTAGGCCAACTTTTAATAAGCAACAACTTATTGCCCAGATTAGATGATAGAATCAAGACACATAATATGACTTGCAGTTTTCTTAAGCATCTTGTCTATCTATCGCGTTATAGTATTGATTTATTTAATATTATTCTGAATGAAGAAAAAAACAAAAATTATAATTGGAAAGAGTTATTTGACCAGGAAGCAATCAGCAAACAAGGTCAAGAGAAATTAAGCGATAATATAGTACAAATGGCTGCATCTGAATCCTACAATGATGCTATTTTGAAATTAGTTAAAGAAAAAGAACTATTAGAAGAATATATTAATATAAGAGATAGTAAGCTTTTCAATACACCGCTTATGAATGCTGCCCGCAATAGCAATGTTGAAGCAGTTAAATTTTTAATAGAAAATGGTGCTCATATGAATACCAAATTTTGTGATGGAAAAACTGCTTTGCATTATGCACAAAAGGAATTTAAGACTTATGAGCGTTTCCTAAATGAAAAACCAAGCTCTATATCTTTGAAATACTGTGAATATTGGGAAGAAAAAAAACAAAGAGCTTCTGAATGTGTAAAATTATTGGAGGAAGCGATGGCTAAATCAAATAGGTGTTGTTTGAGTTAATTTTACGCTTAAATATGGGTCTGCACCCGGTGAATATCGGTTGTTTGACTTTCAAAAAGGAGTACTTAAAAAGTCAAATTTTGCCGGGCACAGATTGGTCGTATTTCATTTATTACTTGACCATACTATACACATTTTAAGACAATCTGCAATAGATTGCATTAAATTAATATTATAAATTTTAGAAAGTGCGTTAAAAAGGGCTTTTTGGAATGCTCATATTGGTAACTTTGCTTGATTTAAGGTATAATTAATTAAAAAGTATTAAATTAGGATTACTTGCGGATCCAATTTAAATTTGAGGAATTATGGCTAAAGTTGCTATGTTGGTCTCGGGAGGCGTTGATAGTTCAGTATCATTAAGATTGCTTAAAGATCAGGGACATGATATCGTTGCATTTTATTTGAAAATATGGCTGGAAGACGAATTATCTTATTTGGGCGATTGTCCATGGCAAGAGGATCTTTCGTATATTCAAGCTGTTTGTGCACAAGCGAATGTTCCATTAGAGGTAATCTCTTTGCAAAAGGAATATTGGTCTGAAATAGTAAATTATACGCTTAATGAAATTAAATGTGGCCGTACTCCTAACCCGGATATATTATGTAACCAACGTATTAAGTTTGGAGCCTTTTTTTCTAAAATTGATGAATCTTTTGATTATGTAGCAACCGGTCATTATGCTCAACTTAAAAAATGTGGTAATCGGTTTGCCTTACAAGTTGCTCCGGATTTGGTTAAGGATCAAACATATTTTCTATCTCATTTATCTCAAAAGCAGCTTGAAAGAGCAATGTTTCCAATTGGCCATTTGTTAAAGAGTGAAGTAAGAGAATTAGGTATTAAATTTGATCTCGCTAATAAGTCTAGAAAAGATAGTCAAGGAATTTGTTTTTTAGGCAAATTAAGATTTAATGAGTTTATTAAGCATTATTTAGGCGATAAATCTGGTGACTTGATCGAGCTGGAAACTGGTAAAAAAGTAGGGTCACATAAAGGATTTTGGTATCATACTATTGGGCAGCGTCAAGGATTGGGATTATCAGGCGGACCATGGTATGTAGTTGCTAAAGACGTTCAACTCAATTTAGTTTATATTTCCAAAAATTATTATACTGAAGATAAAATACGCAATGAGTTTTATATTCAATCATGTAATTGGTTTATTGAACCTGATATAACCAAAACATATAAAGTGAAGTTGCGGCATGGAGCAAATTTTAATGTTGGAATTATAGAGAAAGTTCAATCTCCATTATTACAATCTTTACAAGATACAAACAAAGTTACTTTATCACAAAGAGATCAAGGAATCGCTTCTGGGCAATTTGCGGTTTTTTACCAAGAGGGAGATAATGGTGATTTATGTATTGGAGGTGGGATAATTTCTGATGCCCCCGATAAAAACATAGACAGAAATTTATAGGGATGTTACATTAAAAACCATTGATCTATCTTATGTTTTTTGAGCTATGAATAATAATTTTTCAATGTTTTGGTATTTTAGCTTTTTTTGCAAAAATTTTAATATCCCTACTTTGCTTACTTTATTTAGGTTTTTTCTTATTCCGTTTATTTGTATGAGTATTACTGCTCATTTTTGGAATAGAGCTTTGGTTTTATTTTTAGTTGCTGTGATTACCGATGTTTTAGATGGTAGTTTAGCAAGATTAACAAATTCTGAAACTACTATTGGTGCTTATTTAGATCCATTGGCTGATAAATGCTTAATTTTGATGTCATTTTGGTCTATGTCATTGGGTAATTGTTTTGATTTTAAAATTCCAGATTGGTTTAAGATCGGCTTGCTGGCAAAGGAACTGTTGTTAGTTATGGCTGTTGCATATTTTGGTATGTTAAAAAATAATATCAAAATTAAACCATCAATATTCGGAAAAGGTGCTAACTTTATTCAATCAATGTGCATTATTTTGCTTTTTATATGGGAGCTTTATGGAATTAAAGTTGGGCAGTTTCTTAATCTTATTTTATCATTTATAATAATTATTAATTTTGGAGCGTTATTTCATTATTTTTGGTTTGGATATAAGGAATTAAGTTGTGAATATTAAAGTATCTACTATATTTTTTACATTAGGATTGGTTATTTCTTTGTGTAAGCCATTAATACTTAATGCACCTTTTTGTCAACCTAAAAAGCTTACTAAAGGACAACTAAAGCAAAAAATAGCGGAAGATTATGAATTTATTTTAAGACAAACTTCAAAAATAGCCGAAATAAATGCTTTATTTCAATTAGAGCTTTATGAGCATATTGCTAAACTGATAAATGATGATGCACATTCTGTCTTCAAGACAAATTCTGTTGATGAACTTAATAATTACCATAATAAATTGAAACATATAATCGAAGAAAATGATAAAGATATTAATCGTTTAATAGAATCATTAAATGGTCTTAAATCAAATTTCAATGAACCAAAATTTACAAAGTTAGAAATAGAAACAGTTAAAACATAATATTAAAAGGGTCTTACGTGGCTAAAGTTAATTTTAATAAAGTTATTATTATTGGAAATTTAACTAAGGATCCTGACTATAAGCAGCAAGCTTCAGGCATGGCAGTATGTCGCTTAAGCATTGCATCTAACCGTGAGATAAAAAATAAGCAAACGGGGATGGTGTCTTCTGAAACTTGTTATATAGACGTGGATGTTTGGGGAAATCAGGCAGAAAACTGTCGTCAATACCTTTTAAAAGGTAGACCAGTTCTTGTTGAAGGCCGTTTGAAATATGATAGGTGGGAGTCTGAGGGTCAGACTAAGCAGCGTCATACTATTGTTGCAGATAGAGTTTTGTTCTTAGGCTCTAATCAGCAACAAAATGAGTCTGATGCATTATTCAAAAAAGATGAGCAGCCTTTTGCAATAGAAGAGGAGTTGCCATTCTAAAGTAATAAAAAAATAGCTGATAGTAATAATGGTCGCAATATGGTCCATTATTACTACTTTTTTTAATTAGGGATCGATTTTTCTTGCTATTTATATACTATGTTTGTAATTATAGATCATAATAAATTGCAAATGTAATATGAATATGAAAATAAAGTTAATTGTCTTACTTGTATTTTTGATCAAATTTCCAATTATATGTGGTCAAGAAACTTGTGATAATGTATACAATGCTATAGTTGAAAACATTATGATAATGTGGACCAAGATAGATACGGTGAGAGCTATCAATACTGATTCTGCTCAAAAGGCTATATTTTTAGAAGATTTAATAGATAGTTCATTCGATGTTTATTATTTGGCGCGTCAATGTAAAGAGCTATCTGGCATTTCTATTGAGAAGCATGAGGATATAATGAATCTGGTGATGTCAATTAAGGATTCTTTTGAAGAGGTATTTAATTCAGTAGAAAATTCCAACTTTTATGTTTTAAGGTATATGTTACAAAAGGCTATAAATACATTAGACTTCTTCTGAAACTATGTTATTGGACAAAATTGGAATGTAAAGCTAAAAAAAAAGATTTACAAAAAGCGCTCGTCCTTGATGGTTCGACGTGCTTACCACTAAAGGCCAGCCTGCCCGCCGTAGCTTTATAAATCTTCAATGCTTTGCGCTATAGCGAAGGCTGGGTCGAAGGATACGAGCGGTTCTGATTAAAAAATTTAGGTTTTGGAAGAGATCTATTAAAAACACCAGAGCACATCAAATCCAAAATATCCTCCTAATACATCTGTAGAAAATACTCTCTTTCCGGTAATTTGGTGATTATATAAAAAAGCAATTCTGTTATTGATGCCATTTCTTTCATAAGAAAAATCATACTCTAAAATAAATTGAGTCATCAATCTATTCCATGTTTTAAGCCATTCTTGTCGATTAGCCGCATGTAAATGGGTAATGTTGTTTTCAGAGTACAAGATTTTATTTCGATTTTTTTGCTCAAAAGTAAAAGCGGCTAAAAAAGAAAGGCCACGGAAAATATGATCTGCTTTAATATAAGTGCCAATTCGCCAAACTGGGCCTGATTTTACAATTGCATCTGCAGTATTAAATCGCAATAACCCAGTTGGACATATTGTTAATGGTATACATTCAGAATGGTTAAAAAAAAGTACGCCATCATTATGAAGGCCCCATGTAAGCCATTCATAAGCACCAACTGAAAAATCTACAATCCAAGGGATTCCCCAATGACCATTATAGCCAAGTGGTATATCAAATAATAAATTGGGGCATAATTTTCTTCCGGTAGGGAATAGAACTCCCAATTGTAGAGCAAAATCTATAAAATCTAAATGGGTTGTACCTTCATAATTTAAACTCCAACCAGCTAATAAAGATGTATCAGACAGACCATGCTCTTTAACGGAATCCAACATAATAGCATTATTCTTTAGCTTTTCATTTAAAGTTAGCAATTTAACTTGATTAATACTTGGTAAATTAGATTTCAAATAACAAAGTGGTTTATATTTATAGCAACTCATCGGAAAAAGTTCACATGATACAACAGGTAAATGAAAATGTACAAAAAATCCTTTTATAAGGTTTTGATATACATTAAAATTTGCTTCAAATAAATCAAATGTTCCGGTAAAAATAAATTTACCTAATGATGATATTCCATCTTCTTTGCCATAGATTCCAAATATAGATGTTGTTTTATAGCGGTTGTTTTTACCATGTTTGGTACTACCTCCAGTAAGCTGTACATTTAATGTTGTTAAAGAACTAACCTCAAATCTAGGTTCATCCCAAAATGAGGATGCCCTATAAAAAAAGCTACGATCAAAAGGCTTTATTGTTGAGCCTATGAATAAAGCAATGATTATTAATCTGATAAAAATTTTAAAATGCATCTATATTCCCGTATCCATAATTCTAAATAATTATATCAATTTAAAGTTTTATATATTTTTTTTAGAAAAAAGGAAATATTTATGGCCAAACAACTTTTTATATTATTTGATAGATTTGTTATGGATGAGCTATAATTTTTTTTATATTTGGGGTGATCTGATCATAAAAAAATAAGGCATATTTTTAGCGTACTTTATAATCAAATTGTCTTTATTAATCATGTAAATTTGAAGAAAGTTATTCTATAAAAAACATAAAATTTTCATTATGACTTTTATTTTTACTTGAAATATTTTCCAAATGAGTTATAATTTTGTAATAAATTGAGTTTTTTTGTTTGTATTTAGCTGTGACTAAACCCCTCTTATATTATGAATTTATTTTTGCTCTATTTAAACTTAAGCGAATTTTGCAAATAAAATTAACTAAAAGCAAATTTAGACATCAAAGCACAGGGGTATCAGCGGGTTTTGTAAAAATTTTATGACATGTTTGTTCTAAAATCAATAGTAAAACTTTGTAAAAATGCCAACGGTGAACGACTGTTTTCAAAATTTGCATTGAAGCTTTCGTTAATTCAAAAGAATAAATGTTAATTATTATAGGATAAAAAAATATGCCAACTATTAATCAGCTTATTAAAAATGGGCGTACCAAGGTTGTGAAAAGAAAAAAAAGCGCAGCTTTGCAAGGAGCACCACAGGCCCGAGGAGTATGTATAAGAGTATTTACACAAACACCTAAAAAACCAAACTCAGCTTTACGTAAAGTAGCACGGGTAAAATTATCTAATGGAACTGAAGTAACAGCATATATACCAGGTGAAGGCCATAATTTACAAGAACATTCAGTTGTTTTGATTTGTGGGGGTGGTGCACAAGATTTGCCTGGAGTTAGATTTCACGTTGTTAGAGGGGCATTAGATTGTGCTGGTGTAGAAAATAGAAAACAAGGTCGTTCGATTTATGGGGCCGAAAGACCAAAGAAATAGGAAGGTAATATATGCCTAGAAGAAAATCCGTAAATTTTATTAGGCCGGTAGGAACAGATCCGCGTTATGGTTCAGAAACTGTACAAAAGCTAATAAACGTTGTAATGTGGCGTGGTAAAAAAAATGTTGCTAGAAAAATAGTTTATGAAGCTCTTGAGTCAATTAATAAGAGAGTGGGTGGTAGTAGAGACAAATCTCTTGAAACATTCTTAAAAGGTATTGAGCAACTTGTTCCTACAGTCGAGGTCAGACCGAGAAGGGTTGGAGGGAGTGTTTATCAGATTCCAATGGAAGTACCTTATAATAGGGGCCGTGCTCTAGCTATGCGTTGGCTAATTGAGGCTGCTTCAAAACGTCCTGATAAAACTATGGGTCTAAGAATTGGTAATGAAATTTTAGATGCAAATGAAGGAAGAGGGTTAGCCTTAAAGAAAAAATTAGATGTTCATAAAATGGCTGACTCTAACAGAGCTTTTGCGCATTATGCATGGTAATGAGGTTATATGAGCAATTATTTATCAAAATATAGAAATATAGGTATTGCTGCGCATATAGATGCTGGTAAGACTACTGTTACAGAAAGAATTTTATTCTACACTGGTGTTTCCCATAAGATGGGTGAAGTTCATGAAGGTGCAGCTACAATGGACTATATGGAGCAAGAGCAGGAGCGTGGAATAACCATTACTGCAGCTGCTATTACCTGTAATTGGAAAAACTATCAAATAAACATTATTGATACTCCAGGACACGTTGATTTTACCATTGAAGTTGGTCGTTCTTTGCGAGTACTTGATGGAGTAATATCAGTTTTTTGTGGTGTAGGTGGCGTACAGCCACAATCAGAAACCGTTTGGAAGCAAGCTAATCGTTATAAAGTTCCAAGAATAATTTTTGTTAATAAATTGGATAGAATTGGCGCAGATTATTTTAAAGTATTAGCCGATATTAATTCTAAATTAAATGGTAGTGCAATTGCTATGCAATTGCCTGTTGGTGCTTCTGAAAATTTCTACGGAATAATCGATCTTTTAACATTAAAAATGGCTACCTTTGAGGGTGATGCTGGTTCTATCGTAAATTGGACTGAAGTTCCTGCTGAATACAAGCAACAAGCAGAAACACTGAGGCATAAAATTGTTGAAAAAGCAGCAGAACTAGATGATGCTTTAGCTGATAAATTTTTGAACGAAGAAGAAGTTTCAATAGATGAAATCAAAGCTGCTCTAAGAAAAGGAACAATAGAGCGAAAAGTTACTCCAGCGTTCTGTGGTACTGCATTTAAGAATAAAGGTATACAATTGGCACTAGATGCAGTTCTAGATTATTTGCCTTCACCGTTAGATATTTCTAGTGTTGAGGGAATAGTTCCTAGCACTGGTTTAACCGAAAAACGTGAAGCTGATCCTGATGCACCATTTTCTGGATTAATATTTAAAATCATAACTGATCCTTTTGTGGGAATATTAAGCTTTGTCAGAATTTATTCAGGTACTCTTAAATCCGGTTCATATGTTTATAACTCTACTAAAGGAACAACAGAACGAGTTAGTCGTTTGGTAAAAATGCATGCTAATAAAAAAGAAGACATTCAAGAAGCTAAAGCCGGTGATATTGTAGCTATCGTGGGCTTTAAAAATGCAATAACAGGCGATACTATTTGCGATGAAAAGCGTGCTATTGTTCTTGAAACTATAGATGTGCCCCGTCCAGTTATTGAAAGTTCTGTAGAGCCAAAAAATAAAGCTGATTATGAAAAAATGACCTTGTCTTTGAGAAAAATGATGCAGGAAGATCCATCTTTTCAATATACTTTTGATAAAGAAACTAATCAGACGGTTATAAAAGGTATGGGTGAACTTCATCTAGAAATAGTTGTTGATCGCTTGAGGCGAGAGCATAAAGTAGATATTGTGCAAGGCAAACTCCAAGTTGCTTTTAAAGAAACTATTAAAAAGCCATCTGATGTAGAAGGCAAATATATTAAGCAATCTGGTGGCCGTGGTCAATATGGACACGTTTGGATTAAATTTGAACCTTTAGAGCGTGGTAAAGGTTACCAATTTGAAAACAAAATAGTAGGTGGCTCTATTCCTCGAGAATTTGTTCCGGCTATTGAAAAAGGCTTAGAAGAAGCTAAAAATACTGGCATATTAGGTGGATACCCTGTAGTCGATTTTAAAGCGATTGTTTATGATGGTTCATATCATGATGTTGATTCATCAGAATTAGCTTTTAAGATGGCAGCTAGTTTGGCTTTCAAGAGTGGAATGCAACAATCAGAAGCTGTTTTGCTTGAGCCAATTATGAAAGTTGAGGTAGAAACTCCGGATGAACACATGGGTGATGTGATGGGTGATCTAAACGCTCGCAGAGGACAGATTACTAATATGGAATCCAAGGTAGGAAATAGCATAATCAATGCAAAGGTTCCTTTATCTGAAATGTTCGGATATGCGACATCATTGCGTTCGGCAACAAAGGGAAGAGCAAGCTACACTATGGAGTTTGAAGAGTACAAGGAAGTACCTAGGGCTACTCAAGAGCAATTATTAAAGGCAGCTGCTTGAGTTTAGAAAATTAGTTTTATTTAATTAAGTTAAGGAGAAATATCGATGGCGAAAGTTAGTTTTCAAAAAACAAAGCCACATTTAAATACGGGGACATTGGGTCATGTTGACCATGGTAAAACTACATTAACAGCAGCTATTACAACAGTTCAGGCCAAGAAAAAATTGGCGGAAGCTAAGAAATTTGATCAAATAGATAATTCTCCTGAAGAAAGAGAACGTGGAATTACCATTTCTATTTCTCATGTTGAGTATGAAACTGCTGCAAGACATTATGCTCATGTGGATTGTCCTGGACATGCTGATTATATTAAGAACATGATCACTGGTGCTGCCCAAATGGATGGTGCTATATTGGTTGTTTCTGCTAATGATGGTGTGATGCCTCAAACTAAGGAACATATTCTTTTAGCAAAAAATGTTGGTGTTCCATATATTATTGTTTACTTAAATAAAGTAGACATGGTCCCAGATAAGGATTATGTTGATTTGGTAGAAGATGAAGTTCGTGAACTTTTAACCAAAAATGGTTTCCCTGGAGATAAAACTCCCGTTATTCGTGGATCCGCATTAAAAGCTTTAAATGGTGAAGACAGCGAATTGGGTACTCAATCTATTGATAGGCTTATGGATGCTCTTGATACTTATATTCCATTACCAATTCGTGAAATTGATAAACCATTCTTAATGGCTGTAGAAGGTGTATTTTCTATTTCTGGTAGAGGAACTGTAGCAACAGGAAGAATAGAAAGAGGTAAGGTCAAAGTTGGTGAAGAAGTTGCAGTCATTGGATTTGGATCAACTCAAAAAACTACGGTAACCGGTGTTGAAATGTTCAGAAAAGAATTGACTGAAGGTGAAGCTGGGGATAACGTAGGTATTTTATTGCGTGGGATTAAAAAAGAAGAAGTTGAAAGAGGACAAGTTCTTGCTAAACCTGGCACAGTAACACCTCATAAGAAATTTAAATGTGAAGTTTATATATTAGGTAAAGATGAAGGCGGACGAAGCACTCCTTTCTTAAATGGCTATAGACCACAATTTTATTTTAGAACTACCGATGTGACTGGAATAGTTTCTTTGCCAGAAGGCCGTGAAATGGTTATGCCTGGTGATAACGTATCTTTGATTGTAGATTTGATTTCTCCTATAGCAATGGAAAAAGATCAAAGATTTGCTATTAGAGAAGGTGGTAGAACTGTAGGATCTGGAATAGTTACTGAGATTATTGATTAACTTTGAGTTATTTATGAAAAAACAAAAAATCCGTTTAAATCTAAAGTCCTACGATCATCAACTTTTGGATAAAGCTGTGAAACAAATAGTTTTAACGGTGAAAAGAACAGGTTCCCAAATTGTAGGGCCTGTGCCTCTTCCCAATAAAAGACGTTGTTTTACTGTTTTAAGGTCACCACATGTTGATAAAAAATCAAGAGAGCAATTTGAAATTACAACCCATCAACGCTTATTAGAAATTGTTGCTACTTCGGAAGCTACTATGGATGCTCTTATGAAATTGAGCATATCAACTATTGTTGATGTTGAAATTAAATAGGAAAGGTTTATTGATGATGCGAGGTCTTTGGGGCAGAAAAATAGGAATGACACAAATATTTTCTGATAATAATAAAGTGATCCCTGCGACTGCAATTGATGTTTCCAATTGGTATGTAATACAGCTTAAAAATGTAGAAACCGATGGATATAATGCAGTGAAATTGGGATGTGTCAAAGATAGATATTCAACGCTCGATTTTTCTCCTGATTGGATAAAAGACGCTAAAAAATATTTTATTGCATTGAAAGAAGTAAAAGTTGATTCTTTGCCTTCTGATGTAGCAGTAGGACAATTAGCAAATTTAGGCTCTATTTTATCTAAGGGTGATTATGTTGATATTTTAGGTACAAGTAAAGGTGCTGGTTTTCAAGGTGTTGTGAAACGACATGGTTTTGCTGGTGGTCCAGCCAGTCATGGTTCAAAATTTGGAAGAATACCTGGAGCTTTAGCGAATTATCATACGAAGGGAAAGGTAGAGAAAAATAAAAAGATGCCTGGTCATATGGGCGTAGAAAATAAAATGGTTAAGAATCTAGAAGTAGTAAAAATCGAGCCTACTGCAAATATGTTACTAATAAATGGGTCTGTGCCCGGTAAATCTGGTTCTTTGGTTTTTATTAAAAAATCTGTAAGGTAGGAAAAAAATGGCTCAGAAAAAAAAAGAGATTCCTAATACAGAGATGAACATTATTTCAGTTGGTGATTTAAATTTAAATGAAGAATCTAAGATTGAAATATGTCCAGCTGCTTATTCTCAGTACATAAAGGTTTTGCGTCAAAATTGGAGGCAAGGTACTGTTGGTTGTAAGGATCGTGGAGAAGTTGCTTTTGCAAATAGAAAGCCTTGGAAGCAAAAAGGTACAGGACGAGCTAGAGCTGGATCTGCGCGTTCGCCTTTATGGAGAAAAGGTGGTACTATATTTGGACCGCAACCACGTGTAAGGACTTTGAAAGTATCCAGGAATATAAAAAATAATGTACTGCAAGCACTATTATGGAACTATCTAGATAGTAAAAATTTAATTTCTTTAAGTTGGGTACCGCAAGACAAGCCCAAAACAGCAGAAGCATTTAAAATGCTAAAGAATTTAAAGTTGCAAGATAAAAAAATTGTACTTTTTGTAAATAAAGATGACTATATAACTCACGCTTCATTTGCAAATATAAGTAATGTTAATATGTTATTATTTGATCAACCGAATGCATATGATTTATCTAATGGTCAATGTTGGGCCTTTTTGGATAAAGATATAGATTCATTTAAAGGAATGGTTAACTCATGGCTTTAGATTTAAGCATTTATGATATTATTCGTGGGCCTAGAATGACAGAGAAAGCCTATAAATTAAATCAAAAATCTAAAAAGTTAGTTTTAGAAGTGCATCCTAAAGCAAATAAGCCTTTAATTATAGAGGCATTAAAAAAGCTATTTAACGTAAAAATTGATAAAATAGCTACCAAAATTAGAAAAGGCAAGAATAAGCGCGTTGGTAGACATGTTTTTACAGGTAAAGTTAGTAAACAAGCTATTATTACGTTAAAAGAAGGATACTCGGTTGATCTTATGAATATGGGTGTTCAAAATACTGTTGAACAACAACCTTAAGCATTGAATCAATGAGGTAAAAAAAATGGCAATTGTTACAAGAAAGCCGAGAAATTCATCATTACGTTTTCAGACTTATTTAGATAATTCTGACATAACAACAACTACGCCAGAAAAAGGTTTGGTTTTTGGGTTAAGTAAAAAAGCTGGACGTAATTCTTATGGTAGAATAACTGTAAGACATAGAGGGGGTGGAGCTCCTAGAAAATATAGGTTAATAGATTTTAAGCGAATGCATAAAAATATTCAAGGTACTGTTACAACAATTGAATATGATCCAAACAGAAATGTAAGAATTGGGTTAATAGTTTATGTTAATGGTGCTAAGTCATATATGCTTCTTCCTCAAAATTTAAAAGTTGGTGATAAAGTTTATGCAGGCTTAGATGCAGAACCAAAAGTGGGTAATAGTTCTACGTTTAGAAATATTCCTGTAGGTTTTACTGTTCATAATGTGGAAATTACTCCAAATTCTGGCGGTAAATTTGCTCGTAGTGCTGGAACGTCTGTGCAATTAGTTGCTAAAGGCGATAATACAGTTACTTTAAGAATGCCTTCTGGAGAAATTCGTTTAGTAAATATTGATTGCTGGGCTACTATTGGTGAGCTATGTAATGCTGATTATAAGAATCTTAAAATTGGTAAAGCTGGCAGAACAAGATGGTTAGGCTTTAGGTCATCAGTAAGAGGTATGGCTATGAATCCAGTAGACCATCCACATGGTGGTGGTGAAGGTCGTAGTAAATCTGGAAAGCATCCTGTTAGTCCAACCGGTGTTGGAGCAAAAGGAACTAGAACACGTAAACGTAAGAACCCTCAAATTTTGAAGAGAAGAAAATAGTGAAGGATAATTATGTCTAGATCGTCAAAAAAAGGTCCTTTTGTAGATGAATCTTTGATTAAAAAAGTTGAAAAAGCAAAAGAAAGTAAAAGTAGAGAAGTTATTAAAACTTGGTCTAGGAGAAGTATGATAATCCCAGATTTTGTTGGCTTAACTTTTGCTGTTCATGATGGCCGAAAATTTGCTCAAGTTTATATTACCGAAAATATGGTTGGTCATAAATTAGGTGAATTTGCTTTTACTAGAACATTTAGGTTGCATAGTGGTCAGCGTAAAGCTGGTGCTGCTGGAGCTTAAAATTATGATTAAAAATTTAGTTAACAGGATATAAAAAATGCAATTTACTGCTAAAGCTCGTTATATCTGGTGTTCCCCCTATAAATTGAGGCCTTTGGCTGATGTTATACGTGGAAAGGATGTAACTTATGCACTTGATTGGCTAACAATATATCGCAATCAAAGGGTTATGCCTATTAAAAAGGCTGTTGAGTCTGCGTTAGCGAATGCTGTTAATAATGGTAAAGCTGAGAAAAGTGCACTTAAAGTTAAAGAAATACGCATCGATCAAGGACCAACTCGCTCTTATTTTAGACCGGGAGCAATGGGTCGTGCAATGCCGCAAACATCTCGCTCTAGCCATATAACTGTAACATTAGAAATAAAAGTTTAAATTAATAGAGGAGCAATGTGGGACAAAAGGTTCATCCATTAGGATTTAGATTAGGTATTTATCGTTGGTGGCCATCACGTTGGTTTGCTCGTCGTGAGAAATACTCAACTCTCGTATTGGAAGACATAAAAATTAGACGATTTATAGAAACAAGTTTACCGAATGCTGAAATTTCTTCAATTGAAATTGAACGTGCTGGTGAAAACGTAAAAATTGTAATACATTCTGCTCGTGTTGGTGCTGTTATTGGTAAAAAAGGGCAAGAAATTGAAAATTTACGCAGAAATTTAAGCAAGTTAATTAAAAGAGATAATATTGAAGTATCTGTACAAGAAGTTAAGCAGCCTGAGCTAGATGCTGTTATCGTTGCTAAGAATATAGCTGAGCAAATTGAAAAAAGAGCGAGCTATAAAAAAATAATGAAAAGAGCCGCTGCAAGCATTATCAAAAGTGGTGCTAAAGGTGTTAAAATTAGGTGTGCCGGCAGATTAGCTGGGGCTGAAATTGCTCGTGATGAATGGATAAGAGTAGGTTCTACTCCGCTTCATACTTTACGTTCTGATATTGATTATGGATTCGAGGAAGCACATACAACTTATGGCGTAATAGGCGTTAAAGTTTGGATCTGTAGAGGCGAATATAAATTAACTTAAAAGAGATTTAGCTATGTTAATGCCTAAAAAAATAAGATATCGTAAAGTTCACAGAGGATCTAGGGCTGGCCGTTCAAAAGGAGCTACAGAGGTAGCTTTTGGAGAATATGGTTTACAAGCTACTGAGCCAGCATGGGTTAGTGCCCAACAAATTGAGGCTGTGCGCGTAACTTTATCTAGAAAATTGAAAAAGGTTGGTAGGCTTTTTATTAGGTTATTTCCTGATAAACCTGTCACTAAAAAACCTGCTGAAACTCGAATGGGTAAAGGTAAAGGTAACGTTGAATTTTGGGTAGCTGTTGTTAAGAGAGATAGAATTATGTTTGAGGTTTCCGGTCTTGATGAAAAAGCAGCAAGAGAGGTCTTAAAAGCAGCATCTTATAAATTGCCAATGAGAACCAAATTTATTAAAAAGCAGGTAGAACCTAATAACCAGGAAAAACTTAATATAGAAATAGACAATGAATAAAATAGTAAAAAATGAATTAAAAACTCTCTCCAAGCTTGAATTAGTCTCTAAAGTAGATGATTTGAGAAGAGAACTTTTTAGTTTAAGATTGCATTCAAAAACTTCTCCTGTACAAAATTTTAAGCAGTTTAGAAAGTTGAGAAAAGATATTGCGCGAGCATTGACTTATTTAAAACAAAAGAATGGATAATGGAGATTTCGATGAAACAAAATCTTAAGCGTACACTTACAGGATTAGTAATTTCTGATAAAATGAATAAGACAGTAGTTGTCAAGATAGAAAGAAGCTATATTCATCCTATGTATAAAAAAGTAATGCGTACTTCAAAAAAGTATAAAGTGCATGATGAAAAAGAGTTAGCTAAAGTAGGTGATGTCGTTGAAATATTTGAAGGTAATCATAAATCAAAGACTAAATATATGTATCTTTCTCGTATATTGACATCTGAAATCTCAAATGAAGGGTAAAGCATTTAGAATGCTGAGGTAAAAATGATACAAAAAGAAACTTTTTTAGAAGTAGCTGATAATTCGGGTGCACAACTTTTGCAGTGCTTCCATTTATATGGAGGTACAAATAAAGAATTTGCTTATCCAGGTGAAATAGTTAAGTGTGCTGTAAAAAAAGCTATTCCTAATGCTGCGGTAAAAAAGGGTGATATCGTAACTGTTGTTATAGTTAGAACTCGTAAAGAGTTTAGAAGAGCTGATGGAAGCTATATTAGCTTTGATGATAATGCTGGTGTTTTAATAAAATCGGTTGATGATTTAAATCCAATAGGTTCTCGTATTCGAGGGCCAGTTGTTAGAGAATTAAAAGCCAAAAATTTTGCTAAAATTATATCATTAGCTCCTGAAGTATTATGATAAAGGGTTAGTAAAAATGAACAATATTAGAAAAAATGATACAGTATATATACTTTCAGGTTCTGACAAAGGAAAACAAGGGAAAATTTTGGAGATTTTACCAGATAAAAATTTAGTTAAAGTTGCTGGCATCGGTATGGTAAAGCGTCATTCAAAAGCTCGTAAACAAGGTGACATTTCATCTATAAAACAAATTGAAAGTTATATAAATATCTCTAAAGTTATGCTGGTGAATCCAAATAATTCCAAGCCTTGTCGTGTTGGATTTAGAGTTATTGAAAATGGCAAAAAAGTACGTGTTTGTAAACGTACTAATGAGATTATAGATCAAGTTTAAGGGAAATATACAAAATGAATAAAAAGGCAGCTAAGATTAAAAGTGAAAATCCTGGGTTTAAGGATACCTATTTGAAGCTTAGGCCACAATTACTTAAATCGTTAAATTTGGCTAATATTTATCAAGTTCCTAGAATAGAGAAAGTTGTTATAAATGTTGGGGTAAAAGAGGCTGTTGCTGATAGTAGAGCTCTAAATTTGGTTCTTCAGACAATAGATAATATTGCTGGTCAAAAATCTGTGAAAACAGTGGCTAAGAAATCTATTGCGGGTTTTAAAATTAGAGAAGATATGCCTATAGGTGTAATGGTAACTCTAAGAAAAGGGCGCATGTATAGTTTCCTTGATAAGCTTATTAATTTGGCATTACCGCGAGTGAGAGATTTTCAAGGAGTATCTCTCAAATTTGATGGTCATGGTAATTATAATTTAGGCATAAAAGAATGGATTATTTTTCCTGAGGCTGATCAAAATATTGAAAAAATTCATGGCATGAATATAACTATTCAAACTTCGACCCAAAATGATACACATGCATTTGAGTTGTTAAAAGGTTTGGGCATGCCATTTAAACAAAAAGAGTTATCGAGGAAATAATGGCAAAAAAAGCGCTAATTGAAAAATCAAATAGAACCCCTAAATTTGCGGTTAGACAAAGAAATAGGTGTAAATTATGTGGCAGACCAAGAGGTTATATTCGCTTATTTGCAATGTGTCGTTTATGCTTTAGGGAAAATGCGTTAAAAGGCATGTTGCCTGGCGTTATGAAAACAAGTTGGTAAGGATTTTAAATGTCAATTGATACGATTGGTAATTTTTTAACAATAATTAGAAATGGGATAATGGTAACAAAGAAATCTGTTACAGCCCCTTATTCTAAAATTAAACATCAAATTGCTGCTATTCTTGAAGAAGAAGGTTTTATTAAGAGTTTCTCTATAGAAACATCTGAAAACGGGAATAAGGAATTAAGAATAGTACTAAAATATGTAAATAATGAATCGGTTATTCATGAAATTACTCGAGTAAGTACACCTGGATTAAGGGTTTATGGTGGTTTTGCTAACATAAAACCGGTTATAGGTGGTCTTGGAATAACTATTTTAAGCACAAATAAGGGTATTATAACTAACAGAAAAGCCAAAAGTATTTCAACTGGTGGCGAGGTTCTCTGTACAGTTTGGTAAAAGGGTTAAAGAATTATGTCAAAAATTGGAAGAAAACCTATTGAAATTGGTAATACCCAAATCAATATAACTGATAATATTGTAAATTATAAAGGTAAGCTTTTTTCAGGTTTACATGAATTACCAGATTTATTAGGTGTAGAATTGAAAGGTAAAGAGCTGTACGTTACCGCAAAAAAAATGACTAAAGATACCAACAGACTTTGGGGTCTTCATAGAGCACTACTTGCTAACAAGGTTAAAGGTGCAGATGTAGGATTCGAAAAAGTTTTAAGAATCAATGGTTTGGGTTATAAAGCTGCTTTAAGTGGTTCAAAAATTCAATTTTCATTAGGCTTTAGTCATAAAATAGATTTTACTGTTCCTGCTGAAGTAAAAGTTGAGATTGATAAGTCTGCACAGTTAATGACTTTTAGATCTCCACATAAAGATATTTTAGGTCAAGTTTGTAGTGATATTCGTGCTTTGAGACCGCCAGAACCCTATAAAGGTACCGGTATAAAATATGAGACCGAAGTAATCCGCAGAAAAGCTGGTAAAACTAAATCGTAATTTATAGAGGTTGAAAATAATGTCTTTAACAAGAAAAATTAAAAAGCGAACGCAAAGCAGAGTTTTAAGAGTCAGATCAAAGTTCAAAGATTCTGGGTTACTAAGAGTCTCTGTTTTTAGAAGTTTAAAATATATCTATGCTCAAATTATTGACGATATACAGCAAAAAACCTTAGTAAGTTGCTCATCTTTAGAGCTTAAAGATGCAAAGGGCAATAAAACGGAAACTGCTAAAAATGTTGGTTTAGAATTAGCGAAACGTGCTAAATCTGCTGGTATTGAAAAGGTTGTTTTTGATAGAGGTCGCTATTTATATCATGGGCGAGTCCAATCTCTTGCTGAAGGGCTAAGAGAAGGTGGTCTTCAAATATAATTATCTGGGATAAAAAATGACGGAAAAGAAAAAAGATTTTATTGATAATGTTGTAAAGGTTAGCCGGGTTACAAAGGTTACCAAAGGTGGAAAAAGATTTTCTTTTTCAGCATTTGTGGTATCTGGAAATCAACAAGGTAGTGTTGGAATGGGAATTGGGAAAAGCAAAGAGGTTTCTTCTGCTATAGCAAAAGCAACTGCTCATGCTAGAAAAAATATGCTAGATCTAACATTAAGGGGAACTACTTTACCATATGATGTTAAAGGTCAACATGGGGCTGCTGCAGTAATTATTCGCCCTGCATACAAAGGTACCGGCGTAATAGCTGGAGGTGCAGTACGTTTGGTTATGGAAGCTGCTGGTATTAAGGATGTTCTAGCTAAATCTATGGGGTCATCTTCTGGTTTTAATGTTGTTAAAGCTACTTTAAATGCTTTATCCAAATGTAGATCAATAGAACATTTATCGACATTACGTGGCAAAAACCTCAAAGAAATGTTAAAGGGGTAATAATGTTAAGTGGGCTTACATCATTAGGAAAAAAAAGAAAAAGAGTTGGTAGAGGTGGTAGTAGAGGCGGTACATCAGGTAAGGGAACTAAAGGTCAAAAAGCCAGATCTGGAGGAAGTGTTCATCCTAGATTCGAAGGTGGACAAATGCCATTGACCAGAAGAATTCCTAAAAGAGGATTTACCAATGCTGCTTTCAAAAAAATATATGAAATAATTAGTTTAGATCAATTAGATAAATATTTTGTTGATGGTGCTACTGTAAATAAAGAAAGTTTAAAAGACTTTGGCATTATTAAAGGAAATGGTTTATTAAAAGTTTTAGCTAATGGAGAACTTAACAAAAAACTTTTAGTTTATGTTGATGCAATTAGCAAAACTGCACAAGAAACTATACTCAATAAAGGTGGCGAAGTACATTTGGCAAAGGAGTAAGTCGTGATCTTATTAAGAAATTTTACCAATATTTTTAAAATACCGGAATTAGTAAAAAAAATAATGTTTACGTTAGGTGTTTTAATAATTTATAGAATTGGATGCTATATTCCATCTATAGGTATCAATGTATCAGTTTTAGCCGATTTTATGAGCCAATCAAAAATATTTGGTGGCATTTTAAGATTTTTTGATACATTTTCGGGTGGTGCATTGGATAAATGTACTATTTTTTCATTAGGAATTCAGCCTTATATCACTGCATCTATATTGATGCAATTATTGAGTGCGACTGTTCCATATTTAGAGCAGTTATCTAAAGAAGGAGATTATGGCAGGAAACTAATTAATCAATATACTAGATATTTTTCATTGGCTATAAGTTTTGTATTTGCTTTAGGATTTGCGATAACGCTAAATAATGCCAATGCAACTAGTTATCAAGGATTGTTAAATTGGTCCGGATTTGGATTTATTTTCCTTTTTGTTCTTTCATTAATGGTTGGTTCTGCTTTTGTTATGTGGTTAGGAGAGCAAATTTCTCTTTTTGGCATAGGTAACGGAAGTTCAATGATTATTTTTGCAGGAATAATTTCTCGCTTTCCCTCGTTAATTGTTCAATTGATACAGATTTCTAAATCACATCCGATCAAAGTCGTTATAGTGCTTTTGATTTTCTTGATCTTGACCGCTAGCGTTGTGTTTATGGAAAAGGGTGACCGTAAAATTCCTGTTCAGTATGCTAGAAGAATAATTGGTCAAAAGGTTTATGGTGGGCAAAGTACTTATATTCCTATTAAAATCAATTCTTCAGGTGTTATGCCCGTTATATTTGCTTCAGCGCTTTTGAATATACCGATTTTCTTTATTAGTTTATTAAGTATTAAATGGCTTACTGATGCGATGAATCCCGGTGGCTTTTTATATAGTGCAATTGAATTTGGTTTAATCATTTTCTTTGCTTATTTTTATACTTATTATGCCTTCAATCCATCGGAATTAGCGGATAATATCAAAAAAAGCGGTGGATTTATACCCGGCATTAGACCCGGTAGACAAACTTCTGATTATTTTGAGTATATTTTAAATAGAATTGTGCTAGTAGGTGCTATTTATTTGGGATTGCTTGCCATTTTTCCGAATCTTATTGGCAGCTTACTTGGCGTATATTTTATTAATGGGACTTCCTTACTCATTATGGTGAGCGTTGCTTTGGAGACATCTTCTCAAATTGAGTCATATTTAATAGAGCATAAATATGAAGGTTTTTTAACAGATGGTAGAATGAAAAACAGGGTAGGGCGTTGAATAAAAATAATATTGTTATTTTAATAGGTCCTCCGGGAGCTGGTAAAGGATCCTTATCTAAATTACTTACTAAGCAATTTGGGTGGATTCAATTATCGACCGGTAATCTTTGCAGAGAACATATTATTAATCAATCAGAAATAGGCAAGGAAATAGATTTAATTATAAAATCTGGTAAACTTATTTCTGATGCCTTAGTAGTGCAAATGGTTGAAGATTGGCTGCTTTTCCATGCTAATAAAGATAGCTCTATTGTATTTGACGGTTTTCCTAGAACAGTTGAGCAGGCTAAATCTTTAGACAAGATTTTATCCAAAATCAATAAGTTTAATCTTAACATTGTTAAGATGGAAGCAGCTGATGAAGATTTACTTAAGCGACTGAGTACTAGAGCTACATGTGGTAACAACAAATGTCAGGCGGTATACTCTTTGGTGAACGAAACATTAAAGCCAAAACAACAAGGTGTTTGTGATGAATGCTCTAGTAAATTAACTTGCAGAGGCGATGATAATGAAATCTCTATAATGCAAAGATTGGCGGTATATAGGCTAAATGAAAATAATCTTGTTAATTATTTTTCTGGTCAAGGCAGAGTTATTGAGAAAATATATATGGATAGGCCGCTGGAGCTTATTTATCAAGACTTTGTTAAGAAGTTGAATTTAGTATGATTACCATAAAAACCTGTGATGCTATAACTAAAATGCGTACAGCAGGTAATTTGCTTGCGCATATGTTTGAGATGTTGAAACTTAAAATTGTTTCCGGCATTACTACGCTTGATATTGATTCTTTAATTGAAAATTACATAACAAAGAATGGTCTAGTTTCATCTTCTAAAGGATATATGGGTTATAAGCATTCTAGTTGTATATCTGTCAATGATGAAGTTGTTCATGGAGTTCCATCTTCAAAGAATAAAATTAAAGATGGTGATTTGGTTAAAGTTGATGTATGTGCTTCGTACAAAGGTTATTGTGCTGATATGGCTCGATGCTTTTTTATGAAAGATGTTTCTTCAGAGGTAATAGAATTGGTTACAGCTGCTCAACTAGCTTTAGATAAAGGTATTGATAAAGCAAGAGATGGGAATCGATTAAGTGATATATCACATGCAATTGAAACTGAAATTAACCATTATGGTTATGGAATTGTTAGAGAATTTGCAGGTCATGGAATAGGTTCAAAAATGCATGAAGATCCTGAAATTTTAAATTATGGTTCTCCCGGAAGGGGACCGGTTATAAAAGTTGGCATGGCATTTGCGATTGAGCCAATGATTACTTTAGGTAAACATGCTATTTTAATAGAAAAAGATGGATGGACTGTGAGAACGGTTGATGGCAAATATGCAGCTCATGTAGAAGATACAGTCATAGTAATGGAAGACGGTCCGATGATTATAACTAGATTGTAGAGTATTATGAAATCAAATTCAAAGAATGATGTTGTTAAAATAGATGGCATTGTAAAAGAAACGCTTCCTAATGCAATGTTTAGGATAGAAGTTGAAGGTGGACATATGGTTTTGGGCCATGTGTCCGGTAAAATGAGAACGAACTATATTCGCATATTGCCTGGTGATAGAGTTGCATTGGAATTATCACCATATGATCTAACAAGAGGGCGAATTGTTTTACGTTATAAAAATTAAGTATTTGTTTCGTTTAAGGAAAGTTTTATGAAAGTAAGAACATCGGTTAAAATTGTATGCCGAGATTGTCGAGTGGTAAATCGAAAAGGCGTAGTAAGAATATTATGCAAAAAGAACCCTAGGCATAAGCAAAGGCAAGGTTGATATTTAGAGGATTTTTATGGCTAGAATAGAAGGTGTAAATCTTCCACGTGATAAGCGCATTGAAGTAGCATTAACTTATTTATATGGTATTGGCTTGAAGAGATCTCAAGTTATTTTAAAAGCAATAGATTTGAGTGGTGATAAAAGAGTTAAAGATTTAACTGATAAAGAAGTTTCTGAGATTCAAAATGCCCTGAAAGAGTATGTTGTTGAAGGTGATCTTAGAAAAGAAGTTCGACAAAATATCAGAAGACTACAAGAAATTAATAGTTATAGGGGCATTAGACATAAGAAATCATTGCCGGTTAGAGGGCAAAGAACTAAAACTAATGCTAGAACACGAAAAGGTCCTCGTGGATTGGCTATTGCTGGTAAGAAGAAAGTTGGCAAAAAATAGGTTGAACCTAAATTGAGGTAAAAAAATATAATGGTTTATAAAAAAAAGACCAAAAAGCAAAAAAAGCATTTTGAATCAGCGATTGCTAATGTTAAATCAACATTTAACAATACGCTTGTTTCTGTAACGGCAACTAATGGTGATGTTCTTTTACGTGCTAGTTCGGGTAAGTTGGGTTTTAAAGGTGCACGGAAAGGAACTCCTTTTGCAGCATCACAAATTGGCGCAACATTAGCAAAAGAAATGGCTATGCTTGGGATTAGGAATGTAGAAATAAATCTTCAGGGTCCTGGTTTAGGAAGAGATTCGGTTGTGAGAGCATTTCAAGCTTCAGGACTTCATGTTTCTGTCTTGAGAGATGTTACACCATTACCTCATAATGGTTGTAGACCTCCTAAAAAGAGACGCGTGTAAGACGTTATAATGTTAAGTTGCTTTAAAATTTAGAGAAAGAATATTTATAATGGAAAAAAAAACAGGTACGACCGAAAAAGGGACAGAAAAAAAAATACGTAAAGTTTCGGAATGGGGCCGGCAACTCCAAGAAAAGCAAAAGGTAAAAAAGATGTATGGTGTTCAAGAACGTCAATTTAGGCGTTTTTTCGGTTTAGCATCTCGTACTACTGCTGCTACCGGAGAGACCTTACTTAGTTTATTAGAAAGGCGTCTTGACAATGTTGTTTATAGATTGAAACTAGCGACATCAAGAGCTCAAGCCCGTCAAATGATTGTTCATGGACATATACTGGTAAATGGTGGTAAAGTTTATTCTCCTTCTTATTTAATAAGCGTTGGTGAAGAAGTTTCCCTAGCGCCAGTTGTTTTAAATAAAACTGCTTTTTTAGAGCAAGTTGTTGATAAACGTTTAAATACAAATATTAAATTACCAGAGTGGATTGAATTAGATAAGAAGAACCGTAAAGGTAAGGTTTTGAGGTTACCAATACGTTCAGACATTCAAGTTCCAATTGAGGAACATCTCATTGTTGAGTTGTATTCTAAGTAATATTTGTATTGGGATACTTTATAATTTTCAGGAGATTAAATGTCTAAAAAAAAATATCAACCATTAACTATCCCCCGGCTTCATTGGGTCAAAGAAGGTCTTTCTAATAGTCATGGAGAGCTTGTGGCTCAACCTTTGGAGCCAGGTTTTGGCATCACCTTGGGGAACTCTTTAAGAAGAGTTTTGCTAGGTGCGATAGAAGGTTCTGCAGTTACTTCTGTAATAATTAAAGGAATTAACAATGAGTTTTCTTCTTTGCCAGGGATTGTTGAAGATGCTATGCAATTGATTTTAAATATCAAAGAATTGGTAATCAAAAATTCTACAGGTGAAGCTGGTAAAATGCATCTTAAATTAAAGGGTGAGCAAATAGCGAAAGCTGAAAACATAATATGTGATGATCATCTTGAAATTATTAATAAGGATCATATTCTTGCTCACATATCAGTTGATGGTGAATTAGATATAGAGTTTTTTGTAGAATCTGGTCGAGGTTATAGAGCAGCTGAATGGCCTATTGGAAAAGCTCTACAAGAAAATAATCAAATTTACTTAGATGCTATGTTTTCTCCTGTTAGAAAAGTTACCTTTGAAGTTGAGAAGACTCGTATAGGGGGTCAAATAGATTTTGACAAGTTAAATTTATCAATTGATACTGATGGTTCGGAAACACCTATGGATGTTTTACATTATTCTGTCTCAGTACTTAGAACACAATCAGAACATTTTTTGCTTGCGGCTGAAATACCATTTAATGAAATTTCTGCAAAGCCCGAAGAAGAAAAGGCTGAAATATCTACGAACATTGATGATTCTCCATTAAAGGGGATACCAGTGGATCTTTTATTGAAACCAATTGAAGAATTGGAGCTTTCAGTTAGAGCGCATAATTGTTTAATAAATGCCGGAATAAAGCGTATTATTGACTTGGTTAATTTAACAGTTGATGAGTCACTAAAAATTAAAAATTTTGGAAGAAAATCTTTATCAGAAGTTCAGGAAAGTTTGAAACCATTTGGTTTGTCATTACATATGAATATTAAAGAATCTGATATTAAAAAACTTTTAGAACATAAAGAAAAGGAATCTGAGCTATGAAACATCAAATAGATAGACAGAAGCTCAATCTCCCTTCTCCTCATAGAAAGGCTATGCTTCGTAATCAGGTTATTTCATTAATAACCTACGGACATTTGGTTACGACTAAGGCTAGAATAAAAGAGGTTAGACGATTAGCTGAAAAGTTAGTTACCCTTGCCAGAGAAGGTAATACTTTTAACGTAAGAAGAAGGGCGAAAGCTATACTGCCGTATAAAGAAGAAGCATTAGTTAAACTTTTTAAAGAAATAGCACCTCGTTACTTAAAGAGACCGGGTGGTTATACAAGGGTTATAAATTTACCAAGAAGAATAAGCGATACCGCTACTATTGCTCGCCTTGAATGGGTTGAATAATCTAAAAATTTTGCCATTGAAGTTCCCCAACAAATGTTGGGGCTTTTTTATTTTATGCTAAATTTAGATTTATTGTTGCAATTTGAAATTTTATAATATTAAAATATATCTATAACCGTTTATATTCGGTTTGAGGTATTTTTTATGAAGATTTTAAATTGTTGTATAAAAATTTTTGGGATTTTTATATTTAGTACATGCGTAATGGTTGATCTATTAGGTATGCTAAGCCAAGATTTGCCTAAGCAGGGACATGAGGAAGCAATTTGGATTGATCCAGAAGAGGGTCAGGAAATTAAAGTTTTACCTACTAAACCGATAGCAACTGAAGAAGGTGAAGAGAAAGTAGGTTTAACAATGAACATGCCAATTATTGGTTCTGTTGTTTGTTATGCAGAAATTGATCCTAAAACTGGAGAAGAAGTTTTAAGGGCAACTGTACCGAGCAAAAAGCTTAATCTATCCCCGGTTCCTATATATTTTAGCAATTTTGAAATTTTGGTTCCCTCAGGGAAAAATCCTATTATCAATGCTAGTGCTACTTTATTTGGTAAAAAAGCAAAAGTGGAGTTACTAGGAGTTAAAAAAACAAAACCTTTTAAAACAACACCTATAAAGGAAAAATCTGGTAAAAAAGTAGAAGCTTTAAGTGTTGATATATCTCTTCTAAAATTCCGAATTATATTTGAACAAAAACCATCATTTACTATTTTTCCAGGTAAATCGTTAGATTTAAATCATTTAGATTTAGTATTAGACGTGAATAAAAAAGCTCCAATCGTAGAAACTGAAATCAATATGTTTGGGCAGCCAGTTAATGTGCAATTTCTTTTTACAAAAGACTCGACAGCTGTTGATTTTTCTATACCAAGTACTTCATTTTCAAACATTATACCTTTTGTTAAAGATACACCTTTAGCTAATGCAAAGTTAAATTTAGTAACTGTTTCAGCAAAATATTTATTTACAAAGACTCAAGCTAAAAAAAGTCCAATAGCTTCGAAAACAGAATCTGAAAAAGAAACTTTAGAAGAATTAAAGAAAGCATCAGAATCAACAAATATTGGTGCTGCTAGTAGTTTAGATTTAGCTTTTCATGCCCAGGCTGATTTTTCTAGTATTTTGGATGTTGATCTTAAAAAATCTTTAAATTTGGGCAGTTTAAAGGTTGCTGCTACGTATTTGGAAGAAGAAGGATTCCATCTGGAAGCTTCTGTAAATGATTTTTCAGTACCATTAGTCGGTAATATTTCTAACATTCATGAGGCTAAATTCATTGTAGAATCATCGGAGAAAGGTTATAAATCTGAAGAAAAGGCTGTAGAAAAGTCATCAACAAAATCGATTCAGGAAGAGAAAGAATCTAAATTAGCTATTCGTCTTATTGGTAATGGCGTATTAAATATTCCACAGACTGGGTTGGAAAATCTTAAGTATATATTAGACGCGCGATATATAAATAAAAAGTTTATTTTTGGTGGAAAAATAGGTGGATCATTTATCTATAGTGATATGAAAATTGGAACAGAAGCTGGATTTGTAGCTGATATGGCTAAAAAATCGGTTACTATTACTGGAAATACAGATATCGAAGGTTTAGATTTGAGAGCCGAATTAAATATTGCTCAAGATGAAAAGACTAAACAACCACATGTATCAGTTACAGCAACTGCCAAGGCAACTGATTGGAAACCATTAACAGCTATTGGAGGTTTGCCGAAGGAATTAAAAAATCTTACTATTAAAAATTTAGCTGTTAGCTTTAAGGCAAAAAAGGGAGCCTCTAAAGATCTAACTGCTAATCTTATAGTTAATGGATTAGCAAATATTCTGAATATTGACGTCAATGCTGAAGTTAATTTTATTAAGAGTAAGAATAAGGAACAGTCTGGAATTTTCATTAAGGCATATGTTCCTGAAGAAAAACTACCATCTGAATTTAAGGCTGTAAATATAAGAAATGCTTTCTTTATTGTGTCAACAATAGCGGCTTATAAAGATGAAATAGGAAAAACATATGATAAAGGTCTTAACCTTTCGGGCGAATTTGATTTTACAGGTTCTTTAAAGCCATTAGGTGATCTGTTACATATTGAACATTTAAATATTCTGGGTACAATCGATCCTGGGAATATAAGAAATTCAAAATTTAGTATTCAAATACCAAGCATAATTAGCATGGGTGGTAAGAATAAGGAGAATAAGGATGAGGTTTCATTTGGGCCATTATCGTTAGAAATTTCCGCTGAACCATCGATAAAATTAATAGCTCAAGTTACTGTAAGGCCGGATAAGAATGAGCTGGTATTTAAAGGT
>Ga0207074_1006_pt1 | contig 44592 bp, 38 predicted proteins | sample Alteio_BWMinHeat_66_FD_153567 | JGI IMG/M metagenome (GOLD analysis project Ga0207074, IMG submission 153567) | Enriched cells from forest soil in Barre Woods Harvard Forest LTER site, Petersham, Massachusetts, United States -... | ecosystem: Environmental > Terrestrial > Soil > Temperate forest >...
TGGCTGCAAGGGCTTTTCTGTCTCAAGAATTAAATTTTAAGGAACTTAATCACATATTACCTGACGAATTAATTGAATATATCAGACAGATAATTCGTGAAGAGTCAGAAAATCTTCGAGTATTGCGAGAAATGGTAGAAGAAGGTAGTAGTGCTGAAAGAGAAAAATTTATACGAATATTTTCTGAGAAATTCAGTTTACAAAATACAGATGATTGCGATTTAAGTACAGATATTATAAATGCAAGGATGATATATTCTAAGCTGCTTAATGATGTAATAACTAGCATTCAAAAAGATTCTCTCCAAGAAATAAATCAAAAGGTATGTATATTTCGAGAAATCATAGATTTTTTGGAAAATGGAAAGAAAGATGTAGCTAATCTAATAGATGAAAGTTGTAGAATTATCGATTCTATAGGTAATTCCATCAGAATAATTAATTTAAAGTTAGTATATTTTACTGGCAATGAAACCAAATATCGAATGTCTCAATCATTTCAAAATATATATGGATTTTTGGTAAATATATATTTTATAGATACAATCAAAAGATACCCAATCACACTCCCAATAAGAGACCAAATTATGCCTTTCAAGCCAAATTTTCTGATACCTAAAAAATCAAATTTGCTGACACCTAAAAAATGAAGAATAAGCTGCCCAATAGAAATACTGATTAAACAAATACCAAAATCAATCATAAGACTAAATACAAAATTTATAAGATTAAATACAAAATTACGATTCATTCACATCCTTTCATACAATTAAGTCATTACAGCTCGTATGGATCTCACGCCATTTAAATTGTACGTTTGGTAAATATATATCTTATACCTACAATCAAAAGATAACCAATAATAGCTCCTACTGATGAGGCCCAATTTATATTTAATATATATTCAATACCAAAGTAATCCAAAAGAAATACCTTCACAAACACAAGCTCGGTAAATAGACGACCAAACTTATTTACATGTTGCATCAATAAATTAAGATTTATCATGTACCTTTTCAACCCTGCTTTTGTTCCTCAAACAATTTTTTTATAATAGATAAACTACCCGTTAACCCTGTAGCCTCATAAGGTACTACCACAAACTTATTATCTTTTCCATCCATGATAGAAGGAATAGTTTTTATATATTGGAGTGTAGCAAGATAAATTAATGGATCATTAGCGGGAGAAACCTTTTTGATCATTTCAACAGCCTTGGATTCTGCTTCAATTATTTTTAATCTTGAAACTGACTCAGCTTCAGCATTTATCAACATTGCTTCAGACAAACCTCTAGCCTTGAGAATATTTGCTTCACGTTCACCTTCTGCCTGTAAAATCGCTGACTGTTTTTGACCTTCAGATTCTATTATTATCGCCCTTCTATCTCGCTCAGCTCTCATCTGTTTTTCCATCGCATGTCGAATATCGGCAGGTGGATTAACTTCTTGCAATTCTACTCGATTAACTTTAACACCCCATTTATCTGCTGCTTCATCCAAAATAATTCTTAATTTGGTATTTACAGCATCACGAGAAATTAAAGATTCATCAAGATCCATTGATCCAATAACATTTCTTAATGTTGTCTGAGTTAATTTTTCTATAGCTTCCGGTACATTTTGAACCTCATAAATAGCAGCTTTCGGATCAGTAATTTGATAATACAATAGTGCGCTAATCTCCATATTAACGTTATCTTTGGTAATAACATTTTGCTTCGGAAAATCATTTACACTTTCACGCAAATCTATCCTATATGTTATTTTATTAAATTTATAATAACGTTTATCAGTACCTACAGAAATGTAACTCCATATAACCGTTCTTGGCATCTCAATAAAAGGCATAATAAAATGCAAACCAGGACCCAGAACTCTGGAAAATCTACCAAATCTTTCAATAACTATAGCTTCAGATTGCTGTATTAAATAAACAGATTTAAAAAGAATAACTGTAAATAGCACCACAAAGAATAGTACTATAATTAATAAATACATAAGCATATTATCTCCCAAAAAAATAAAAAATTTTTAATCATGTAATTTTTTCACAATAACATGACTGCCCTTAACACCCAAAACTTCGATAATGGTTCCTGATTGTATTAACTCATTATAAATTGATTTACTCAACCAAATTTCACCATTTATTTTAACATAACCAGCCTGATTAGGCATTATATCTTGAATAACTGTTCCTTTTTTACCAATAAGCGCATCCATATTGGTTGGATGGACTGTCCCTTTCAAAGATTGTGATACAAATTTTCTCAATAAAATAAAGGATAAAAGAGACATAATAGTAAAAATAGTCAATTGAACAGACATATCTAAAGAGAAAAAATTTACACAAGCTGCTGCAATACAACCGCATGAAAAAGATAAAAATAAGAATAATCCAGGAGATAAAAGTTCAAAAAGAACCGTTATCAAAAATAAAAAACACCACATAATAAAATAAATATCCATAGGATCTCCCCTCCAAAGTAATAATAATAAATGACATCTATACCTATTTTAGCAGAAACTCATACTCCAGCAAGATTTTAAAACTTCTTTTATTCTAGAGCGCAAAACGACCACATTTATGTTGTTGATGTAAGCTTTTTTTAATATAATATAAATATAGGACTGGTGAAATTCGAATTAATGCTCGTGCAGATAATGTGAGATCTATTGGAATAGATCACTGGAATTCAACTTCTATAAAAATCCAATAGGAGCTTTTTTTGAAAACAACATTATTTCATAAAGCATGGCTTTATATTGTTCATTTTATATCTACAATCCCAACTAAAATTTTATACCTTTTAGAGTTTCAACTATTCATAACAATTCTATCTTTACCTATTCTTATCAGCTGGGGATTACCAATCTCACTCTTAAGCCCAATAGGAAACCTAATTTTCACCCCCTGGTTATTAACCTTTTTAACCTTAAGCTCATTACTTTTTTTTATGCAAATTCTATGTATTGAAAATAGTTTCATTATTTATTTACTAGAAAAATTTAATCAATTATTTTTTTATATTTTAGACTACGGAAGCAGCTATTTTATGGTCAGTTGCCCCTGTCCTTCATATTTTTTCTTATTAATAATACCAATCATCTTATTTTTCATTATCTCGATACGAATATCCAGCATCTACAAAAGAGTATTTCTGCTATTTTTATTTTCAAGCTTCCTATTTTTCTCATTTAAATATCTATGGGCTCCTAAAGATCAATTTGAGCATTTTACTAATAAAAACAAAACCATTTTGCTAATTAATCATGACTCAAAAATTTTACTCTTAGATTGTGGGGCATTAGCAGAAGGCAGAAATGCGCAATCATGGGTCCGCTATCAACTCATCCCTAAATTTTTAAAAATGGGCATAGATCACCTTGATTGCCTTATTGCACCGAAACCTTCTAGCAAGCTAATAGAATCAATTGCTGAATTTGCCCAAAATATGCCCATTAAACATTTATATATACAAAAATGGGATGGTCGCCTTTCTTTAACAGGCTGGAAATGTTGGAAAGATCTTCTCAAACTTATAAAACAAAAACAAATAACTCTGACACTTCTAAATAAATCTTTAAAAATTAATTTAAACAATAATTTTATAATCGATATTACACAAAAAAATATTATGATACGTAAAGGATCGTTACATTATAATGTATTAGGCATTGAAGCAATATTAAATCGCAAAATTATAAACTTAATTTGAAACTCTCTTTATATACTCTTCCATATAATCTGAAGCAGTTTTATCATTCTTGCATCTAATACCAACTTTAGCTCCATACTCAATTAACAATTTCATTATTTTATAATAACCTTTAGAAGCTGCCAGCATTAATGGTGTCTTGCCATTTTCATCCTGTATATTGATAAAATCATCTATACATAAATTTTTCGCTCTTATTAGATTTAAAATTGCTTTAACTTTATCTTGAGAACAGTGGTAACTACATAGAGCCTCATGTAAAAGTGTATTCTCATTAGAAAATGCTTTAAAAATATACTCCCAATTACATTTTTTATTTCCTTTGTCCATAATATAATATAATAGTTCACTATCAAAAAGATCAGATTTAACAATGTACTCAACAAAAGTACTATAACCAAACTCAGTATCTAATGCTGGCAGCAAATTTTTTCCTATCAAAAATTTAAGTAAACTTATACGATTACATTTAAATTCATCAAGGGTATCTTCATATTCCCCAAGACAACCACCAAATAAAACATAATTTATTAATTCGTCTAAACCCTCATCTTTTCCATTAATAATTTCATAAAAACCATTTTCCACAGGATTAATATAGTTAACCAACACTTTCAAAAGCATATTAATATCGTATATTCCAATACCATCATAAAACGCATACTCACTCTCAAATAACTCCTGGGCTTCTTCATCCCCATCATAATATGTGTATACTAATTTAATATAATCATCAAAGAGAGAGACTATAAAATTAAAATCAGGGTGTTTCATTCCCATTTGTTTAAGCAATTTCCTATATTCATTTAGATGCTTCCCACCACCAAGATTACCATGTGTATTCATCAACCAATCTAATAAAGCATAATGTTCATCTAAAATAAGTCCTTTAGAATACTCCTTCATTTCCTCTGGTAACTTTTCATCACTATCTATGATATCGAAGATGCTCTTCCCTTCAGCCTTTGTATGCGCCTTTGCTTTTTGTAAATATTGTAATGCCGATAAATGTTTTAATGAATTGACTTCATCATCTCCATTCATCAATAAGCTAACTATTTTATCTTCCCTATTCTCAGCCGCTATCTCTAATATAGTCTTGTCCTTATTACTTGATGCATTAATGAAATCATTTATATTAAAACCTTTTTTTTTCATAAATTTTAAAATAAATTTAATTTGGTCTTTAGATCCATAATCCACACATTTAATCAAAATCCTGGCAAATTTCGGCAAATCGTAGATTTCTTCTATTTTTGTATCGATAATATCTCTAAACAGTCCAATATCATCACAATAATAAATAAGCCAATGTAAAAACCAGTCCTCATCTAATGTTGGAAGTAAATTATTTTCAAGTAAAAGTCTACATAATTTCATATAATTTTTTTTTAATCTTTCCTGATATTCATTAGAAACATAACCCCTAAAGCAGTAATATATTATTTCCTTAATATCATCATATTTCTTTTGCTGCAATGTATTTTCAAGATGATCTTCTTTTTTAACGGCGTGCTGCTTAATCAATATGTTTAACAATATATTTACATGCTCTAAGTTTATACCTCTATAACAAACATTATTGAGTTGGTAACATTTACGTATTATTTTAAAATGATTATTAAATATAGATAATATTAAATCAAAATCCGGATGTTGCTGCCTTAACATTTCATCAAGCAATTCTTTATACTTATTTAAATTCTCTTCAGTAATTCTAAGTTCCTCAAAACTGCATAATTTTTTTAAAAGAGTACAATGCTTATTTATACAGTGCTCATTTATAGATTTTAGAAACTCAATCTGTTTTAAATCTGAAGACTCATCTTTGCATTGTTCATTAATTATTTTTCTTCTCTTATTTGGATTCTCGTTTGGATTCTCCATTGTTTTTATAAAATAATTAAAAGATAAAAGTGTTGAGCCTATAAGGATTAACAATAATTTTTTGGGGGACATTATAACCTCAATTGTGTTTTTTAATATTTAACATTTAAAATTTATATACAAAATATTCTGAAATTTGATTTTATCTTACTAATAGTTTAATAATTTTTTGATTCTAGCAATAACTGATAAACATGGTGCAGTTTTAAACCACTCCTTCAGCGCTAGCCTTTATACTCTTTCATATAATCTGAAGCAGTTTTGCCATCCTTGCATCTAATATCAACTTTAGCTCCATACTCAATTAACAATTTCATTATTTTATAATAACCTTTAGATGCTGCAAACATAAGTGGCGTCCTGCCTTTTCCATTCTGTATATTGATAAAATCATCTATATACAGATTTTTCGCTTTTATTAGATTTAAAATTGCTTTAACTTTATCTTTAACTTTATCTTGAGAACAGCGGTAACTACATAGAGCCTCATGTAAAAGTGTATTCTCATTAGAACATTCTTTAAAAATATGCTCCCAATTACATTTTTTATTTCCTTTGTCCATAATATAATATAATAGTTCACTATCAAAAAGATCAGATTTAACAAGCTGTTCAACAAAAGCAGTATCACCTGTCTCAGTATCTAATGCTGGTAGTAAATTTTTCACTATCAAAAATTTAAGTAAACTTATACGATTGCATTTAAATTCATCAAGAGTATCTTCATATTCCCCAAGACAACCACCAAATAAAACATAATTTATTAATCCATATAAACACTCATTTTTTCCATTAAGAATTTCATAAAAACCATTTTCTACAGGATTAATACCGTTAACCAATACTTTCAAAAGTACATTAATATTTGTTATCCCAATACCATCATAAAACGCGCCCCTAAATAACTTCTCGTCATCCTCACCCTTATCATAATATGTGTATACTAATTTAAAATAATCATCAAAGAGAGAGACTACAAAATTAAAATCCGGGTGTTTCATTCCCATTTGCTTAAGCAATGTCTTATATTTATTTAAGTCCTGCTTATCACAAAGATTATAACGTGTATTACCCAACCAATCTAATAAAGCATAATGTTCATCTAAAATAAGTTCTTTACAATACTCCTTCATTTCCTCTGGTAATTTCTCATTAGCATCTATGATATCTAAGATATTCTTTCCTTCAGCTTTTGCCTGCGCTCTTTCTTTTTGTAAATATTGTAATGCCGATAAATGTTTTAACGAATTGATTTCCTCATCTCCATTCATCAATAAGCTAACTATTTCATCTTCCCTATTTTCAGCCGCTATATCCAATATAGTCGTGTAGTTATTATCTGATGCATTAATAATAAAGTCATTTAAATTAAAACCATTTTTTTTAATAAATTTTAAAATAAATTTAATTTGGTCTTTACATCCATGCTCTATAAGTTGATCCAAAATACAGGCAAATTCCGACAAATCAAGGTTTCCTTCTATTTTTTTATTGATAATATCTCTAAACAATCCAATATCATCACAATAATAAATAAGCCAATATAAAAACCAATCCTCATCTAATGTTGGAAGTAAATTATTTTCAAGCAAAAGCCTACACAACCTCATATAATTTTTTTTTAATCTTTCCTGATATTCCTTAGAAACATAACCCCTAAAGCAGTAATATATTATTTCCTTAATAACATCATATTTCTCTTGCTGCAATGTATTTTCAAGATGATCTTCTTCTTTAACAGCATGCTGCTTAATCAATATGTTCAACAATATATTTATATGCTCCAAACTTATACCTCTATAACAAACATTATTAGGTTGGTAACATTCAAGCATTATTTTAAAATGATTATCAAATATAGATAATATTAAATTAAAATCCGGATGTTGTTGCCTAAACATTTCATAAAGCAATTTTTTATACTTATTTAAATTCTCTTCATTAATTTTAAGTTGCTCAAAACTGCATAATTTTTTTAAAAGAGTACAATGCTTATTTATACAATGCTTATTTATACAATGCTCATTTATAGATTTTAGAAACTCAATCTGTTTTAAATCTGAAGGCTCATCTTCGCATTGTTCATTAATTATTTTTCTTTTTTTATTTGGATTCTCCATTGTTTTTATAAAATAATTAAAAGATAAAAGTGTTGAACCTAAAAGGATTAACAATAATTTTTTTTGGGACATTATAACCTCAATTGTGTTTTTTAATATTTAACATTTAAAATTTATGTACAAAATATTCTAGAATCTGAATCAAAAAAAATTTTTATATTTAGCATCGTACCCTTCAGACATTCATTAAAATGTAAGATCCAGGTTTATATAATAAATCTTAAATCCGATAATGCTTAATAGTGATATTTAATAAATCATAAATTACTCAGTATGTCAAATTTTGCATAATTACAAGTCTCACAGCTAAACATTTAAAATTTAAAGGCCTTATAATAACGTTCAAAATCAAATGAAATTAAACTTGATTCTAATCCTTTTAATGATAGTTAAAAGCAAAAATTTTTCAGAATATTGAATATACTATGTGGCTTTTATTCAGATAATAGGATTTTTGACCAAGAAAACTGATAAAGCCTCATATGTTATGAACCAGGACAGGTATTTGACTCCATATCAGTTTTATGAGTCAATTAAAATCGGGGCCGAAAAGTCTCAAATGTTATGAACCAGGACAAGCACTTGTAATTTATTATAAAAGCTATAAACTAAGATATTAGTAAATTAAAATTTTTATATGGAGACAATTATGACATTTAAATCATTTTTCACTTTAACAGTATTAACTGTAAGTGCTTTAATTTACAATTCAACTAATGCAGCAACTCAAGAACTTTCTGACCAAACATTTAACAATTTCATTAATTCATCTACAGTTATAGTTAAATTTTCAGCCCCATGGTGTGGACCTTGCAAGCAAATGGCTCCTATGTTTGAAGAAGTATCTAATCAATACCCAAATATTAAGTTTGGCAAAATTGATACGGATAGATGTTCTCAAACAGCTAATCGCTTTAATGTAAGATCTGTTCCTACCACAATATTTTTCAAAAATGGTAAAGAAATTAAACGTATCAATGGGGCACCTTCAAGACCAGATTTCATTAACACAATAAAATCTATCTCTTAATCTCAAATATTTTATAAAGGGAAAAAGTATAATGCTTTTTCCCTGTTTTTATGAACTTAATAAGCATTTTATTGAGATGTTTTCTGCTATTTTATTATTCTATTCAGTAAATAGATATTAATAAAAAGCAGTAACATGAAGATAAAAATTTCTGCCAGAAAAATTTGTGTCAAAAAATTACTTTTTTGTTCATTACTATTTTTAATGAATCATCAAACATCAACAATTCTTTTTGCTATTCTTGCACAAAAAGATGGTCTTTATGCTTACTTACTAAAGCTAAGAAACAAAGCATCTAATCATTTAGCAGATATTCAAGGTGAAATGTATGAAGAAATTAGATTGCTTAAAACTAATGGTAGATTGGTTAAGGCTGAATATATGGAAAACCTTTATCAACAAATATTGTATAATTATAGCCATCGAATTGATTTAGCATTTAATGATTTAAACCAAATGATAACACTCGATGGTGGGAAATTAGATTTTTATGATGCCCTAAATCAGCAGAAACTTGATCTTATGGATGAAGTTAAGCTTGAAGCAAATAAAATCATATTGCCTCTGCTTTCAATACCTTTTTCTGAATTAAAACGATCTTATAGATTATCACATCCAAGAAAATCTTGATCTGTAAAAAACAAAATTATTGACTTGCTGAAATATTTTCATTTAATATTTTAATTAGGATGCCTTAATTATTAATGATTAATGATTATTAGTGTTTATTTGAGCCCTAATTTAAAATTTGGCATCCAAATAACTCCATAAATACCAAGGGCTAATAAATAAGCATCAATTATAAACCTTAAATTGAAGGAATTATAAAATGGTTAGAAAAAGAACACCCTTGGTGAGTGTCCGTGGTGGCACACCTGAACAACACGCAAAAGCAGGAAAATTAGGTGGTTTAGCCCCACATGTCTGTCGTGGACGAGAATGTACAAAAAAAAGTGCAGCGAAATCAAAATCTTCAACTGCTAAAAGTGCAGCGAAATCAAAATCTTCAACTGCTAAACGTTCAACAACTAGCGCAAGCAGAAGTAAAACTGCTGGTAAAGCAACAATTGGTAAAGCAACAATTGGGGCTAGAAAAAAAAGTACAGCAACTACTAGAAGCAAAAGTACAGCAACTAGAACCACAGTAACTAGAAGTAAAAGTGCGGCAGCTAAAAAAGCCACAGCTAGAAAAGCCATTGGAATTGGAAAAAGAGCTGGAAATTCTATCAATAGTATTAGGAAAACTGCAAGTTCAAAATCTACAAAACCAACTAGCACTCGGACTACAAGTAAGCGTTCAACGGCTACTAAAAGAACACCTGGTAGAGCTACCGCTTTAAAGAGTACATCTGCTAAGAATACATCTGCTAAAGGTACAATTAAAGGCACAATTTTAAGAGGCGCAGCCAAAGCAGCTCATGAAGCTAAATTATTGCGTTCAGGATTATTTAAAAATAGATCAAAACATACTAGCAGAGCTCATACCACGAAATATGGACATTCACGTGTAAAATCAGTATCTAGAGCTGCAAAATCATCAAGAAGTAAAAGAAGTTAAAATGCAAAGTTATAAAGATATTCGGTTTGAAGATAAAAAGGAGTTAATATGAAAAAATCATTTAAAATGTTCATAATCTTAATGTCGTTAGGATTAATAATCCCTAGCAATATTTTGCTTTCAATGACAAAAGAGCATGAATTAAAAGATATGGAAGAAGATATAGATTTAAAAAATCTAGAAGAAGAACTTAGACGCTTATTGGAAGAAAGTGAAGAGCTAAAGGTAGAAAAGCCAGAAGCTGAAGTAATAGAAAAAGAAACTCTCTCAATACCATCTGCTGAAGCAAAAACATTAGAAATAGAAAAGACACCAGCAGAATTCACTGCTCATCCTGCCATTGAAGAAGAAGAAGAGTTAATGGTCTTTGATAAAACTCCTGAAGATGAGCTTGAGGAAGATTTTGAATTAGAGGATAAGAGTTTTAAACTATAGAAAATTTATTTTTCCCCTGATTAAAAGCCCAAAATACTTTGGGCTTTTAATCTTTATTTTTCACTTTAGCAATTAAAAAACAATAAAAAGTCTTTACAAAAAATCCCTATTATTGCCAAAATTAGGATAACAAAATTTAACTTAAGGGGAGAAAAATATGAAAAGGGTATTAACTATTTTAGTCATGTTAAGCTTTGCTAGCTTTATCAATGCTGTTGTAATGAGACCACATAAAACTGCTAGAAGCGCTTCTTTTGAAGCATTAAGTCAATCTCCTCATACTCCTGAGGAAAGAATTGCGGTCTTAAAGCAAAATATCAAAGATGAGCATGATGCCGTTAACATGAGTTATAAAAAAATTAGCACATGGACAGGAGAACTAGCTCTCTTAGAAACTCAACATAACCATGCAAAAGCGATGCAAGCAAAAGCGAACTCACCTAAATCTTAAAAATATGTAAGAAGAGGTCCTTTATTAGGACTTCTTCTTTAATCTTCCCATTCTAATGAACCACCAGTTTGATATTCTGTTACTCGAGTTTCAAAAAAATTTTTCTTTTTTCTTAAATCAGTTGATTCTGATAACCAAAGAAATGGATTTTCTTTATTATAAACTTTAGGAAGGCCTATTCTTTCTAATCGTCTATCAGCTATATATTCAACATAATTAGAAAATTGCTGTGCATTTATACCAAGTAAACCCTTAGGACATGCATCATATGCATATTGCTGCTCTAAAATAACTGCCTGCTTAATAAGGGTTACTATTTCTTCCTTAAATTCATATGTCCATACTGATGGGTTTTCTGCAATAATAGCATTAATCAGATCGCAACCAAAGGCCAAATGAATACTCTCATCCCTCATTATATATTCAAATTGTTGACCTATGCCCACCATTTTATTTTGCCTTTTCAATGCTAATATCATTGCAAATCCGGCATAAAAAAATATACCTTCCATTATGACATAATACCCTATCAAATCATGTATAAAAGTCTTAATGTCTTCAGGAGTTTTTGTTTGAAAATAAGGATCCATTATAGAAGATGTTAAATTAACTACAAATTCATCCTTTTCTTTAATTGATGGTATGGTTAAATACATAGTGTATATCTCTTCAGGATCCAATCCCAAAGAATCACAGCAGTAGATAAACGTATCTGTATGTATAGCTTCCTCAAAAGCCTGACGTAGCAAATATTGCCTACACTCAGGATTTGTAACATGTCGATAAACAGAAAGTACTATATTATTTGCTGTTAATGATTCAGCTGTTGAAAAAAATCCTAAATTCCAAAGTATTAACCTTCTTTCTTCATTACTTAAAGCTGTTGAAGATTTCCATTGCTCAATATCCTGTTGCATCGGAATTTCTTCCGGTGTCCAGTTATTTGATATACCATTTTTATAATGCTCCCTGGCCCATAAATAAGCTAGAGGCAATATTTTGTTTGGATCGGTCGTTGCATCATTATTTATGATACGTTTTATTGTTTTAGTCATCATTTACCTTATTTGCTTATTGACATGACTCACAGTCAGTAACATTTATTCCACAAACTTTTGAATTTTGAGATTCATTATTTCTTTTTTGAGTAAAACCATATTTAGTATCCAAAGTAGACTTTTCTATTTGGGATGCCCCTAAAGTTCTTAAATAATAATTTGTTTTAAGCCCTGTTCGCCAAGATTTAAAATAAATATCATTAAGCTTAGAACCAGATATACCCTTAGAAAAAGTATTTAAGGACTGCGCTTGATCTATCCATTTACCACGAACAGCAGCAAGCTCTATTAACCATTCAGCATCAATCTCAAAAGCTGTTTTATACTTATTTTTTATCTCTTGAGGAATAAAATCAATATTGGTTAAATCTCCATCATTAAATTTTAGTTTATCTAGCGTTTCTTGGCTCCATAAATTAATCTTCTTAAGATCATTCACTAAATATTTATTAACAATGGTAAATTCGCCAGTAACATTAGCTTCTACATAAATATTTTCATAAATTGGCTCAAATGAAGGATAACAACCAGTTATTGTAGAGATCGTCGCTGTAGGAGCTATTGCCATAAGATTAGAATTCCTCAATCCATAAAGCTTAACTCTATCTTTTAATGATTTCCAATCAAGTCGCGCATCTCTATTTACTTCTATTTTCATTCCTCGCTCGCGCTCTAAAATATCTAATGTATCAAGTGGAAATATACCACGATCCCATTTAGAACCTTTAAATGTGCTATAAGCACCTCGCTCTTGAGCTAATAAACAAGAAGTTTCAATAGCAAAGTAAGAAATTTTTTCCATTAAAATATCTGAAAATTCTTTAGCCTGCTGAGAAGTAAATGAAATATTTAATTTAAACATAGCATCCTGAAGACCCATTAATCCGAGACCAACAGGTCGATGTCTCATGTTAGAATTATTAGCTTCCTTTGTAGGGTAGAAATTTAAATCAATAACATTATCAAGCATTCTTACAGCTGTCTTGATTGTAATTTCCAATAAATTATAATCTAATTCACCATTAACCACATGTTGACTAATATTTATCGAACCCAAATTACAAACAGCCGTTTCATCTTCAGAAGTATTTAGCTCAATTTCAGTACATAAATTGGAACTATGAATAACACCAACATGATCTTGAGGAGATCTAAGATTAGCAGGATCTTTAAATGTAATCCAAGGATGACCCGTTTCAAACAATCTAGTGAGCATTTTACGCCATAGTTGTTTAGCTGAAACTGATTTGAAAAGTCTAATTTCACCATTCCTGGCTTTTTGCTCATAACTACAATAAGCTTTTTCAAATGCCATGCCATAAAGATCATGTATATCAGGAGTTTCATCCGGAGAAAATAATGTCCATTCTTTATCTTCAAGAACACGCTTCATAAAAAGATCGGGAATCCAGTTAGCAGTGTTCATATCATGAGTTCTTCTTCTCTCATCACCTGTATTTCTCTTAAGATCTAGGAAATCCTCAATATCTATATGCCAAGTTTCCAAATAAACACATGTTCCCCCTCTTCTTATGCCACTTCTAGTAATAGCAACAACAACATCATTTGCTATTTTTAGATATGGAATTACTCCTTGGCTAGTTGCTTTAATGCTCTTAATATAGGCTCCTGTACCTCTGACATTGGTCCAATCCCCGCCTAAACCACCAGCCCATTTAGCTAATTGAGCATTATCACCAATGCATTTAAATATATGCCCTAAATCATCTTTTACTGTTGTTAAAAAACATGAACTGAGCTGCGCTATAGGAAATCCTGAATGAAACAGCGTAGGTGTTGATGGAGTATAACGCAAACTAGATAAAGCATGATAAAATTCAAGCGCTTTTCCATTTTTATCTGATTCATTTAATGCCGAACCCATAGCTATACGCATCCAAAATGACTGAATCATTTCACATCTGCGCCCATTTATTTTAGTTAAATACCTTTCGTATAACGTATTGAGGCCCATATAATTTAAAGCATAATCTCTTTCCAGACAAAGATGATTTGACAAATATTCAAGATCAAATTCAAGCATGCGGGCATCAAAAATTTGCTGTTTTACCCCATTGATAATACCGTGTATAAAAGCTTCTTTATAATGTTTAGCCTTATCCAAATCAGAAATTGAGGAACCATGAACCTCCTTAAATATACGCTGCAATAAAATTCTAGCAGCAATTACATCATAAGCAGGATCACGCTCAATAAAGACAATGGTGGACAAAATCAGAGCTTTCTCTAACTCACGAGTTGTAATACCATCATAAATATTTTTTAGAACTTCCTTCATTAAGCCTTCAATTGAGATACTATCTTCTAAACCTTTAGCAACTCGCTCAAAAGTTGACCGTAATTTTTTACTATCAAATGGTACTGACATACCATCTCTTTTAGTAACGCTGTATACTAACGGCTCTCGCATATCTTTTGCTAAGGCATCTCTTATTGTTATATTTTTTGAATCCATAATGGACAAGCTCTCCTTAATAAATTTTTTACATTTAACTCGATAAAACCGTTAGTTTCAATCTTCTTAACTTAACAAAAACAGGTGAAATAAATTTTTCAGATAGTAAAAGCATGCATGCTTGATTTGATATTAAGATAGCAGTTTGACCCCTTTAGATCAACCCAAAATTTAAATTTTTTAAAACAAAAACTCTCTTGATTTTTTTAACTAAACAACACAAAAAAATTTACTATACGAAATAAGCTTTGGGTAAGAACACTCAATCCGAACCTCAACAGCAATATTATAAAATATTATAACTGTCTTTATTGACATTTATATCCGGCAATGTGTTAATATTTGCTAATAAATTATTAACCAGGGGAGTTAATTTATGAATTACAAAAATTTATTAATATTTTTAAGTACATTAACCTATTGCTTATCAAATGCTGCAATAAGCCAAAAAGTTATAGCCCCCAAATCATTCAGCGGGCTAAAAAATTATAAAGAGCTTAGGACAATGGCTGATTATCAAGCAATAATGAATTCACCAAAACCTCAAATCTTAAAATTAGATACAGGCTCATGCGGCGCTTGTAAAACAATGGAGCCAGTCTTTAATGATATAGCAGGCGAAAAAAGCATGCTTGCAGATTTTTCAACAGTTAATGTTGATAATGAACCGTTCAAAAGTTTAATAGAAAAACATTCACTTGAAAGTGTACCTACAACATTATATTTAAGGTCCGGCAAGGAAGTAAAGCGAGATATTGGGTCAATGACCAAATCTGATTTTGGTAATCAAATTAGATCATTTGTGAAAAGTAATTAGGGTAAAAAAGGGAAGCTCAATGCTTCCCTCAATTATATAGATAGTTTTACTTTTTGCTTTTAATGTTACAGCAAAAAATTATTCTTGCTTCTTATTCTGGTTGCATCTTGATTCTGCTTCTTTTAATACTTGTATACATCTCTTACCTATACAGCTATTAACATCTATCCATCGCCATGACGCCTTCCACATGTCTTCAGCTAAATTTAAAGCAGTTTTACCCTTATTCCTAATGGTTGCATCTGCACCATTATCAATCAATAATTTAATTATTTCCTCATTATTAAAGATTAACTCTGGATGCATAAGTAGAGTATTACCTTCCTCATCTCGCATATTAATGATCGCCTTTGCTTCTTTACCCATAAACTGTAGAAATGCTTTAAGTTTGTTGACTGCCAAATTACTGTCCCCCACTGAAGGACGCGATAAAAGAATCTTTTTTAATATCCTACAACCTTGCGTACGGAAGAGATTCCTAAAATTATACTTTTTATTTTTTTCTTTATTGATCACAAAATTGAAAAATTCTATGTCAATACAATCCCAACAAATAAAGTCTAAAATACTTACTCCCATATTACTACTATTCATAAAAATATAATTTAATGATGGCAATAAACCATTATGTGCTAAAAACTTATGTAAACCAAGATATTTACGCATAAAAGCATAACCTATTATTCGTTCAAGGTTATCCATCTCCTCCTCAGAAACCAGTTCTTCAAGAAATGCATCATTATAAGAAGCATCCAGTTTACATTTAATTAACTCCGCTAACATAACATTCCAATCTTCCAATGTTAGAGGTCCTCGGATTTCCTTATTAATATCGTAGTCCCATTGAACCCATCTATAGAAATAATCATGCAAAATAAATAATATAGGTTTTATGTTAATACCCATGCAAATTAGCTCATATAATAATTCATCGCATTTGGCTAAGTTTTCTTCAGTAATTTTAAGAGATTTATGTATTTCTTTAGATTTATACTCATCTTTGAACCGCCCCCAGCCACCATATTTAAGTTGCTCTAAACACTCGAAATACTTCTTTATTAAGGGAAGTATTAAAGGAGCTGCCTCCACATATTTACAGTATGGTTGCAATACTTTTGGAATATCATTGGCATTTTGCGCTTCCAAAAGCTTTGATGCCGCTTTAAATTGCAATGTACCTGTTTTAAAATTAGCACTATTTGGCATATCCATCGCTTGCTTTTGACCAATATTATTGCCTATTGATAACAATTTATTTGTAGTTAAAAGCATCCATAAATCACTATTTCCTTCATCACTAAAAGCATAAGATATTATTTTGTTAAGACAGTCCATTTCTTCCTCTGAAGCAATTTCCTCAATATAAGTATTTTCTGTATTATTCCATTTCACCAATAATGCCAAAAGTAAATTAATATCTTTTAAACTAATGTAATAAGAGGAATTAAATCTATCCTGCTTATAAAACTCAATTTGAAATGCAAAATAATTATAAATAGCAGATACCATCAACTTTATATTTACGCCCATATCGGCAAGAATACAAAGCAATTTATTGTGCCTATTTAAATTCTTTTCAGTTATTCTAAGCCACTCATATTCTTTTTCTTTAAATTTTTCTAAAGAACTACAATGTAGGTCGATCACTAACTCTTGTGGCAAACAACTTAAATCTAAATTCTTGCTATCTTTATATTTACAAACCGCTAATTCTGCTAATTTTTTTAATGTATCTACCGATTTAACAAAAGACTGTTTATTCGATTTATGCTCTTCAATTAATGCAGCTGTAGAATCTAATCCTAAATGTTCCATATTTTCAAGATAGCTTGATAGTTGCTGATTACTTTCTGTATCAGACACCAGAGATGGTACATTTGATTCGACATTTGCAGAATCAAAATTTGGATCCTCCATAGTTTTCATCTGACCAACAAAAAATACTGAAACTAAAAAAATTAGCGATAGAAATTTCTTTATCATCTTAACCTCATTTATTTTTAATTATATTATTTACTTATTTGAATTGCATCTTGATTCTTTTAATAACTTGATAGATTGAGCATATTTATCAATCTTTTCTTTCCATGTACATCTCCCCGAATATATTTGAGCTAAATCTAAAGCAGTAAAACCAAAATTATCAACAGGAGTCACATCCGCACCTTGATCTAGAAACAATTTAACTACTTCATTATCGCACCGTAAAACTGCATGCATAAGTAAAGTTTTACCATCATCATCTTTCATATTAAGAATCATTTTTATTTCTTTATCCATAAGCTTTAAAAAAATCTTAACTTTATTAATATCTATACCAAAAGGAACCAAACAACATTTTAATATCCCATAGCCTTTACTTCTGAATAAATTCGTCAAATCATAATTTTTCTTACTTTCATTATCGATAACAAAATTAACTATTTCTGCAGGGATTTGTGGAAAACTAAGAAGCTCCAAGAAACTCAAATTATTGTTGTATTTGTTACTAATAGTACAATCTAATGATGGTGATAAGTTATTACATGCTAAAAGCTTATACACTTTATCATTATATTCTCCTAAAAAAATATAATATACTAGTTTTATAAGACATTTCACCTCTTCATTAGAAGCAAATTTTTCAAGTACAATATCACAGCCAAAAGCATTACGTTTAACTAACATCTCTAATAAGATGTTGAAGACTTCTAATGTTACAAGATTATTTTCATCTATATTATAATAATCACTATAAATCCATTGAATCGACTTATGAAAGTAATCATATAAAATAAACAATATTGGTTTTATGTTAACACCTATACAGAGTAGCTCATATAATAACTCACTACACCTATTTAAATTTTCTTCAGTAAGTTTAAATTTATATGCTTCTTTAAACCCATATTGATTTTCATGCAACACACACCAACCATCTTTAAGCTTCTCTAAACAATCGAAATAAATTTTTAATAAAGGAAATAACGCTACCCATTTACAGTATGATTGCAATTCTTTGGGAATCTTGTTGGAGCTATGTAATATTTTAGGAATCTCTGATGCCACTTTAAATAGCAAAGTGTTTGTTTTAAAGTTAAGCCCACTTGGCATCTTTACCAATTGCTTAAAGTCAATGTTATTATTTGCTGATGACAATCTATTATTTCTCGTCAAAAGCATCCCTAAATCACTATTTCCCTCTTCGCTAAAAGCATAAGCCGCTATTTTATTAAGAGAATTCATATCGCCTTGCGTAGCAAATTCCTCAATAGACATAAATTCATTGATATTAGTTCGCTTTACTAATAATGCCAAAAGTACATTGATATCTTTTAAAGTTATAGAATTATCCATCTCTAACTTCGATTGCTTATAAAGCTTAATTTGAACCTCAACTGCATCATATATAGCAGATATTAATAAGTTTATATTTATCCCCAACCCACCAAGAATACAAAGCATCTTTTTGTGCCCATTTAAATTCTTTTCCGTTATCTCAAGAAACTCATATTCTTTCATTTTTCCTAAAGAACTACAATGCAAAGCAATAATCTCATTATTTTCAAGACTGCTTAAAACTTGAGATATACTTTTTGCATCAGGTACCAAAGATGGTACCGCCATAGCTAATGCAAGTCTTTCTTCTGATCCGCTTGTAGACCCCAAATTTGGATCCTCCATAGTTTTAATTTGATCAACAAAAAATACTGGAACTAAAAAAATTAAAGATAAAACTTTTTTTAACATATTAACCTCATTTTATTTTGATAAAAATTATAAATTTATATTTCGCTAATATTTTTAAATATCAAAAACTATCATCACATAAAGCAACATGATTCTTTTCTTATTTGGTTGTTTTTTGCCCGTAATAATTTCCTACATTGAAGAAGCTTGGACATATCCTCATTGTTTAACAAAAACCAATAAACTATTCTATGCCATTCTACATGATCTAAAGCAGTAAATTTATCACTGCATCTAAAATCTACATTAGCTCCATAATGAATCAATAGCTCAACCATTTCATAATTGCTATGGCGAGCTGCAACCATAAGTGAAGTATAACCATAAACATCTTGTATATTAATAACATCATTCAAAATGTTCTTTTCTTTCATGAGCTCTAAAATAATTGGATATATATTTTTACGCATATGAAAAGCACAATAATGTAACACTGTCCAGCCTGTCGGATAATTAGATATGCTAAAAAGCTTTTTCCAATCATATTTTTTATCTTTTTCGTTATTGATAATAAAATTAAATAACTCTATATCAGTTTCCATCCTGACAAGCTCCATAAGGAAAGTCACATTAAAACCATCCATAATATAATCCAGACGCAATAAATTATAATTTGCTAAAATTTTCTTTAAACTATTAAAGTCATTAGAAAAAGCATAATGGATTGTCTTTACAATACTATTTATTTCTTCTTCTGAGGCAAACTCATTAGGAAGAACATTTTTATTAATAGTTTGCTTAATCAAAGCCAATAGCACATTAATGTCATTCAATGTTATGAAACAATTAAGATCTTTAGATTTAACTTTACTCACAAAATCATTATTAATTGCTGATACTATCGGTCTTATATTTATACCCATATGAATTAATTGATGAAGCAATTCCCTATATTTCTTTAAATTCTTATTAGTTATTTCAGCATGTTTATATTCTTGAAAATATGTCAAATGAGAACAATGAAAGGAAATAAGCGCACAACATTGATCACATTTATTCAATGTTTTGTTTATCTTTTTACCGATTGGCCTTCTCTCTATCAATTGAGTTTCAAATCCTGACTCTTGCATTGCTTTCATGTAACCAACAAATGAAAATGCTGTAATTAAAACAATTAAAGAGAAAATTTTTTTTAACATAATAACCTCATTTATTTTGATAAAAATTATAAATTTTTATTTCGCTATAATTTTTAAAAATTAAAAAATTACTATCGAATTACATAAAGCTACAAAACCTTTTTTTTGGTTGTTCTTCTCTTTCCCTTAATAATTTTCTACATGCGGCAGCCTGATATGCTTTTGGGTCATAGATTTCATGTGTTAAGACATTTCCTGCAAATCTTAAGCTATTAAACCACTCATTCATTCCTTCCCCAACATAATCTAAAGCAGTTAATCCACGATTACATTTAAGGCTTTTGTTTGCACCATCAGCAATCAATAATTTGACTATTTTATAATTAATTTTTTGTGCCGCTTTCATTAGAGGAGTTTGACCTTTATCATTTATTACATTAACAAGCTGATCTAGATTTAAACCTTTATCTTTCATTAGCTCAATAATAAAAGTATATACAGCCTCTTTCGTATGTTCATCTTGATTTATATATGTAATATAATGTAATATAGTTGATCCATTTGGACCAGACCGCATATTAAGGAGCTTTAGCCAATAATCATTATCTTTATTTTTTTCATTATTGATAATTTGATTGAGTAACATAATATCCTTAGTATATAAAACAATATGTCTCAAAAAATTACTATTATGTTCATCCATAATATAATCCAATGGTGGAAGCATTTCATTCATCGTAAGAAGTTTCTGTAATTCTGTACGATTATTGCTAAAAGCATACGATATGATCTTTTTAAGTGGAATAATCTCTTGCTCAAAAGATAATTTTTCCAAAGTATTATTTTGAGTATTGCGTTGAATTAATACATTTAACAGCAAATTAATATCATTCAATTTTATTCTTATATAACCAACAAAAATCGGATTAAGTTGCTCAAGAACCCTAATGCTAGATATAAAATCATTATTAATCGCAAATAATATTGGCTTTATATCTACACCTATATCGACTAATCTACGAAGTAATTTATCGTAACTTCTTAAATTATTTCCAGTAATTTCAAGATGTTCATTATGTTGTAATGATTTTAAAGAATTATAATGTTCCTTTACCAATGGCTCTAATGGTGTCCATAAGCATTCTGATTTTAATTCATATGGCAAAATGCTCAAATCTAGATTTTCATCATCCTTATATTTGGGGCGATTTTTATATTTATAAATTGCCATTATTGCTAGATATTTTAATGTTGGTACTGATTTTGTTTGCGATTCAAGTTCTTCCATCGCTTGTAGCTGTATAACAAATGAAAGAGCTGTAATTATAAAAGCTAAATAAAAATGTTTTCTTAACACCATAACCTCATATTTTTTAATTCAAATTAATATTTCATAATCATTTTAAACAAAAAATCTATCATCTTAAGTAAAACAACAGAATCCTTTGTTAGCTTGCCTATTTTTTGCTAATTTTAATAATATTCTACAATGAAAAAGTTGATAGAATCGATATAAACTTAAACTATCTATCCGTTGTCTTGCATAATGTCCTATAGCACCATCAGCATCATATCCATCATTACAAGCAATATCCACGATTGCTCCATAATGAATCAATAATTCAACTATTTCATCATTGCCATCGAGAGCCGCTTGTATAAGTGGAGTTATGCCATTATTATCTTGCACATTAATAACATCATCTAAAACTTCTTTTTCCCTCATTAATTCTAAAATAATTATACATACATCTTTAGATGCCCGTACACAATCATGTAATACCGTCCATCCATGTTGATTACACATACTAAAGAGCATTGCCCAGTTATACCTCTTATTTTTTTCGTTATTGATAATCAATTTAAATAACTCATTATCAACTCCACCCCTAACAAGGCGCATAAGAAAAGTCCCATTATAGGATGCATCTACAATATAATCTAATGATGGTAATAAATTATAATTCGCTAAAAGGTCACATAAACTATTATACCGCCTAGCATTCAAAAAAGCATACATGATAATGTTTATAAGGCTGTCCATCTCCTCATCTAAAGCAAGTTTTTCAATAGATGTACTTTTTTTATCAGCACAACGCCTAATTAATAATCTTAATAATATATTGACATCTTCCATTGTTATACCATCAAAAATATGAGACATTATTTTAGATGTAAAATCATTCTCAATGGCAGATAATATAGGTTTGATATCCACACTCATATCAATTAGTTTACAAAGCAATTCATTGTACCTCTCAAGATTTTCCTCATTAATTTTAAGATAGTCATATTCTTGCAATTGCTTTAAAGATGTACAATTTTTATTTATTAAAGGATAACACTGTACCCACGTACAATATGCTTTAAATTCTTGGGGTAAACAATTTAGATTCAGATTTTTATTACTCTTATGTTTATTGATCACTAATGCTGCTAGATGCATTAATGTATCTAGCGATTTTACTCCGAATTCTTGCTGTTCCATAGCTTTTGCTTGATAACCAGGATATAAAAGCCCAATTAAAAATACTAAAGAAAAAATTTTTATTAACATAATGCTATATATTTGAAAAAATTTATAATATGCTGAGATTCCATTATTTTTTAATTTTGCTCGTAAAAATTTTTTTCATCAAATTTATTTTGCTTATTAATTTTGTTTTTTTAATAGATGTCTATATTTCAATAAGTCCACACTTTTGCTTTTACGTAAAAAAGTATCCATATAATACAAAGAATCATATCCATAGTTACATTTAAGATCAACTTGAGCTCCAATATTAATCAATATAGGAATTACTTTAGGATGCCCCTCAGCCGCATACATAAGCGGTGTTTTGCCGCTAGAATCTTTTACATTAATAAAATCATTTATATTTAAATTCTTATCCAGAATTAAATTTAAAATTATTTTAATTTTGTCTTCGCAATTAACGGCATGATGCAATACTGTTTTGCCAAATATATCTCTCATATTAAAAAGCTCTACCCAACTATAAGATGGATTATTTTTTGCTAGGCCAACAATAATATCGAATAGCTTAGTATCACAATCAAATTTGGCAACAGCCATAAAATAGTTAGTTTGATAACGATCAACAATAAAATTCAACGTTATAAATGGAATATTTGCTAAAAAACAACATAATTCTGTACATGCGCTACAACTGGTATATAGGGTTAGTAAAATATTTGCAATATTTCCAACCTCATCTATATCCAAAGTAGTACCTTCCTTAATTTTAATCATACTTTTTAATAGAAAATTAATACCTTCCAACGTTATAGTATATTTTTGATGATTTTTCATTATTTCTTGAATGTAATATTTAAAACCACTTAATAAAATGTGTATTTGATAATATTGCTTCTCAAGCATTTCATAAAGCAAACATCTACAGTTAGTTAAATTTTTAGAAGTAATCTTAAGATCTGAGATTTTTTGATTTTTTTCTAAAAATTTGCAAAAAGAATCGATCATTAAGCATGCATTACAATAATCTTGTAGATCAGTTGGTAATTTATTTACCAGATTAATTGAATTTTTACACTCATTAATAGCTAATGCTGCCTGAAGGCGCAATGAGCAAAATGGTTGTTGCTTAATAATTTTGTGCATTTCAATGTCAATGTACTTATTAAATAACTCAACTATTTCCAAACAACCATAAGATAATGCTAATTGTATAGGATTATCATCACAAGCATCTGTTATATTAATAAAATCCCTTAAATACAAACCCTTTTCTTTCAGTAATTTCAAAATTACTTTAGCTTTATATTTAGATCTGCTACATACAACTTTATGCAAAATTGTTTCTTGGAAACTATTATCCTGTATACTAAAAAGGTTCTTCCAATTATAATTTTTATCTCTCTCTCTATTAATAATATAATGAAAGAACTCGATATCACCATAATAAATAACACCCATCAAAAAAATTTGTTGATTGTAAAGCATATAATCTAGTGCTGGGAATAGGTTATATTTTGCTAGAAGTTTGCAAAAATTATTGCTAACCTTCTTTATCTCTTCAGCATCACAACACCAGAGAAAAAAATCTACAACTAGCCAAATACTCTTCTTTTCATCTTCTGAAGCAATTTCAGTGCTATCGGTATTTGAATCATCATATCTAATTAATACTGTCAACAATATATTTATATCTGCTAATTTTGCACTATAATCCTCAAATCTCAATTGATAACAATTATCAAATATGGATAATATGCAATTTAAATCTTCGTACCGTTTGCCTAACATTACATAAAGCAAATTCTCATAATTGTTTAGATTATCATCGGTAATATTAAATTTTTCTTTGGCAAATCCATTTTGCTTTAGACTAGTACAATGTTCATTTATTATAATCCGCTTACAATTTGTTTTAAATTCTTCTGAAATATAATTATCTTGGTCTATATGATTTAAAATAACGGAAATGTCTTTTCCCTCATTTTTTAATAATTGTACATACAACAATGCTCCTTCAAAATTTGAATTAGATTGTACTAATTCAGAAGATTCATTTTCTTTTTGATCTACAATTTTTCTGCGCTTATTTGAAGGCCCAGCCTCCATTGCTTTAATTATACAATCAAAAGATAGCAGTACAAAAATTAAAAGAATTAAAGGAATGCTTTTTTTTAACATTTTATAACCTCTACATTGCTTATTATTGATATATTTTCATTTAAAAATCACATAAGCAGTTTCAAATACACATTTTCATTATTTTAATCTGAATATATTCGACTTAACTTATTCTTTGGCCTCGCACTTAACTTTTAACAAAATTATTTCTCACCAAATTCATACAATTTATATTCTTAGAGATAACCATAGATTTGATATTTTGTAAAGTTTGATACATTAATTTAATGGTTTAATTCAAATGATTTTTTTAAGATACCGAAAGCATTCTTTACAAAATTATAAAGCAAATTATAAATTCCAAAACTTAAAAACCTTTTTTACCCAAGATACAAATGATATTTTTGAAATATTTTTAGCATTTAGGGCTTCAATATTGCTCAATCTATTTTTAAACAAATCTGAAGTTAACTCATCCTCTGCCAAACATTGCAATAATTCAGCTGGTACAGGGATTAATTCTGGAACATCACAATCCAGGACATTTACCCCTTTAGCAGTTAATTGATTACAAATCTCAACTGAAGTAGATATATTTTCATAGATTTTTTCATAACCACATTTTTGCAATAGATCATTTATATTGTTCGCATGAAATGCTCCAGTAAACGAAAATATTTTTTCTTTATCAAAATTGTTGATAATCTCTTTTAAAACTACAAGCTCTACAATATTTATAAAGCCCACAAAAATTTTTTGTAAATAATTTTGACCAGCAAAACAACCAAATTCTTTTGCAACAGTTAAATTATTATTAACTAAACAATTAACGATAAAATCAGATTCGTAATTTTTATACTTACCAAATTCACCAATCAAATACCCAATCATATCTTCATTAATTTGAGCAAGTTTTTCTGCAAAAATTCTATCCTCATGAAATTTAGTAGAACATTGGTCAAAAAAATTTAAATACGCATCAATGATTACCTTTATAGAATTTGGTGTTGTTGATGCTTGAGAGATCAATTTCAGCTCATCATAATCAGCCTCTATTTTATTAAACGCAGAAATCATCAATTGTGCAATATCATTAAAAGTAATTGCCAATTCTCTTATTCCTGTAGTTTTACTATTTATGAAATCTTGAACCAAATTACCAACTATATTAAATATAAGCGTATAAGACCGATAATCCACATTACTATTACCCTTATTGTGTAACCCGGCAAAATCGAAAAGAAAAACAGGATTTTCCAATTTAGTAACATATAAAGCTGCACCATTTTTACATTTTTTTATGCTTTCATTCTCAATATTTAAATTAAATGGATACTCAAAAAGAAAGAATGAGTTATTTGAAGAATTTTGTATAATTGTTTTTACCACATTAGATTGGGCTGAATTAAATTTGGATAATACATTATGAATATCACCGGTATTAATAATGTATTTTGGCCCTTGAGCTTCATCTGTTCTTTTGAACACCGAAAACTGACTTATCATAATTTACCCCTAAAGTTCACCTTTTGTTGAATTTATAAAAAAATATTATCCTTTAAATAAAAATAACATATTTTGCAGATTGAACAATAAATTAATAAATTAAAATGGAAAGAAAAAACAATGAAGGTTTTAAAATATTCTTTGAAAATAGCTGCATTACTTTTTAGTTCATTAATCTGTTTTGGTCATGTTATTAACAATAAATTTGGGCAGAGTCTTACATACAAAGAAGGTCAACATATTCCGTTGATATTGCTTTTAGATAAACACAATAATGAAAGTCCATCAACAAATTCAATTGCATTAACTCAAACACTTTACTTGGGTATAAAATCAAAAGCTGCTGCTATTTTAGTAAACCAATCCATTCTTCATAACTTACTTTTTAAAAAATATTACAGTATTTATAATTATTTTGAAAATCAAGATATTAATTTATCAAGCAATGAATGGGAGCTCTATAGCATGGTAAATCCTAAATACTTTACAGATAATCAATTGCTGCTTCTTATTCCTAAGTCAAAAAAAAATTTACTTTCATTAGGATTTAATTTTAAAGCTTTTCAGCAATTAAATATATTACCGGAAAACAATACCAAAAATAATTACATTAATATTATCAACATTCTAGAGCCAAAGCTTCCGGCAAACACGAAAAAAAAAGCCAAATATATGATAGATGATTTTCAACAAATATTATGCATACCATCATTCCCTAAAAATAAAAAAGAAAAATCCTTTTTTATCCACCAACAAGAAGCATGGACAGCACCAATATTTGACATTTATCTTGCGGGACATGGCTTACCAAAACCTGATTCTTTGATAGCAGATTTAACTCCAAATGAAATGCAAAAGCTACTTACTTTTTTTAATACCAAACTACGCATAGGAACTTTAATGATATGTTCATGTTATGCTGGTGGAGAAAATCTACGTACTCTTAAATTTAAAAATGATATCAATAAAAATGAAATTTTTTATCCACTTAACTTTCTTACTATTATACAATCAGTAGGTGATATTTTTTCATATGTAGACTTAAGGAATCCTATAGACTTCAACCAAATATTTGATATTACTAAAAACTTAGGCACTAATGACGAAAACGGTATCGATATTTTATTATCAAAAATTGGAACTCTATTACCAGTTATCTGGAACCCACATGGAGATGCTAATATTTCTCAAATTATTTTACCCGGAGGTATTGAAATTCAAACTCCTCAAGCTAATACAATACATGTGCTGGGAAACGTTAAGGTAAAAACTGCAGAAATGGAGGGCAAACCATTCTATATTTACCCAACAAGACAATTAATAAATAACCCAAAATATGATTTAAAATTAAGTGTATTGGTCTATCCTAAAGTAATTAATACACCATTGATACTTCAAGCATCACGCATTGATCCAAATCTTAAGTTAGAATGGCATTATTATTTTCCAACATTTAACGAGATTAATATTGCACAATTAAAAAATAATCATTATTTATATCCTAATATCCTATCCATGATTCATGGAAATGCTTCTCATTACTTCAATAAACTAATTTTTGAAGGAAATGCTTTTGATGGTTCCGGTGGAATATTTATGGGTATACGAGATTCTTTTTTTGATATAGTAAATAGGCAAACCCTCAAAACATTTTACATAGATATACTTGAAGGAACAAATGATATTTCATTGATTCTTCAAGCCAATCCACCAAATAAACAAATCCCTTATATGAATCCCATAGAAGCAAAACTGCCTGCTGCAGGTAAAAAAATTATTTTACAAAATGTTATTATAACAACTCAATGCTATAATATATTTAGTATGCCAATGCTATCAGTAGAGTTTCAACTAAATGAAACTGCGTGGAAATTTGAATCAAGATATTGGTCCAATGCCTTAGATTTTATAGAAATAAATCTAAAGGACCATCAACGTAATTTTAACAATGCTAAAGAGAAATTATTAGAAGTTGGAGAATCCAAACCAAAGCATAAATCACTTATCACTCTTCTGAAAGAAAAAATAAATAAAATAAAAAATTTAAAAAACAACACCACATCTGGACATTTTTTTAAAAATATTTATACTGATAATAGTACAGTTCTAAATTAATCTTCATTTAAATATAATTGATTATGACAAAAAAACAAAGAAATAAAATTAGAAATATAGCTATCATTGCCCACGTTGACCATGGAAAAACAACATTAGTTGATAAAATGTTAAGATTCACGTCAACGATTGATTCGGTCCAAGATGAAAGAGTTATGGACTCCAATGCTATTGAAAAAGAACGCGGAATTACCATTCTTGCCAAAAATACAGGTGTAATTTACGGTGATTATGAAATAAATATAGTAGATACTCCCGGACATAGTGATTTTGGTGGCGAAGTAGAACGAACACTCCAAATGGTTGAAGGCTTCTTACTTTTAGTAGATGCTGCAGAAGGTGTATTGCCAGGCACAAGATTTGTGTTAAATAAAGCATTACAGTTAAAACTGAAGCCCATTGTATTAATTAATAAAATAGATAGAAAAGATGCTGATATTGAAGGCACAGAAAGCTTAATCCATGATTTATTCTTAGATTTAGCAACTGATGAAAGTCAACTCAATTTTCCTATTTTATATGGTTCTTCAAAATTAGGGTTCGTTACTACTAATCCGGAAGATCAAACTATTACTATGAAACCACTGTTTGATGCGATTCTGAATAACATACCGGCTCCTGAAGAAAAAAGTGATCATTTACAGCTTTTGGTAACAAGCCTCGACTATTCTGATTTCTTGGGAACAATAGCCATTGGCCGTATATTCAGCGGAACAATTAAGGTTGGGCAAAATTTCATCACCTGCAAAGATGGTGTTAATAGCAAACCAATGAGAGTAACAAAAATTTATAAATTCAAAGGTCTTCAAAAAATTGAAATAGATCAGGCCGAATTTGGAGATATAGTTGCAGTAACCGGATTTAATGATCCTATTACTATTGGCACTACCTTGTGTGAGCCAGAGCACCCAAATCCTCATTCTTATGTAAAAATTGACGAACCTACTCTATCGCTTTATGTATCGGTAAATGATTCTCCTTTTTCAGGACAAGAAGGAAAATTTTTAACATCTAGGCAGATCAAAGATAGATTAGAAAAGGAACTTAAAGTAAACGTAGCTTTAAGAGTTGAACCAACAGATTCACCTGATTCATTCAAAGTTTCCGGTAGAGGACAGCTTCATCTAGGAATATTATTGGAAAATATGAGAAGAGAAGGATTTGAGTTTCAAGTTTCTGCTCCTGAGGTAATTTACAAAACTATTGATGCGGTTAAATGTGAACCTATCGAATATTTAGTATTGGATATACCAGAAGAAAGCCAAGGAATTGTAATGGAATCTCTTGGTAAAAAGAAGGCCGAAATGAAGCAACTTACTCATTTATCTAGTGGAAGAGTAAAGGTAGAATTTGAGGTGCCATCGCGTGGATTAATTGGCTTTAGGGGTCAATTCTTAACCGATACACGAGGTAATGGTATAGCCACTTATAGTCTTTTAGGATATAAGCCATACAAAGGGGATATACCAGTCAGAACTAAAGGTGCCTTGATATCTATGGAAGCTGGAACGGTTACCGGTTATGCACTTGATACTCTTCAAGAAAGAGGTAAGTTATTTGTAAAACCTACCGATAAAGTATACGAAGGTATGATAATTGGGGAACATAGCAGAGATAATGATCTTGATGTTAACCCTACAAAGCAGAAAAAGCTAACTAATATGCGAGCTTCCGGATCTGATGATGCTATTAAACTTGAACCGCCAAAAAAGATGGATTTAGAAACCTGTATGGAATGGATAGACACCGATGAGCTAATCGAGGTCACACCTGCTCATATTCGTTTAAGAAAAAAAATATTAAAGGCTTCTCAAAGAAAATAAGATTATGCCAACCTTTAAGTTAGTTGTTTCTTATGATGGAACTGATTATAAGGGTTGGCAAATTCAATCTAATGCACCGACCGTTGCTCAAGCATTACAAGACACTTTTAAATCTGTCTTCAAAAAAAATATAAAAATAGTTGGCACTTCCAGAACCGATGCTGGGGTTCATGCTTTAGGTCAAGTTGCTAAATTTTATACCGATCTTAATATTGAAACTACGAAACTTTTGCGGGCATGGAATAATTCCCTTCCCTCAGATATCCTCATAAGATCTCTTGAACAATGTAATGAAAACTTTAACCCACGAAAAGATGCTTTATCAAAAACCTATTGTTATTACATAACTAGTTCAAAAACTATCCCTTTTATTAATAGATATGTTCATTCTCCAAAACATCTTTTTGATATAGAAAAATTAAAAGATTGTTTATGCATATTTGTCGGAACTCATAATTTCAAAAACTTTTGCAAATATGAACAAAATGTAACTTTAGATACAGTAAAAACGATCAATTCTATTAATGTAAATTACATCAAACGTTTCAATATTTATCAAATTAAAATTAATGGTAATTCATTCTTATATAATATGATTCGCCGAATTATTGGCGCAAGTCTAGATGTTGCGGCAGGATGGTATACTATTGCTACAATTGAAAAAGCGCTCCATAGACAAACCGATAAAACTTTTAATACCGCACCGGCAAAAGGCCTGGTATTACATAAAATTAATTACAGGGCCTAGACTTCTTCTAAGTCCTTTTGTTTTTATTCTCCCTGTTCTTCCGACTCTTCTGGTTCTTCCAATTCTTCTTCCGATTGTTCTTGCCCTATTTTTCTATGTTCTTTCTCTAGTTGCCTATATAATTTCCTGGATCTTTCTGCTAACTGTCTCCAATCGATTGGTTTACGTTGTACTTTGTGTTCTTTGTTAAGCTCAACTTCATTACGTAAAGATTCCAAATGTTTGATACGAGACAACCACATTGGATGAGTTCTTTTAAAGGTTTCCTTATGTGGATGTTGAATTTCTCCCTCTCGCTCAACAAACCATTTTGCAGCAGCAATTGCATCATCTATACTAACACCAAATTCTATAACTGCCATTCGATCAGCTTCATTTTCTTTAATTCTGTCACGTGCTTTTTCAAATGTCTCCTTAAATGGCAATAATCCAGCTACTTTTTTACCTTTTTTAATTTCTTGTATCAATGTCTCTTCACGGGCAAGCATAGGGTGACGCGATTGATGTCGAGATAGATATCCTTCACCAGTGTGACCTAATACATAATGGGATAACTCATGCGCTATACCAAATAACAGTTCATTCCATGGCTTATCTACAACGGTATGGTCTATAAAAAATAGCGGCAAACCATCATCACCCTGTATAGAGACGGCCATATTACTACCTAAATAGTCTCTTTTAATATGCCATATTCCCATAGGATCACGTTCAGTGATTTCATCATAAAGGGTATGATCAACAGCCTTGACTCCTTCAAGAAACTTCTTTCGCTCTTTATTAGTAATCTGGGGAATTATTGGCAAAACATTATACTTATCAGTGTATGTTTTCAATATAACTTTCTGGCTATCATCACTCAAATCTTTCATTGATTTGATAAACATAATTGGATATCCCTGCGTTTTAAGACTACCTCTATCAATCCCGGGTTCAGTATCAAGGGCATTTTTAATACATGGACTCCATAACATATCTTGACAATCCCTTAATTTTTTGTTGACTTCCGGATCAATCTCTTTTATAAGCTCCATATAATGTTCATATTCTTCAGGGGGAAATTTATCCTTACGATTAGCCATTGCAGATCCCATTAATAAAATCAAAAACAACTCAATTCTAAAAAATCGATTATTTAATATTAATAAGTACATAAAAACCTCCTTTTAACTCTGATATAATCTTTTTTATATTAGCAACTTTTGACCTATAAACACAATAGCCTTAGAAACAAAAAATTTCTATATGTAATATTTACCAATATAGCACCCGTAAATCAAGAATTCACCATTTTTAGGCTATATGAATGTCAACATGTTTAAAGTGATTTTCTATACGATCAAGAACTTTTGTTACGCATTTATAATATGGCTTAATATTAGGTAATATTTTGCGGATTTTTTCAATATCATAATTATGAGTAGTTTCATTTCGATCATCAACCAAGACAATCAACAATTCACCTTAAATTTATGTTACGTTAATAATTTAAAAAATGACTATTGACTTTTAAAATAAAGCTTTATTAGATTTTGTATATAAAAAATATACCGAAAAAATTAGCATGAAAAAATTAGTTAATTATTTATTTATTGTATCATTAATTGTGCTTAATAGTTGTAGCGAAAAGCCAATCAGAAGAACCTTTGGTAGAGGAGAAAATCGCCCGGTTACCATATTTATTCATGGTACCCTTTACCCATTCTTTGATGTATTAGTAAGAGCTTTTGACGTACCAATAGGCTTAACCCCGGCCCTAAAACAAGGCGCTACATTCATTCATGGTAGAATCCCTTTTATCATAAATCAAGCAGACCCAATAAATTATCCTATTGAATCAGCATATGTTTATGGATGGTCTGGCCGATTAACTTTTGAAGCCAGAAGACGGGCGGCTCAATGTCTTTATCAAGAACTCAAAAAATTACACGGTCCGATTACCATTATTGCACATAGCCATGGGGCAACCTTGGTACAACTATTAGTAGAAGAGGTTAAAAAATATAATGATCCAAACCTCAGAATACATAAATTAATTATGCTTGGTTGTCCAGTTCTTTCAGGAACCGAAGAATATATTTGCTCACCAATATTTGAAAAAGTTATATCTCTGTACTCTCTTGGTGATCGTACTCAAGTTATGGATCCACAAATTTTATCCCAAGAAAATAGAAGGTTGACAGCACTTAAAGGCCAATGGACGCCTTTATTTTCACGAAGATTCTTCCCATGCTCTCCAAACGTTATTCATAGGCGAGTATTATTAGACAACCGAAATATGACGCATATAGATTTTATTTATAAACCATTTTTAACACGATTACCCGCTGTAATAAGCTTAATTGAAGAATCGCTAAACCATGGTCATTTTAATAGTAATGACAAGCAATACATAATTAATATTCCAAAAGATAGATCATTAGAGCCGGAATTGATGGTTAAAGAATTTATTTAAATTGACTTTAGTGTGGTTTTTAAGCTACAACAATAAATGATACAAGTTAAAATTTATAAAACTCGTACCGGAAAAATTCCATATTCTAAATGGAGAAACTCTCTGGATTTTAAAACAGCTGCTATTATTATACAAAGAATAGATAGACTTATTACTGGTAATTTTGGAGACTGCGAATTCATGCTTTTCTTCTTGCATTAAAAAATGTAATTGAAGCATTAGAAGAAGATAAAACTTCAATCGCAAAAAAAGCAAATATAAACCGTGAAAATTTTCATCGAATGTTATCTATAAAAGGTAATCCAAAGCTTTCAACTCTAAAAACAGCTTTAAACGCTATAGGTTATTCTTTAGCTATACAAAAAATGGAAAATTAAAAAAATAATTATCTCAAAGAAAAGCCAATGAATTTCGTTTGCTATAGTTAAACATAAACACAAAAAGAACTATAGATAAAGCTAAATAAAATAGATTTAAGCCAAAAGATTTAAACAAAAGAGCGAAATTTGTAGCACCATAAGTAAAAACATATCTAATATTTTCAAAAACATATGTCATTGGTACCGCTGAGGAAATAATTTTAATCCAATATGGTTGAGAATTTAAAGGATAATAAATGCAGCTAAATGGTGCAAAAACATATCCTAAAGAATAGATTAGATCTTGAGTTTTTTTACCTTTCAAAATCAAAATACTACAGATCAAAAAACCAATAAACCAACCGGACATCGTCAATAAAATAGCTAAAAAAACAAGATTTATCCCAAAGCTAAAAAGATTAATATCATAAAATATCCAAGCAATAATTGAACCAAAAATTACCACAAAAAAAGTGTCCACCAATCCAACTAGCATAACGCCAATAATCCATTCACCTAATTTCAAAGGAGAAGCAAAAATATTTACCAAATTATGATTACTAATTTCTTCAAATAAACTTTTTGCAGTCTCTAAATTTACTCGAAATACAATTTGCCAAAGTACAAAACCAGTAATAATCATAGAAACCAAATTTGGTATTGACGCCTGTCGCTGAATCCAAGCACTTGTAGATCCCCAGATGACAATATTTAGCACGAGCCAATAAATAATAGTAAAAATTCGATTGCCAAATGTTGGCACTATATATCTTAAAGCTACAGCCCAAATTCTATTAAAATTTAACAAGATAATTCCTTAAGCTTATAAGTATTATTCTTATGTATTTGTTGTAATCTATGTGAACTTTGATCTTCAAAATAATCGTGCATACTAATGCTACCGCGCTCTAGCACTAACATCCTATCACATAATTCAATAATATCTTGCTGATTATGAGAAGTTAGAAAAAATGTAGTACCAGTTTTATTCCTTTGCTCTTTAATTAAATTACGTACTAAAATTGCAGTTTTATTATCTAAAAAAGCTGTAGGCTCATCTAACAAAATAATTTTTGAATCTGGCAAAAAGGCCTTCAATATACTAACTTTATTTGATTCTCCTGCGGATAAATCTCCAATTTTTGTATGTTTATGACTAAATAATCCAAATGCATAAAGAAGATCATCAATTTTTTTAGCACTTCTAGAATGAACATTATAAATACGAGCAAAGAATTCTAAATTTTGTAGCACGGTTTGGGATTGAGCAGGCTTAAAATAAGAACTTGAAAATGTAACATCTTGTAAAATCTCACTTCTATGTTTAGCAAAATCTTTACCAAAATAATTAATAGCACCTGAAGTTGGTGATAAAATACCAATCAACATGTGCATCAGTGTGCTCTTTCCAGCACCATTAGCACCCATTAACCCTACAATTTCACCCTGCTTTAAGGAAAATGAAATATTGTTAATTGCTGTATGTTGAGCAATTACTCCTTTTGAAAACCATCCAGCATATGATTTAAAAATTTTAGTTAAATTACTAACAACGAGAAGATCCATTTACTTTTATAAAATAGTTTGATTTATATTGAAATAGTATACCAGTATTATAACATTTTATATAACTTTAGGTGACAAAAAAGCAGCCTGAGTACTCTTTCTTGTCACCTAAGTTTTTCATTACAGAATTAATAGTTTTGTATTAAGGCCAAAACTAATTATTACTTAACAAAGATCCTAGAGTGGAAAGGTCAACATTTCCCTCTATAATTTCTAACTCGGTCTTATGCTGTTCGATATATTGAGATTCTAAGCTAATTAATACATTTCTTATCGCTTCTTCAGTTTGTTTTATATGTTCTCTTTCAAAATAAGTATCAAATTTAAATAAAAAATCCTTAAGTCGAGTAAATATACCTAATCTTTCTGATTGCTCATATGTACTCATAAAGCCGAACATAAAACTTGTTAATGCTATGGTATACCAGTTACATAAAACAGTTGTTTCATATGAAGTAATTTCTGCATTACTCTTAGGGTCAGTAACAAAAATCTTAAAAGTATAATTGATAATAAATGGGGCTACTGCAAATAATATTCCTAAATCTTTGCTAATATCTCTTGGTTCTTTTAAACTTGCAATTATTCCGTCATTATCAATTAGGGTAACTAATCTAGAGCCTGAATCATAAAGCATATTGGCATTATGTAAACTTCCATGTATAACCGTCTTATCCAATGTGCCTTGATCTTTATAAAAATTTGCCATAGCTAAGCCAATATCGAAATATGCTTTGCAAATCTGCTCAATAATTTCTCTGCTTGGATTTGCTGCAAATTCAAGAATTAGATAAGCCAACAATGTACCTTGTGCTTTAGGCAAAATTGCTAAAATATGTTCTTTATCTTTGCCCAAAAAACGTAAATAGCTTGAAGGAAATATAAATTGTAAATTATTCTTTTGATTAGGGTAAACAAATTCTTGGATTTCAGAATGCTTATAGGCATTTTGTAACCTACAAACTTGATTTATCGGCTTAGCTTTTGGGCGAATTTCTTTAATAATATACTGCTTACCATTTTCGCATGTAACTAAAAATAATTGTTTCGTCCAAAATCTTGAAATTCTAAGTTCTTCCGAAAGCATATGAGCTTCTTGTATAGCATTAAAATCTTCAGAGATTTTACCCTCTTTAGCAGCATTCTTTAGAAAAGTTATTAAGATTTCGCTATTTTTAAAGCGTCCTTTACGATCTAATAATTCTTCATCTATATCTATTGTAACTTTTTCTAATGATTCTTTAACCATTTCCACTGTAACTTCTTCATAAACTTGCGTTTGCTGAGATGCACTTATCTCCTCTATTGCTTGTTGTAATGTACCAGATGTTGGATCATCCATTGCACAAAGATTCAACGAAACAAAAAAACATACCGCTCGTAACCCTAAATGTTTGGAAAATTTATCCACTGATTTCTCCTATGATTTTATTAATTATCATAATTTACAATAACATTTTCTCTTGAAAGCTTCAATCTACAAGAATTTATTACTAATAGATAATCATTTAATTGAAATCAAATATTCTAAAATTTCAAGATCAGGATTTTCTTTTACAATTTCCAATTCAGTTTTACGTTGTTCAGAATACTGAAATGCTAAATTATTAATCAAAATTTCCGTTATTACTTTTGTAACTTTTTCTATCTTATCTTTACTCATCCAACTATTCCATTTAAATAATAGATCTTTCAACTTAATGAATACATCTAATCTTTCTGGTTGTTCGTATGTACTCATAAAGCCAAACATAAAACTTGTTAATACAATAGTATACCAACGCTCCAAATTAATTTTTTCAAAAAAATCTTTAAAAGTAAAACTAATAAAAAAGGGAGACGCAACAAATAATGTTCCCAAATCTATACTAATATCACATGGTTTACGTAAAGCTACGTTTACCAGTTCATTATCAATTAAAATAATCAATCGAAATTTTGGATCATAAAAAATATTGCCATTATGAAGGTCTCCATGCACAACTGTACTATCAAGAGTGCCTTGATCTTTATAGAATTTTGCCATAGTCCAACCCAAGTCAAAATGTGCTGCACCAATAAATGCAATAATTTTGTTGCTAGCATCACTACTCATTCCAAATTTAAGCATTTTTTTAAGTAAACTTTTACCTTGCGCCTTAGGCATAATAACCAAATTATGTTCTTGATTTTTGCTAAAGCAACTTAAATAACTTAAAGGAAATATAAATTGTAAATTATTTGTCTCATTAGGATAAATAAATTTTTGCATTCTGGAATCTTTAGAAGCAGTTTGCAAGTTATTAATTTCATCTTTAATCCTGTCATATTGTTTGATTTCTTTAATAACATACTGACTACCATTTTCACATATGACCAAAAACAATTGGGCACTCCAAAATCCTGAAATTCTAAGTTCTTCAGAAAGCTCACAGGCATATTTTATAAATTTAAAATTTTCAGAAATTTTACCTTCAGAAGCAGTTTGCTCTAAAAAAACTATTAAAGCTTGGCTATCTTTAAAATGCTCTTTATCATCTAATAATTCTTCAGTCAGATTTACAGTGGCCTCCTGATAATTTTGCACTTGCTGAGATGCGCTTAGTAACTCTAGCGCTAACCTTGTATTTGATTCAGATTCTTCCGATATACTCAATTTTGCATCTTCCATAGCTCTTATCTGATTAGCAAAAAATGCGGCTACTAAAAAAACCAATGCTAAAAATCTTTTATATACCATATCCATATCTTTCTTTTCAAACTAAAAATTAAAAATTTATACTTCTACACATTTAGGCGGCATTAAAGAACAATCAACCTTCTTTTTTGCCACTCCTACATTCAATAGAACATGTTTTTCCATTTGGCCTGATCTTGATTACGCTTAATACAATCAACTTAAATTTTTTTAGATATTGATTGATCTATAAACTGATCTATTACTTGACTCAATGATAAATCTCGCTTTTTTGCTTCTTTTGCTATCAGATAATGTCTCTTTGGTGTAGTACGATAAGCGATTTGTCCTTTATAATCTCTTTCTTGTATGGGCTCTGGAATTTCTTCGTTATCTTCAAGATACATTTCAAAAGCCACAATCATTGCCTCTTTCATAAGCTTCATTGCTTCTTCAATAGAATGAGCATCCGTACTAATACCGTAAATCTCATTCAAATGAACAATATACAAAACCTTACCATTTTCTATAGTTGTCTCTATAGTATATGTCCAGGGCAAATTAAGATAATAATTAATGTCTTTTTTATTTTTTCCAACCATGAGCTAATAAAATAAGATACTGAAGAACCATCATGGTAAAATCATTTTCTTGTTGAAGATATTTCTGGAATAAATGCGAGTTTAAAACCAACTCCTCTGGCTATAGATTCCATTGTTTTAAACCGAGGATTTCTCTCACCACTAAAAATTCTATAAAGATTTTGTCTATTAATTTTTGATTTTCTAGCCAAATTAGAAATCCCTTGAGCTTTCGCATATGCCCAAATAGAATGCAGTAATATATCTAAATCATAATCTTTTTCATATTCTTCAAAAGCAGCTTTTAAATACAATTGTGCTTCTTCAGAATTTTTTAAACTTTCAACAAGCCATTCATCATAGCATCTAAGTTTTTTATCTTTTTTAATTGTCTTCATCATTCCCCCGACTTGAACTCTTTATAATACTCATGAGATTTTTTAATATCTTTTTTTTGAGTGCTTTTATCACCACCATATAAGATTAATATTTTTTTCTTACCAAGATGTGCAAAGTAAATACGATAACCTGGACCGTAATCTATTTTAGCTTCGGAAACGCCCTCACCTATTGATTCGACATCCCCAAAGTTCCCTTTAGTCATCCTATCTAATCTTTGTCGAATTTTGATTCTAGCTATAGTATCTCTTAAATTATTAAACCATTCAGTAAAAGGCTCTTTGCCATTACTATTTCCAAAAATTTCTATTTCAATCATTTCACATCTTAAAGCCATTTTACATACTCATCGTATCATATTGGCGACAAAAAGAAAAGAAAGCAATGCTTGTATTGTAAAAAAACTCTTCTAGTTATGAATCAGCACAGGCTGTTGCATCAACCTTTTAAAGAGATACAATTAATTCATATAGTACAAACATATCATTATTAAAGGGACAATTATGTTAAAAAAAACTCTTCTGTTATCTCTACTAGCTTCATCATTCATGGCACAAGCTGTTGAAATTACCAATAATAGTTCTAAGATACTTCACGGTCATGTAAGCAGATTCATAAACGGAATTGAACCATTCTTATCTTTTAAGCTAGAATCAAATGCAACCATATCAATAAATAATGTAGCTGATTTGGCTGCCTATTTTTATCATGAAAATCCTCAAGCAAATTTAGAAGATTATAACAATGCAAAGCATTCAGATGATTTACGCACATATTTTTCTGTACTAAATTTAACAGATAATTCTAAGCTCACTTTTGTTGAAAAAGATGGAAAAGTTTCAGCAATACATAAACTTAACGAACAAGAAATTGAAATTTTTGGACAAGAAGAGAAAACTGAAATTCTCGAGAAAACAATAGAACTAGAAGTACAACCTCAAAATTAGTCTAACAAAATTTGAATGGCAAGAAAGAATAATCAAACTTCTTTCTTGCCACTTTTGCATTTTATTCCACAAGTTTTTCTACTTGATCCTGTTTCTTGATTACGTTTGACACAATCAACAGTACATTCCGAAGAAGGAATACTCCTAATTTTGCCACATTTCTTTTCACAAACTTGCTTGTTTACAACATTAACGCAATCACTGATGCAATTAATTTCTTTACCATTTCTCCTAGATTTAGTCATAACTCACCCATTTTTAAAATTAATACCAAATACCAAAAAATCAGATCTATCAAGATTATATCAAGATAAAAAGCTTATAAAAAATTGAAGCGCTTCACCCCTTAATAAAAAAAGCGCCTCACATTTATTTTTTAGCTTCTGATTTAGATTCTGATTTAGATGATAGTGAATGTTTTATATACTCAGCAGCTTGCTTGATTCTATGCCATACATTTGAAGTTGTAGCACCCCATACTATAGCTGCAACAGCTACTGCCATAAGTAACCAATTTAACAAAGCTAAGTAACCTAATGTATGAGCTAATAATAACAAGCCACCAGCTAAAACAGCTAAGCCTTTAACTTCCGAATTAGACATACTTGCCATATTTGCCATCTCCTTAATTTTTGCTTCAGCTTTATAGCCGATATCATGCGCATAACCATTATTGGTTTCTTGCTTTTCTTTATCTCTAACTTGCTTCATTACTTATCTCCTTCTAAAAATTTCAGAACGCCTCATAGAAATATTATAAAAAAAAATTATTAATATATGCAAGAATAGTACAATAATATTATAAGAAATTAGATAAATTTTAGGAGATTTTTAACTCTGGTGAATCAGTTAAAAAATCATTTAAAAAAGTTATACGCTCATGGTTTTTATTATTTTTAATAGCCATTGCCAAGGCTTTTGTCTGACCTATAAAAATGCAAAGCTTTTTCGCTCGAGTTATTGCAGTATAAATTAAATTACGTTGAAGAAGAATAAAATGTTGCATAAATAATGGAACAATAACAACCGAATATTCAGAACCCTGACTCTTATGAATAGAAATTGCAAATGCATGAAGAAGCTCATCTAATTCATTAAAATCATAGACGACTTGTGAATTTTCAGAAAAACTTACAATAATTTCACGATCTTCAGTATCAATCGATCTTATAACGCCAATATCACCATTATAAACTTTCTTATCATAATTATTTCTAATTTGCATCACTTTATCATTTACTTTAAATTTTGTCCCCTGATGATTAACAAAAGGCGTGTCCTCTGGATTTAGTAATGATTGGAGAAGATTATTCAAAAAAATAGTACCGGCATTTCCTTTATTCATAGGTGCCAGCAAAATAGAATCATCATGGGAAAGACCATATTTTTTCAATGTAACAAAAAAAATGTTCTTTAAATGATTCCCAATTAGCTCAGGATTTTCCTCTTTAATAAACAAAAAATCATTTTTACAATCAGGCAAATTTGTTTTGGGAAATTCACCATTATTAATTTTATGAGCATTTAAAATAATTAAGCTATCTTGAGCTTGACGAAAGACCTGTGTTAACCGCACAACAGCGATCTTTCCGCTTGCAATAAGATTATTCAAAAAATTTCCCGGGCCAACTGATGGAAGTTGATCAATATCACCTATCAAAATCAGATGAGACTTTAAGGATAAAGATTTCAGAATATTATGTGCTAAAAATATATCAATCATAGATGCTTCATCTAAAATTAAGAAATCTGCTTTTAATGAATTTGTCTCATTATGATGAAACTTAAATGACCCGCCATCAAACTCAAGTAATCTATGAATAGTCATAGCAAATTTTCCAGTAGCTTCTATCATTCTTTTTGCAGCTCTACCTGTAGGAGCAGCCAATTTATATACAGCTTGATACTTATCCAAAATTGATAATAATTTTTTTATGACAGTAGTTTTCCCCGTTCCTGGACCACCGGTAATTATAGTAATTTTATTCTGGAAACAGCTTAAAACTGCTTTTTGTTGATTCTCATTTAAATATAGTTCACCAGGTTGAGCAACTCTTAATATATTGTAAATATGATCAATATCAAAAGATAATGCATGAGGAGCATCAAGAATCTTCTTAATTTTTTCAGAAATACTCTTTTCGGTAAACAGATGAGAAGACAACGTTAAAAAATTATTATCTCCTTTTGAAACCAACTTGACTTTCTCATTTTGGTGCAATTCTATTAATGCCTGCTTAATAAGCTCTGAATGATCATCTTTGTTAAGTTGCAAAATTTCAAAAATCTTATTCTTAAGGACTTCTACCTCAATATAAAGACTACCTTGTTGAGAATTTAAAGAAATAATATAAATAATTCCAGCATAAATACGATGCTTGCAATATAAATCAAAACCTAATTTTTGAGCAATTTCATCTGCAGTTCTAAATCCTATACCCCAAACTTCATCAGCTAATTTATATGGATTATCATTTAAAACAGCAATTGACTGATTTTTATAATGCTTGTAAATCTTACCGGCCAAAGATTGAGATATACCCTTTTCTTGTAAAAAAACCAAAAGATTAGCAATCTCTTTTTGATCCTTCCAAGCAATTTTTATTTTTTCTATTCTTTTTGGCCCAAAACCCTCAATTTCATTAAGCCGCTCAGGAGCTTCATCAATAATGCCCAAAATATCTAACCCAAATTTACGAACCAATTTATCAGCATAAATAGGGCCAATTCCTTTAATCAAACCGGAACCCAAATATTTTTTAAGACCGGTAATTGTGGTTGGCAAAAGGCTCATGCACTCTTTTGCCTCAAATTGTTTTCCAAACTTAGGATGAAATACCCACAATCCCTTAAGCTTAACTTCTTGACCTACTTGTACATTCGTGAAAATTCCCTTAACCGTAATTAAGTTAATATTTCTAGAATTAGTTTTTTCTTGCAAAGTTAAAACTGCAAATCCATTTTCATGATTTTGAAAAACAAATTTATCTATAACCCCAAAAACCTCACAAAGGTTGGAATTTTCAGTTTCCATTATCAAGCAACCTAACCCACATTTAGATTATCACTTCTATTTATAGACTGTTTTTGAGAATTTTTATACATTTCCAAAGCCTTAGGACAAGAGGCAATCATTGCTTTTAAAAAATAATAAAGATCATGACTCATATTAAAACATAATTTTATACTGGTAACTCTTTTATGAACAGATTTAACCTCATCTTTGTCTATACGCCAATATCTTAAAGAACAGTCCCCATATTTGCTCATAAAATTATCTATTAATCTATAAGTTTGTTCAGCAGATCCTTTAGCATCTTTACTCACCTTACTGGTAAATCCCAAAAAATCTTTTTTTAATTCTTCTAAAGTTTTTGCAATCTCTGGTTTGTCTTCTTGATATTGCTTGGAATCTTTATCTTTTAACCGCTCAATTTCTTCTTCAACACCAACCAGTTGTTCCAAAGTATAAAATTTGCCCTTAAATGCATATTGAGGAATTCTATTTTCTTTATTATTATTACCTTCTTTATTGCTACCTTTATCATTAAGATTTATTACCCCATACATAAATTGATTCAGCTCTTGACCTAAAAACAGCATTTTATGTATTGTGTTCCCATCCATAAACCCTTTAATACCATCAATGACCCCCAAAATAGGATCATCTAATTTTATCACCAATTTATCTGCTGCATTAATAGTTAAATTTATAACCAAACAAGCGCTAAGCAATCTACCAAATTTCATCAATACTCCTTAAGGATATTTTTATCATAATTATAACATCATATATCTAAACTGAGACGAAAGCCAAGGGTATAGCTATTACCTATGCCTTTACTAAATATAGATATATCACCAGCAAATTCAACATCAAAAAATATCCTGTCACAATGGTAAAGATTCCTATACCCAAATGAAAAAAAGAATTTACCTTGATGAGCCGCTGCACGAGTCCCTTTTTCAATATCAAATTCTGCTAATACTTGATCATTAACATATAGTTTCTCCAATCCTTGATACCAATAATCAAATCCTACAAATCCGTGCCAATTAAGACTTTCACAAACTAAAGATGTAGCATATTTACCCAAATAACCCGGCCTCACATCTATCCTTACATGTGTTGGATAAACGGTATTAATAATTTGTTGATTTAAGAAATTTAAATTTGCTTGAGCATTAGCCTCATCCCGCCAATTTCTAGTAAATTCTTGTGGGGTCTTTCTAACTAAAAAGAAACGATCCTCTTTATGTTTAGAAAACCCTTCAAATGCTGCATATGTTTGTATAGACCAATTTTCAGTCAATTCATGAACAAAATCTATTTGAGGTCCAATTCCAAAATGACCACCATTACCTAATGGTGCATTAAAAAGCATAGTTGTTAACCTATCAACAGCCCCAATACCAAAGTTAGCTACTACTTGCTTAATAGTTGCAATTGCTCCTCGCTGCTCAATATCACCATTTGCG
>Ga0207074_1002_pt2 | contig 42536 bp, 38 predicted proteins | sample Alteio_BWMinHeat_66_FD_153567 | JGI IMG/M metagenome (GOLD analysis project Ga0207074, IMG submission 153567) | Enriched cells from forest soil in Barre Woods Harvard Forest LTER site, Petersham, Massachusetts, United States -... | ecosystem: Environmental > Terrestrial > Soil > Temperate forest >...
TCTATTTAATTGGGATGGAAGAACCAACTAAACCAAGAGAGCCTTACGTAGAGTTTATGGAAATTGAAACAAAAAGACCTTATTCAGAAATTGAAAAGTTCTTTAATGCAAATCCTGATATTCTTGAAGCCTTAGAAATGCCATATATTTTGGAATCTTTAGAAAGATTGCCTTCATTGCCCGCAGAATTAAACCGAACGATTATAGAATACATTATAGCAGCCAAAAAAAAGCATGAAGTGTTATTAGGAAAAGAATTAGGAAAGATATTAGAGGAGTCTATAAATACTGGATTAAAGGAGAAGAAAGACAAAATCTGGGAATTACTAAATGAGCCTTATATCAATGTCAATGTACAAGGTGAGGATGCGGATGGTGATACGCCTTTAATAATAGCTATCGATGGGGCAATATATCAATCCACTAAAGATCAAAGAGCTCTTTATTTGGAAATAATTAAAGCATTATTACAAAAAGGTGCTAATCCAGATATACAAAATAAAATTGGGGAGACGCCTTTAATCGATGCGGTAAGAAAGAATGATCCAGAAATAGTACAGCTGTTACTTGATAATGGTGCTAATCCAAATAGACAAGATCTAGCTCGATGGACAGCTTTGCATTGGGCAGTATACACAGATAATCCAAAAATAGTACAGATATTACTTGATAATGGTGCTAATTTAAATATGGAAGATAATGGTCGCGAGACAGCTTTAATCTTGGCAGTAAGAAATAACAATATAGAAATAGTAGAGATATTACTTAACCATGGTGCTGATGAAGATACTGCTTTAAATTTAGCACGGTATTTTGATAATCAAGAATTAATTTATTTAATAAGGGAAAGAAAATAGTAACAAAAAATTGGAGGACATTATTATGAGTTTTACTCGGCAAATCACAAATTTTATATCTTTTATCATTATACTGCCTCTCTATTTAATTGGGATGGAAGAACCAACTAAACCAAGAGAGCCTTACGTAGAGTTTATGGAAATTGAAACAAAAAGACCTTATTCAGAAATTGAAAAGTTCTTTAATGCAAATCCTGATATTCTTGAAGCCTTAGAAATGCCATATATTTTAGAATCTTTAGAAAGATTGCCTTCATTGCCTCCAGAATTAAACCGAACGATTATACAGTATATTATAGCAGCTAAAAAGCATGAAGTGTTATTAGGAAAAGAATTATTAAAGGTATTAGAGGAATCTATATATACGGGATTAAAGGAAGATAAAGACAAAATCTGGGAATTACTAAATGAGCCTCATATCAATGTCAATGTACAAGAGGATGGCGATACGTCTTTAGGGATAGCTATCTATGGGGCAGGATTCCGTAAAGAACAAAGAGATTTTTATTTGAAAATAATTAAAGCATTATTACAAAAAGGTGCTAATTTAGATATAAAAAACAGAAATGGTAATACTCCTTTAATCGAAGCAGCAAAATATACTGATACAGAAATAATAAAGCTGTTAATTGATGCAGGTGCTAATACAAATAATATAAATATACAAAATAATAATGGTGATACAGCTTTAATGTATGCATCACATAATAACAATCCAGAAATAGTAAAGATGTTACTCGATAATGATGCTAATCCAAATATACAAGACCAAGATGGTAATACAGCTTTAATTTGGGCAGCAAAACATACATATATAGATATAGTATTTGTTAAAGGTGGTAATCCAGATATACAAAAAGAAAAAACTGCTTTCAATTTGGCAGCAATACGTAACAATACAAAAATAGTACAGATGTTACTTGATAAAGGTGCTAATCCAGATATACAAAATATAAAAGGAAAAACTGCTTTAATTAAAGCAGCAAAATATAACAATATAGAAATAGTACAAATATTACTTGATAAAGATGCTAATCCAAATATACAAAATAATGAAGGCGATACAGCTTTAATTTGGGCAGTAAGAAACCATAATCCAGAAATAGTGCAAATATTATTGGGTGAAGGTGCTAATCTAGATATACAAAATAGAGATGGACGCACTGCTTTAATAGAGGCGGTCCAATCATATAGCAAATTTTTTGAAATAGTACAAGCACCACTTGATAAAGGTGCTAATCCAAATCTTTTATATTTGGAAATGATTGAAGCATTATTACAAAAACGTGCTAAAGGGGATTTAATCGATGCAGCAACATATAAAGATGCAGAAATAATAAAGCTGTTACTTGCTGCAGATGCTAACCCAAATATACAAGCTAAGAATGGCGATACTGCTTTAATTATAGCAGTAAGATATAGAAATACAGAAATAGTACAGTTGTTACTTGATAAAGATGCAAATCCAAATATACAAGATGGAGATGGACAAACTGCTTTAGATTTGGCAATAAAAGATAAGAATCAAGCAATAATTAAGTTAATAAGAAAAGCTAAAAAACGAGCAAATGGTACTTCTGCTAATATTGGTACTAGCGGCAGCAAAAGCCATATTAAGAAAATTCAAAAGGATCGATTGAATGCAAGTCTTTTAAGAGCAGCGCGTAAGAATAACGAAAAGGAAGTAAAGCGATTACTAAAAGAACCTTATATTGATATTGATATAAAAGATGAGGAAGGCTTTACTGCTTTAATCTGGGCTATAGTAAATAAGAATTCAAAAATGGTAAAGATGTTACTTGATAAAGGTGCTAATTTAAATATACAAGATGATGATAGATGGACTGCTTTACAATGGGCAGTAATGGAAAAGGATTCAGATATAGTAAAGATGCTACTTGATAAAGGTGCTAACCCAGATACACAGAATGGACCTATAACCTTAATTTTGGCAGTATTATATAGAGATCCAAAAATAGTAAAAATATTACTTGATAAATGTGCTAACCCAAATTTGCAAAATAAAGATGGACAAACTGCTTTACAATGGGCAGTAATGGAAAAGGATTCAGAAATAGTAAAAATATTACTTGATGAAGGTTCTAACCCAAATATACAAGATAATGATGGACAAACTGCTTTAGATTTGGCAATAAAACTAAAATATCAAGCAATAATTGATTTAATAATAAAAGCCCAAAAAAGAATGGATAGCACTAGCGGCAGCACAATGGAACAACCTTCAAAAAAGTCACATAGTTGTATTATGCAGTAAATAAGAATCAAGCAATAATATTTAATAATGCAAGCACGAAGGAAAAAAACTTGCGTAGTGCAGTAAGTAACTACTCTAAATAATTATTAATTATAGATGTTACCTAATCTGAAATAGCCATAATAGCTTTTTGCGTATTTTATAGAGAAGAATTTAATAGATAAAATATGTTTTACTGTTAAACTTTATTGAGATTGATAATATTTATTTGTTGATATTTATATTTCTATTATATTATATTTGAAATATACAAAACTAATTAAAAAATGAGGTTAATAATGAATATCAAAATGAATAATCTGTTATATATTTTTTTGATAACCAGTATTGTAGAAGTATTCCATGTTAAAGGAATGAATCAGCCTGGGTGGGCGAAGCAGGGGTGGCTTAAGAATGAGGGGGAATCCGAGTATTGGGCACGTCGAAGGCAACTAGGGCAGGATTTGGGTAAGCAATTGAAATCTTCAATTGAAGAATCTCGGAGTACCAAGAAGTAATATCAAGTAAGTTGGCATAAAGATTATGCCGAACTTACGTTAAATTATGCTGTATTTGTTCTATAATCTCCCATTGTTTTGGATTATTAGCCAATGACCAAAGCATTGCGCCACCGAGATCTTTTTCTTTTATGTAATTCGCCTTTTCCTCTAAAGATCTAGCATCATCATAGGTTATGAATACTTTACTATTTTTGTTAAAAAGATAGGGTACTTTAGCTCGATCGTCCCATCCTTTACTATAATTTGGTAAATATTCATTCATAATATGGTAATATAATAACATTCCAGGTTCATTTTCATCCATACCTGGTCCGGGACCGGTATATGGACTATATAAACCATCAGTGGTTGATTCTACTCCAGAATATGTTCGTCCATATAATGGTAAGCCTACAACAAGCTTTTCTCTTGGGACACCTAATTTTAGATATGTATCTACTGCTGAATCTACATTAAATTCATGGTTGCCATGTAGAGTTGCATATAATGGTGCATTATGGTTGGTTACCTCATTATCAGAACCGCCCCATGGACCATGAAAATCATAGCTCATTAAATTAATCCAATCTAAATAAGGAATAATCTTTTCTATTTCCATATTTGCGATATTACTTGGACCTGCTGGGGCTGCGATAGTTAGTAAAAGATTTTTGCTTTTTGCTGCTGCAGATAATTCTTCGATTAATATTGTAAAGTTTTCTTTATCCTCAGGTTTTCCACCATTTCCAACGTGGCCTGGGTATTCCCAATCTAAGTCTATACCATCAAATTTATATTGTTCAGCTAATGCTATCAAACTATCGATAAATTCTTTACGAAGATTTGCATCAGCGGCTAATGTAGAGAATTTGGCTGCTGGAAATCCTTCTCTCCATATTGTCCAACCACCTACAGATACTAGTGTTTTTAGGTGAGGATATCGCTTTTTTAGCTCATATAGCTGCCCTATATGTCCACCTACGTTAAGATCTTGAGATATTGGCCCATGATCTGTATCAGCCCATGGATCAGTAAGACTTACTTTATAAGAAATAACATTGCCTGAACTATCGGTTGTATATGGTTTTACAAAAGCATAGTTAATGTGAGTTAAATAATTAGCTTCTATTTTTGATGCTTCAAATGATTGTATATTCTTTTTTTCATATAAAAACCAATTCGGGAAATATCCAACTAATTTTTTTGAAGAGCTAGTGCTTTGCTCTGGAATTGAACAACTAGTGCTTTGCTCCGGAATTTGTATAGGTCTGGTTATAGGTTCAGTTATATAAGATGATTTATTTTCTATAGTCCTTGCAGGTTCTTCACTTGAAGAAATATCTTTAATCGTTAAATTTTGTGGTTCAGTGAATCCAGGTCCAGTAACAACAAATCCAAATTGTGCTGACCTATCAGGATGCAACTCTTTTTCCCAATGAGGAGGCGTTACTTGTACCTGAGTTCCTTCGATTTTTGATTCAGCATTCCAAAGATTGATTCTTTGCTGCTCAGCAATATTAAAGCTGACTTCCCATGTTATTGGTTTATTTGATAAATTTTTTATATTAACGTTACCTTGATAACCATTTTCCCAAGAATTCGTTTTTTCAAAGCTTACAGTTAAAGATTGTTCTGCATCTACCCTAGAAAAAACTGCTACAATTATAAGCGAATAACATAATTTCTTTATCATTGAATCTCCATTTGATTTATATTATTAAGAATAATTTTAATTGCAAATAATGTCAACGGCTTCCCAGATGGACATGGAAAGGGATTTTAATTACCCATGGGTTTTCATTAAATTATTGCGTTTTCATAAATAGAATAGTAATAATGGCTTAAATATGTTTTTGATACGGGAGCAAAAATGTCATTAGCCCAAAATTTTGTAGATTTACTCAATATGTGTTTAAACACAAGTCAAGATTGTATTGACTCTTGCCAAAAAGTAATCGATATGTGTAGTGGAAGAGATTTTGAGGATTGTGGCAAAGAGATCGGGATGTTGGTTACTAGAGTGGCAGAATGTATTAAATGCTGTAAGCGTGCTAAATCTCAAGCTGAAGAATATGTAAACAGTTGTAAAGATGTAGGCTGCTCTGAATTGGTAAAAAAATTTATCGATAAGTCTAAAAAATGTATAGATAAATGTGAAGCAGTTAGCATGCAATGTAAGGAAAGAACAGCTTTTTGCATTAGCGCCAGTTTTGAATGTCTAAAAGCATGTAAAGAATTAACGCAGACTATAGCAGGCCTTATTAGTTATAAAAAATAATAGATGCCAAAAATGCATAGAAACTTTTTGGGTTTTTATTTTATATTTATTGACCTTTCTTTATTAGAATAGCTATCATTTAAAATGTAGATATAAAATAATTCACAAATTTAGGTTAATTATGAGGAGGTTATATGAATAAACAGTTATATATTTTTATAATAGCTGGCATTGTATGGACATTCAATGTTCAAGGAATGGCAATGGATGAGATTGAAAGATTAAATCAACAAATTATGCGATCAAATCTTGATAAGTTAAAAAGTGAAGTATTAACACAAGCTGCAAGGGTTGAACTTCTTTCTGCGCGTAAAAGACATTTATATGAACAATATGAAAGTACAAAATCAAATAATGCAAAAGAAGCATATGAGCGCGCAAAATCACAATATCAGGAAGCACTTAGCAGTCATCAACAGGCACAATTAAAATATCGGAAAGAACTTAGAGGTATTCACCAACCAAATTGAGGCTAAAAGTATAAATGCATTAAGATTAAGCTCGCAGATATATTAAGAAAATATATCCGAATCAGACTCTTCATCATCTGATTGGCTACTACTTTGATCAAGTTCATTATCTATTCCATCAATTGCAGGTCTAAATTCATTTTCATCAATTGTATTTTCACGAGCAAACTTTAAAATTATATCATGCAAGTTTTGCAAAATTGTCAGTTTCTCAGAAGATAAGTTAATATATGTACCAAACATTTTTATGGATAATAATGTTTCATTTATAAGCTTTGAACCACATTTTGTATAATATGCATATAATTCATTTAGAATTTTAGTATTATTTTGCTTTTCATGGTTATTTAATAAAAGTTGTATTAATTTTTGTGCGAAATTCATAATTACAGCTTGTTGAATTCTTGATATATATTTTATAGGTGGTAATTTTAAATTTTTTACTAGGGGATTGCAATAAGCTAATTCAAAGCATTTTGGGTACTTTTCTTGTAACATGATAAATATTCGTCTTAGCTCAATTTTGTACTCGTTTGGATATAAAAATCCAATCAGGGAAAATAGAAGATGTTTTTGTTCTTTTTTTTCAGATTTTATATATCTTGTAATAACTAAGAAATCAATTACTTTATTTATAAATTCTTTTTCATATTGTTTTAGTAGATTTGAAACCTTTTGTTCAATTTTAGCTTGTTTATCACTATCGTCTTCACAATATTTGCTAAATAAACATGATAATTGTTTTCCAACTTCTTCTAATTCTTGTTTGTTAGGAACCTCTTTTTCTTCTTCTGATAATTCTTGTTTTATACTGCTTTCAACTATATTTATAATTAAAATTTTAAGATTATTCAACTTAATTAGATTATAAGTTGCCCTATTATTGTAGCATTGTTGAAGTAAAGTTTGTGCCTGTTCAACATTTGACACTAAAAAATATTGCTGAAGTAACTTTTTAGTTTGTTCATTATTCGAGCTATAAATATCAATTGAATGTGAATGTAATGCATATAAAACATCGTGTACATTGCTTGACATATTAATGTTTATTTGAATCTGCATTGTCATATTGCGTTTTAGGTTCGAATTCAAAAAACAAAGCTCGTCCAATATGCAGTTATAAAAATCAAAATCCTGATAAGTGTTAATTATTAAGATAAGCAAGTCAACAATAGTACCCTTATAGTCATTATAAAAGGTATTTTCTTGATTTATACTAATTTGATACATTGGATCTATTGAATCGAATCCTATATAGGTTAATTCAAATATAAGCCATTTCGTTATATCAACTTTAGAATGCCAATTAAGCTTATCCATAAAATCAATTATAACAGATATATTTGCTGGGCTATCTTGGTATAATTTAAGTAATCCTTCAGCAAACAATTCGGTATGGCCTTTATCTATCGTACAACAAACTACTTGTCCATATAGTTGTTCCGGTAATTTTTTTAAATATTCTAGTACGGCTTTGAAACCGCTTTTTTTCTCAATCTTCTCTGCTTTACGGAATAAATAAAATAATTCAGACGATAAGGTACAACCAAGGTCTGCTTCCATCATATAAGAAATTACTTTTTCATATAATTCTATTGGTAGCTTTTTTAAATATTCATCCATAGCTTTGATGTCCTTTTGCTTATAAATATCTAATGCTACATCTTCAACATATGGTAATGCAATATCAACAAGAGTAGGTATATTATTTTTACTTTGTTCTGTTATTGGTTTTTCCATGCTGTTTATTGGTATCGAAAAGACAGATAAAACTATAGATATTAAAGCGATAAATTTGTTTATTTTCATCGGTATCCCCATTTTATTTTTTAAACTTTTTTAATTAATTTTAATTTAATATAAGCTCTAGATTTACTTCTTTTAGGAAAAATCAAATTTAACTCATATTTTTATTAATGCCAATCTTGTCGATGTCATTTTTTATTTTCATAGACCATCGTGATATTATTTTAATTATAAATTTAGTCTGCCATGTGTTAATTTTATATTTAACATTGAGTTGTAAAACTTTGTAATGCAGATTTTGAGCTACTATTTGTTTGATCTTTAGATCAGGATGATGAGTCAGCATAACAACTATATTCTCCAATAGCAGTCTTATAAATGAACCTGAAGCATATTGTGAATAATGTTTATATAAATCATCAAGAATGTTCTTGTTGTATTGTTGGTCATTTTGTAGAAGTTCTATTAATAATGCATCGCATATTTTTTCACTTATTTTTTTTGCAAGAGTATCTACAAGATAGCTGAGCATAGATGAAATATACAATATCTCACTTAACGAGACATATTGATTATAAAGTTGTCTAGCTTGATTTTGGTGTTTATCTGAATCAGAGATATTAATTATCAATTGATTTTGATCTCCTCGCACTTGCGAAATATTTCGTTTATTTTCAGGATCTATATTATAATTTATTTCGATCTTTATTTTAGATACTTTAGATTTTGTCTCAAAAAGTATTTTAGCTATAGCATTATAAAAATTAATATTTTTATAAGTTTTGATTATTGAAACTAGCAAATTAGTAATATCATTCTTATTTTGATCAGTAAAAGCTTGATTGGTCAAATCTACTATCTCTGGCGTTAAATTAGATAGTTTATTTATAAGACATTCTATTATTCGAATTTTAGCATCAAAATCAAATTGACCAAAAAACTCAAGTGCGGTAAATATATTTTCTCGGTTATTTTGATATAATTTGAGTAATTCATTAGAAAAAATCTCAACCTTTCCTAAGTAATTTACCATATAAGAAATTACTTTTTCATTTATCTCGCATATGCCTATCGGTAGATATCTTTGCATAATTTCGAAGTTATCATTTGATTTTTTTACTATCGCATTTGCAATATACGCCACTGAAAAATCAAAAAGTGTAGGTATAACATTATTTTCTGGGATTTTTGACGGTTGTTCCATGCAATGTATTGGTATTGAAAAAGCTGATAAAAGCATAACCGTAAAAATCATAAGCTTATTTATTTTCATTTCATCTCTCCATCCTTAATATTTTATTAATTTTAATTATACCAGAATTAAAATGCAAATCAATTTATTGACGCATAGAATAAATAATGTCGAAATTTGGTAAAAATTGGTAAAACAAAAATTAATTTTTGGTAAACAATTGCTCAAATGCTTTAGAATTTATTAATATAATATTCAAGTAATATTAATAATTAAAGATGAAAAATATTTTAACCATACTTGTAGCATTATTTGCTTTTTTATCTCTTTTGAGCAATCCGGAAAGAACTGAAATAGCAATTGACGAAATAGCATTAGAAGGATTTAATAAGCCAATAAACTTATGTATTTTATTAGAGGTATCTTCAGGTCCGGAATCACAGGTGGTCGATAAGGGCAATACTGGAGCAATTCTTGAAGAGTTGATAAAAGCAATAGAGCAAGATATTATTATAATCGCTAATTCTATATTGCTAAAATACCTCAAAATCTTAATTGAGCAAAATACCAAAGTATTTGATAAATTAGCATATAGGATAGAACAATATTCATTTTTCCAAACAGAGCAAAATCATTTTACTCTGCTAATGCCTAAGAAATATAATACTTTTATCACTTCTATGGGATTTAATAACAATCTTAAAGAAACAAACTTTGAAACTGTTATAAGTCCTACACATTTCAATATAAATCTTAACGAACTAAAATCGATATTTAATAATAATATTACGGAAAAATCGATTTACTTGAGTGGTCATGGTATTCCTTTAACTTGGTCAGAAGAACCATTAATAGCCAGTCTTACTTTGGCTGAATATAAAGAATTGATACATTTTTTTAATCATATTAATTGTACTTTTTTGTTTGTTTCTAGTTGTTATGCTGCCGGTGTAAATATGATTAATGTGCATGCAGATCTAATACATTCGTTTCCAATTATTATAGGAAATTTGACAGATAGCTTTTCTAAGCTATATCCGGTTATTAACTTTAAAAAATATTTTTTCATCTTGAGCAAAATTGGTCAAAATTTAACATTTGATACCAATTTTTTAAATTCTAATATATTTAAAAAAGCGATAAAAAAAATCTGTGGGACCTCACTAAACAATACTCCATGGCTCAAATTACCTAATTCAAATAAATTTTTTATTGTAAATTTACATAACAATTTAATTATTAATGAAAAACAAACTTTAGAAAAAGATGCTTCAAAGCCTTTAAAGAAAGAAAAATCTCTTACTATTACTTGTCAAAAAAATTTGCTTATTAACACAATAGCTATTGATCCTATAGTAAAATTTGTGGGAATAAAGTTACCTGAAATTATTTCGGTCATACCAGGAAATGCTTACCATATTTTTCAACTTGTTAAAGCAAAAAATCAAACTTTGTATGACCTAATTAACCATATTTTGAAGACCCCTTATGAATTTACCAAAGTCTTTTACTTTAAAAAAATTAAGGTTAAAAAACCTAAAAGAAAGTTGTCGCAATTTAAGGTTATAACTCTTAAAAATCTTTTGATTGTTAATTATGGTACACAAACCAAAATTGACAATCTTCATTTTAGGGCTCATGAACTTTATTTCCAAAAGGGCGACCATTACCACCGAATATTAATACCGGTTGGAATAAAGCTTGGTTATCTAGAAATGGAGTCAAATACTATTCCTATTCAGCACAAAAATGAGATCATCCATAATTTTTTACAGTTAGCTAAACCTTCAGATCATATATTAAAATTAATCAATGAGTTCCCTGAAAATTCTAGTTAATACCATAAAATGGCTGCTATTTTTTCAAATTTTGATAATGACCCTTCATTAACAAAGAGCACTTTTCCTTTAGAATTAAATACTTTACTCGTAATATCATCAGTAATATCTTTATAGCCGCCAGGTGTATTAAATTTATCATATATAATAACTTCGTCTGGGTTTTTATCATCAATATAAGCCGGTACTTGGTAATTATCTTCAATTATTAAAGTTCTAATCATACCAATACGCGCTTGTCTCCATACGTCTTTAATGCCAAATACACAGTGATTCTTTCCTACAGCTTCATTTAGATAGGCTATTATTTGAGCATTTTCTTTTTTGAAAAATTCAACCATTTGTTTATTAATTATCTTTTCTATTTCTTCGATGGCTAAATGAGTACAATCTCCCTCAATTTGGACAATAATATCTTTTTTAAATCTGGTTACTTTTTCAAAATCAGACCTATTTTTTTGTGTTCCAACAATAACGATAGGTAGATGCTCTTGTGCTAATGTTTTAAATAATAAATTATCCAATTGGTGCATAAAATAATCTAATTGTCGAGAAACATAGCTAGCGCTTATATCTCCAACAGAATATGCTTGTTGTTTGCTATCATTGGTAACATCATAATTTAATTTAAAAGGAAAACCCTGCATATTTTGTTGTAATTCTGAATCATCAATAATCTCTATTAAGCCTTCACCTTGAGCTTTAAATAGACGGGCTGGTTTATGACTTATTGACAATACCCAAAAAGGATTCGAAACACTCATACCTTTTATAAGCTCTTTAGTTGCAAAAATTTTATCTATAACAATTTTAGGTGATACATTGAAAGGCAAGATATATGCTTTTGCAAAATTTTGTGAAGCAAATAAACCAATACCCTTTAACAATTTAGTATAATCAATTTTTTCTGCCAAATTTTCTAAAGCTTTAACCAATTTAGATACATCTTCTTTTTTAGATTCAGCATAAAGCTTGTCTGCTGCTTCTTTGACCATATCCTTTATTCGAATATGATCTTGTAGCCGATCCGGCATTGTTTTATGAGTCTGAATAAATAAAGAAACACAGGGATAGCCTTGATGTTTATGCAATTCCCTTATGTCTTGTTTTGTAATCATTACTACTCCTATTAATTTTTACTTTGCAGGTATTTTTTATAACAGTTTGCTCTAGTGTGTACCAAAGGTATTTGTTCTTTTTTATCATAGTCAGCACGGCTTACGCAATCTATTTATCTTTATTTTTAAGTATACTCTTAATGTTTACCGGTTTTCATAAATAACGTGAATTCGACAACCAAATTAGAGAGCTAAAAATAATATTGTATTGATTTATTTCAATAAGAAACAAAAGCCTAGAATTAAATATTAATTATGGTATAATTATTAAAGGGTTAAATAATTATATAATAAATGGAGAGATGAAATGCAAATAAATAAATTTTTTATTTTCTTAACTATATTTTTATCGATTTTTTCAATACCAATTGATTGTATGAAACAATCATCAGAACAAAAACAAAGCATCAAAAATTTACCAGCTCTTTTTGATATAGCAATTCACCATTGTGCAAACACAGCATTAAATACATATAACAATATTGATCTAAACAATGAAGAAAAATATAAAGCTATAGAAAAATATTTAAAAGAGTTTATGTCGGAAGAATTGTATAGTAAAGTGATTTCTTATATGATAAACACCTTAGAAGCCGGTGGTATTTTTTCTGCCGAATTACTTAAATTATATCAAGCTGACATAAGGAATATGCCTGTTATAACTGATTTTCTTAATCAGTTTGATTATCATGCCAAAATAGATATAATAGAAAAGCTTATAGATGAATTATCAGATATTCAGGTAAACTCGACTGGCTTTGCATATAAGTTTATTGCCAATCGAAATGAAGATCTTATTATTAATCTATTGAGCTTAATAATAGAATCATATCAAAATATTGATTTTTATGATGATTTAATTGGAAAATTCAGTAACATACCCTCTAGAATATCCCTTAAAATATGTGATATTTTAAAGCCCAATATACCTGAAAATCAATTGGTCTCATGCAGTCCGGTAACTCCATATCTGTTGAAACTTAGCATTTCTAATCTAAATCCAAAATCAGTATCTCTGAAATCAGTCATATATAAACAATTATGTTCAATTCCAGTCTTAAATAAGCTAGATAGCCTTGTAAAACAAATTAGAAATATAGTTACAAATACTATAATTAAACCAGTATTAGATAATAAACCAGAGGAAGAAATTCTTGATCAAGAATGGTTACAAGAAATAGGGAAAAAATTGTTGATTTTATTCTTTGACTATTATGAAGCTGATGAAAATCGGCAAATTGAAATTGAACAAGAAATTTTAGATTTACATAACAATCTTGGAATGGATTTTATGCAAAAGGTAATTGATTTTTTAATTACTGAAGAATTAATAAAATCAGAAGAGCAACTTAGTTTTGATATTACAGATTTTATTCAACTTATATATAATTTTGACACATTAAAATCAGATGTTGAACTTGAGCGAATATTTATTATGCTGCAGACTAAATATCCACAATATATTAAATTAATTTACAAAAACAATCTTCTTAATATTTTGGGATTGAATATAGAGCATGTGTTGACGATTCAAAGAGCAGTGAGCACGATTCTTGCAGAAAGATTGATTCAGCTTTTGCAAGATAAACCTACTAAAAGTCTTAAGAAATTATGTGCCTATTATTTAAAATTTGATTTAGACTTTATACATGAACTATTGTTAGATATGATTAACGTTATCGAGTATCAATCTGAATCAAAATGGGAAACTTTAAAAGGCATCAAGGATTTCATATTAAAATTTTCTTGTGAGAACAAAATTGATATAAGTAAATTTAAATGTATATTTTATGCAATCAAATATAAACTCAATGACGTCCCAAAGCTTAAGTAAGTAAATAACAATTTCAATAGCTTACTGGGGACAATAATTGAATTCAAATTGTAATTGTGTTATATTTATAATCAATTAAAAAGTAAGTCACTTTATAAACGGAGGTAAAGATGGAAAGAAACCAACGGATAATTTTCCTATCAATATTTTTATCAATTTTTTCAATATCAATGCATTGCATGGAAAGACCATCAATAGGAAAACAAGCTTATAGAAATATACCAGCTCTTTCGGACATTGTAATTCCACATGCTACAAAACAAATTTTAGCCATTTACAAAAATGAAGGTGAAATTGGGGTAATTCAGCTTATGAATAACTTCAATTATCCTATTGCAGCACATATAGTAAAAGGGCTTATAAATAAATTAATAAGTTCTCCTTTTAGCGATCGCGATTCTATTGTTGAATTGATAGTTTTAATAATTAGGATTTACCAAAATGCCGACTTTTATAATGATTTAGAGCAAATAATAAATGAGAAAGTTTCTCGGCTAGAAATTAAGATGGGGATTACGAGCAGGAAGCATATGGTCGAAATCTATACAGATTTGTATATGTATTACAGAACGAAATTGTTTAGAGTAAGTGAGGCTTTAGATGTATTGTTATCTTTAAAAAATAAGCTTAAAGAAGCACGTAAAGGTTGTTCGTAGTCGTCTTTATAATATTGATTTAGTAATAAACTATAAACTTACCAAAATACGCCTAAAGAATAATTTTATACCGAGCATAATTAAAATATGCTCGGTTTTTTATTTAGGAATTTTTCCAATGCAGGACAATAATTGCAATTCAAATTATAATTGTATTATATTAATAATCAATTAAGAAATAAGCGACTTTATAAACGGAGATAAAGAAGGATGAAAATAAATCAACACATAATTTTATTATCTATATTGTTATCAATTTTTTCAATATCAGTAAATTGCATGGAAAGACTATTAGAAGAAAAAAGACCGGCTAGAAATATGTCAGCTCTTTTGAATATAGCAGGTCAATATGCTGCAAGACAAGCTTTATATATTTACAAAAATAAAGGAGATTGGGCTGTAATTGAATTTCTTCAAAACCTCAATTATGAGAGTATGCAATCTGTAGTAAAAGGGTTGGTAAATGAATTAATAACCCCGACAACAATTGAATTAAATCGCTTTGTTTTTAGCGAACGTAAGTCTATTATTAAGCTGATATTCTTAATAATGAGAATTTACAAAAATGCCGATTTTTATAGGGGAATACTTAAGATAATAGATGAAAAACGGTTTCAACTAGAAAATAAAATATATAAGTTAGAAATGAATTCAAGTGAAGTAGCTGAGTTAGGCAGGTATTCTAACGAAAAAGAAGAGCATCTTGATATAGATAGCAATGGGAAGATGATTATGGTTAAAGGAAAAGTATCCAGCGAAGCAGTTGTGCGAATAAATCTATTAATTCATAATTTGCACAATGCTTTAACTGAATTATATGTGCTTCACAACGACGTAGAAATTCTCATCAATTATGTCTGAGATAGACCATTTCATTATAATAAATTATTAACATAAAGCCTTAGGTACCATCTTAAGAGCCAATATAATTTTATACCGAGCATAATTAAAATATGCTCGGTTTTTATTTAAGAATTTTTCCAGTAATATGGCACCAAATCATCAAATCTAAACGATTTAACTTAATGTTATAATTTTTAAGAATATTTTCCAATTCAAAATATAATTTTTTAGATATAGATTTTGGAATTTCTGTAATCAAACTATTTTTATATAAAAATTTAATTATATGACGATCAATAATAGCAAAATCTTCATAGCCTACATTTCTTAAAAAATGAGAGGCTTCTTTATATCCTAATCCTTTAATATTATTTACAATAAATTCTCTAGCCTGAATACTTGTTAAATCCTTAAGATGATCTTTAATATTTTTATATTTTCTAGCGAGAACAATATATTTTGCTTTGTTATTATGAAATCGATGCCCAAAAGATTTAATTATTTGAGCAATGTTTTCTTCTGATTTTTCTAAAAAACCTTCAACGCCAAGATGCGCTTGTATATTAATAGCCCTTTGGGCTTGAGCATTAGCTGTTAATAAACAAAAACATAATTCACTAAACCATTCATTATTTCCTTTTTTATTTAACTTTGTAAATTCTACAAGCCTATTATCTATTGTATCAATATGAGTAGCAGATAACTCAAACGGTAAAGCAAATTGTTTATTCATTTTCAAAAGATTCTATACATTCATCACAAGCAGATATACATTTATTTAAACTATCTACCGGCCAATTGCAGCCTAATAAAGTATCCTTGTCTAATATTTTTTGCGTTGATGTTTGACATCTTTTTATGCTTTCTTTGCAAGCCTCAATACAGTTTTTTAAGGCGAGCTCTTGTTTTGGGGATTTATAGAGCTTATGCTCAAGAGCTTGATTGCATTTATGCATACAAAGTTGACATGTATTAATAATTTTTTGACAGTTAACGCTACAATCTTGTGCAATATCTGTAGAACAAGCTTGATTCTTGCAAAATTTGATGCAATTTTTGCAACTTTTTATACCTGATTCACAAGATACGATGCAATCATTACAGCTTTTAATTAAATCTTGTATTTTTGGATTCATATTTTATCCTAATAAATTGAGAATCTTATTTATAGTTTACCCCAAAATTAAAGTTATACTCAATCTCTTTATGAATTAAAACCATTTCAATTATATATGCCATTAACGGGAAAAACATCTGGTAATTAATTTTAATTACGATATAATTAAAATTAAATTAAGGATTTTTAGCTTAAAAAATGAAAATGGGGATAAAGATGAAAATAAATAAATTTATCATTTTAATATGGGTAGCTATATCAACTCTTCCAATCTCAATAAATTGTATGGAAGATGATAGCAAAAGGTTAAAAATTGAAGAGAAGCAAAGAAGAAACATTGCATCGCTTTTAGATTTAGCAATTCTGCCTGTTACAAAGAATTTATTAAAGATTTATGAGACGCAAATGCCCTCAATAACTGGAGATAATTCTACAATTATTGATATCATATGCAAATACTTATATGAAGAGATCTATCACACAAAGGTAGTTTCTTGTATGGTAAATATTTTAGATAAAGTTGATATTTTTGGCAATGATTTACTCAAATTATATGAGGATAGGCAAGATATACCTCGTGTTAAATATTTTCTTAATGTGCTTGATGAACCTACCAAAATCTGCTTAACTAATTGGTTTATTAATCAGAGAATTAATGAAGATGGCGAAGCTGATCCAGTTGATGATTTAATAATTTTGTTAATTCAAAATTATCAAAGCCTTGATTTTTATGATTATATAATAAAAAAGCTATTTACAGAAGAAGAATCCCGCAATGAAGAAGCAACAGATAGCGAAGAAGAAGCTAATTTGCAATATGAGATTCAGCTTTTTAAAAAATTAGAAGGAGTAGAAGGTTCATCAAATATCAACTTTGCCAATCCAATCGTAATTGCAATAAGAAATGTGCTTAAAAATATTACAACATGTGGCAATCAAAATGAAGAAGAAATACCTGATAAAAAAAAGTTAAATCAAATAGGTAATCACTTATTATTTTTATTCAATCAAGGTGTCAATGAACAATATCAGAGATTAAATTATGATGATTTTTTCATAGACGAAACTGATGACGAAATTACCAAATTGTTCGAAACTCATGGCTCAAATTTTATGCAAAAAGTTATTGACCTCTTATTTACTAATAAATTTATGAAATCTGAGGAAAAGCCGGATGATTTTAAAATTATAGAGTTCATTGATTTTGTATATCCCCATGGGCTAAGAGCAACTCTTGAGCTAGAGCGAATATTTAGCATGCTACAGGAAAGATTCCCACAATATATTCAATTAATCTATAAAAAGCATCTTGTAAAAATTTTAGGATCTAATATAAGATATATATCAGAAATCCAAGAAGTTGTAAGTACGAATTTGGCAAAAGAGCTGACAGGAAAATTTTTCTCGGTAAATTCAAATAAAAAGAAGAAGCATGCTGACATTCTTTGTAAATTATCAACGTATTATGTTAAATTTGGACTAGAATTTATCAATGATGTATTGCTCTATATGGTTAATAATTCCGGTATAATATTTTTGAAAGATTTGCAAGATTTATACAATATATTGGTAAATTTTGCTGATTCCAATAAAATTAACAAAAATGCATTACCTGCAATTTATGAGCTAAATAAATTAATAGAGAGTTTAAAATTAGTATAATTTTGTATTGATTAGATTGGTTAATAAAATAAAATCTATTGATTTTTATATTGCCTTATTGTCCAATTAATTTCAAGAAGTACCATTTCGATACACATAAATTTTTCGGGATATTTCTCTTCAATCTCAGCTAATTGTGATTTAAAATAGGTTATAAATTCACTAAAAAGTTCTTGACCAAGGTAGTGCATTATTTTTAAAAATGCAGTCCTAAATTCCAATGGATTACTAGCTTTTTGCACAAGCTGCTGAATTAAATAATCAAAAGCCGAGAATTTTATTTCTTCATTGATTATGTGATAATATGAATTTTCTTTAGCAGCAATAAGCAATCTTGGACTAATTAATATTGATGATGATAAAAGCGCTAATATTATTAAAATAGATAAATTTTTAAGACGATTCACCATTTCTATACCTTTCTATACCTCATTACTAAAGGATAGGGTTATCTTTTTTTTCAAATAAGACGGCCTATCCTAAAGTAGTGTTTGGAATAATTATCTAACTTTCGTTAATATTACATTACATAAAGGTCAAGAAGTCTTTTAATTGTATTAGTTCTGTTTTCAGCTGTTCTAATTCTGTTTTCAGTTTCAGCACGTATTTTTGGCTCAGCCATTGCCTCTGTATTTTTTGCGGATCTCTTAGCATTCTTTTCCCATTGTTCCATCAACTTAATGAATTTACTTAAGTTTATAAATTCATCTTCGGCATTTTCTATATTATTTCTCACATAGTCTTTTACAATATTTTTTATTATTTCTGGATTAGTATTATCAATGAAAAATTTAATGTCATCTAAAATATCTTTAGCTACATGAGTTGTTCTTCGCACTTTAATTTCAAAAAGTTCTCTTAATAAAAGATGAATTAATCGTATAAATTCTTTTTCTGCCATACCAGCATCAAGGAATATTTTAGCAAATTTTATATGCGCATTTTTCTCATTTTCGATTATTCTAACACTATCTATCATGTAATTATTGAATTTTTCTAGATATTTTGTTTCTTGTTTTATTTTCTCAATAAGTATACTAAATTCTTCTTCTGCTTGTTTTGGATGAGTTTTTATATAATGCTTGGCAATGGATATTGGATCAAACATTTCTTTGAATTTTCGATTAACCATACGCAATTTGTGAATCTTTTTTAACATTTCAGCTAAACTATTGGATTCAGCTATATCTTGCGATAAAATATGCACCAATAGTTCATTAGGTAAAGATTCTAATAAGGATACTTCTGAAATTTGCCCTTGCATGCCTTGAATATAAAAGCTACTTAGTAACCCTATTAAAATTAAAATTTTATTTATAGTTTTATTCATGACTTTACCTCCTAAATTTTTCCATTATTTACACCACCTTACACATTGTAACAATTGCCAATAATAAATGTCAATCATTAGCCGTCAGCGACATATTGTGCGCCTATTATAAAAATTCACTCATATTTGGTCCTTGATTTATAATAATTGTTAATAAAGCAATTCTATTAAATCATGCTAAAAAATGCTTCGAATTTGATCCTGGTTTAAAAAAATTTCACTATAAAAAAAATAAATTTAAGATACCAAATATAGGCACTTCAAATTTTGACTTTACATAATTCACATATAATTCGTAGAGCTTGAAAAATTCTGTGTAATTTTTTATGTGCATAATGCTTTCATTCTGGACATTCAACCTGCAACTCCTATAATAATGGGTTTAGTTTAGATTTAAATATTGCGGATCAAAAGATATTTTTGTTACAATGTTATATAAGATAATATTCTTTTTAAAATAGGAGGAACCATGAACAATAAATCAATAATTACATTAATTTTATTCTTTGCTTATTTTTCACTCAATAGTATGCAGCGTCTTCATGAGCATGAGCCACAACAAAGGGTAGATACAAGAAAAATTGCTATATTAGGCTGGGGAAGTCTCCCTAATGATCTTGGCGATTTAGATATTAAAGGTAGCTTTCAAAAATCTACCCTTAAATGGCCAATACAATTAGCCAGATTATCAGGCAAAGGAACTACTAATCAGCGTGTAACGAGAATTTATGATCGTGAAGAAGGTCAACCTATTTCATTATGGTATGCAGAATCTGCATATAAGTTGCTGCCAACTGCTAGATTAAATTTGACCCATAGAGAAAAAATGCCTGAGACACAGCAAGGAGGTCCTTCTAGTAATATATTCTATATAAAAACATTGCTTCCAAATAGGCGGCCTGATAATAATGAACATCTTATAAAAGACCGGCAAGACAATTCTCTAAGAGGACCAAGTAATAACTTGTGGTATATAGTTGATGGAGGCGATATGCAATTAACTCGTGATGAAAAAGTAGAATTAGCAAATTGGGCTACACAAAATGGCTATACAGCAGTTATTTGGACGGGATTGGGTAAAACTCCAGGATATGACTCGCTTAATAAATTAAAGGCTTTGTTACGCAGAGATAATGGTACGCTAAGTAGGACAAAAAATTATATAGAAATCTTGCCTGACCGAAATGAGCTCACTGATTTTGAAAAAGATATAAAGGATAATATATATGGTTAATATATTTATATAATTATGGTTTAAGATTAATGGGTTGCGAGTCTGTAGCCTATTAATCTTAAATAACTTGATATTTAAATATATTTACAATAATAACTATTCCAGATCAAGGCAGTTACAATATTATATAAGAGAATGCTTTAAAAAAAAAGGAGGCTCTATGTTTGGCAAAAAATTTATAATTTCTGGGGTTATATCGTTAACATATTTATCCTTAAGCTCTATAGTATATCAACCAACAACCCTTGATAAAACTGATATTAGTAGAAAAATTGGTATTTTTTCAGTGGGATTACTAGCAACCAAGCCGGGAATGCTACAAATAGAAGGTCCATTCAAAAAATCTACCTTGACCTTGCCAGTTGAAATAAGCAGGGTTTCGGCAAAAGGAACATCAAGGATGAGATTGAATCGTATTTATGATAAAGACCTTGGTTTGCCTATACATATGTGGTATACAACATCGAAATTTAGTTCATTGCTAGAAGCTATAGAAAATTTGGCTAAACGTAAACATACTACACCAGATAAAATTTTTTACATAAGAACTTTAGCGCCTGGTATGCAGCATCTTACAACTGAGAGACCTATACTCAATACAAATGGCTTATCAGTCAAAGATGAAGCCGGAAATATTTGGTATATTTATGAAAGAGATTACAATCCAAAGTCTATGAAAGATAAAATAGCTCTAGCAAAATGGGCAAACGATCAAAAATATAATGCAGTTATATGGACGGGATTTGAAAAAGCTCATAATCAAGAACATGAGCCACTTAAGCAGTTACTACATAATAAAGAAGCTTTGGCAAATACAAAAAAATATATTCAGAAATTGCCGGACCCTTCTGAGCTTACGCCATTTGAAAAGAATGCTTTAGCAGATCGGATATAATTTTGAAACTTTATTGATATTAAAAATAGTATTAAAAACAAGAAACCCAGGAGGTTAAAAATGGGAATCAAAAATATATCGTATTTCTTTTTACTAATAAACATAGTGGTACAGATTTCTGGTATGGAAGACCTGACTAAACCTTCTCAAGAAACAGGTTCTATAGAAAACGAAATAGCTTTGCTAAAAGAAGTAGTGAAAGCAATAGAAAGTAATAATAATAATAAATTAAAGAAATTATTAGATAATCCATCTATAGATGTAACTATGAAAGATGACCGTGGCAATTATCCATTGGAATATGCAGTACGTAAAAATAATTTAAAAGCTGCAAGGATGTTACTTGATAAAAGCGCTGATTCAGATATATTTGCTAAAATAGGAGATACTATTTTAGACTATCCCGCACATAATGGCTATGCAAAAATGCTAGATTTGTTATTTTCCTCTATCCCCAAAGAAGATAGACGCCAGTATGCATCTGCTCCTTTAATGTCCGCAATAAATGGAAAGCATTCACAAATAGTAAAGATGTTACTCCCCTTTGTGGATATAAATGCATCAATTGGCAGCACTATTCTTTTAATAGCTGCTGTGGAAAAAGAAGATCCTCAAGCGGTAGAAATACTACTTGAAGCAAATGCAGATCCAAATATGAAAGATAAATATGGGCTAACAGCTTTCGATGAAGCAAAAAAAATAAAAGATCCACAAATAAAGACAGAAATAACTAATTTACTAAACAAAGCAGCAGGGATAACTGTTGAACAGCCTGCACAACATACACCTCCTGCTACCCAGGGCAGTAAAGTTATTGTACCCAAATATGGCGGATATGGTAAAAATGTAGACAGTAAAATTATTGTGCCTCAATATGGTGGATATGGCACAAAAAATAATTAATTTACTAAGAAAAAGCAGACGAAAAATAAAAAATAGTATTAAAAACAAGAAACCCAGGAGGTTAAAATGAAAATTATAAATATATCCTACTTATTTTTATTAATAAGTATTGCAACACCGTATGTTTTTGCTATGGAAAATCCACATAAAACTTCTCAAGGAACAAGCAGTTCCGAAGAGACTGCAATAGCTTTACGAACTGCAATAGTGAAGCATAGCAATGAAGACTTAGAGCGGTTATTGGCTAATCCTCTTATAAATGCAAACGAACCAGATGACAATGGCAACTATCCTTTGTCATATGCAGTAAGTGGCTATCCAGGCGTCAGTAAAGCAATGATAAAAATGTTACTTGAAAAACACGCTGATCCAACTCTCGGAAAAGCAGGTGGATCAGCTTTGGCTGTGGCTATAAAAAAGAATAATTTAGAATTACTAAAGTTGTTACTTCAATATGTTCCCAAGGATAAATATGAAAATGTTCCTTTAATGAGCGAAATATTAAGTGAAGCTGCAAGCAAGGATAAGTTAGAAGTGCTAAAGTTATTACTTGAATATTTTCCCAAAAATAAACACGAATATACATATCGTGCTTTAATGAGGGCGATATATAGAAATGATCTAGAAGCATTCGAAGAGTTAATTCCTTATGCAAATCCAAATATAGAAATTGATGGTAATACTCCTTTGATAGCTGCAATACGAATTGGTAATCCTAAAATGGTAGAAATATTACTTGATGCAGATGCCGATGTAAATATGAAAGATCAACATGAGCTTACAGCTATGGGTTGGTTAAAACTTGGAACAACTTTTTTACCGGGTGAGAAACCAGCAATACGTGAAAAAATAAGGGCAGAACTAATTAATTTACTAAACAGACATGGGCATAAATAAATATCGGTAATATTCTGTCAAGGTTGAACAATTAATAATCGAGCATAAAGGGCAAAGATTTTTAATAATTCCTCTTTATGCTCGATTTATCAAGCAATCAAAGCTTTTCTATGGCCTGAAGATTCTTTTTTTCCCCATTAATAATTACTGTACCACCAGTAAATTCAATCAATTCTCGTATTACTTTTTTAAATTCATTTAAGCTTTTAGCCTGATTTGAATGCTTAACTTTGCTATAATCATAAACAATAAGAGTGACATCTAATCCATAATCTTTAATAAAATTCTTATTTTTTACCATAGCATTTGCTATCCAAGAAATATCATTGCCAAATACACCGCCACCAATAAGAGTTAAAAATACTTTCTTTTTTTTATTTGTAGCAGCAGCCAGAAAAGTTCCTTCATAAGCCGCATCAAGCAAAGCCTGGGCTCTTTTAATAACAATAGGATTATTTTGAGAGCTAGCATTTAAAGATCCAAAATCAATAGCCGCAGTAAAAACTTGATTTATTACTTGTTGCTTATCCTTAATATCGTATTGCTTATCACCATTGGTAAATCCATATAAAACTTGTATATCTCGATGATAGCCTATTCTAATTTCTTCATAATCTTTTTCGGTAAACAACAAATTGAGAGATTCTGGATTATATAGGTAATTTACATATCCATTTGTTACAGGAAATACCTCTTTTAGTCGTGGATATTTAGAGGTTCCACCTAAAAGTTCAATTTGATGCTCTTTTGTTTGACGCCAATCTGTTGGTGGTTTTGTAGGATCATAAAAAATGCCGTACATTCTATAAAAAAGACCTGGTGCTGCAGATATAGATGCAAATGGACCTTGTGTATAATCGTAAATATATCCAGTAATTCCCCCTTCTGGATAATGAGATATTCCAGTTGGCTCTAAAGCGCTAAAGTTTGAAGCTACTTGAAAAACTGCATCAATATTATCTGGGTTTGCTTGCAATAAACCTATATCTACAGTGTGCCGATGAGAAGAATTGAGCTTTGTATCTAAACCAATTACTATGTTAAAGGTTCCATTGCCTACTTGCTCTAATTTTGCTGCTTGTTCACGTAACGTTATAATTGTAGGATTTGTAAAAAAACCAGCTTGATATTCTTTGCCTGTTATGCTATGGATAATGAATTGTGGTTTTCCATTAATATTTCTTTGTTCAATGAGATTTTTATTTAAAAAGAATTTGTTATAATTTTCGTCGTTTCCTTTGTGCCAATTAATCAATTGATTTTCCTCAAATCCCATCATATTTTTAAAAAAATCAGATCTTAAGCTTTCGGTTAAAGGAATAGATTGGGCAAAAGAAGGATGTACATTGCTAAGGGATTCCAATCCCATATTTAATATTTTCAATAAATCTATGTTATCATTGCAAAAGCTTAAAGATAATAAACTTAATGCTAACATAAACACAGCATTATTTATTGTTTTATACATTTTTTTCCTGCGCTAAAATTTGATTTAATTATATAATAAAAAATAGAATATAAAAAAAGGTTATTTAAAGACCTACCATACCTTTGACACATCCAATAACAATTGTTAGCATAACATTAAGATATTAAAAATTATGTTAAGGGAATTCATGAATAAATTTGTTTTAATTGCCATTTTTATGAGTATATTTACCATTACTCAATCTGCTGCTGAAACCAAAAAGCAAAAACTTGAGCAACTTTTTGGGTTAATCAATGACAAAGAAACTACGAGAAAAGCATGGGATCCCGTATTTGTTAATGCTAATATTACTGATGAAAAAAGTAAAAGAGATGCTATAGACAAGTATTTTGAAAATATAAAAAAAGATTTTATCATAGTTTACGACAAATATTTTAATGATGCCGATATTGATGAGATGATCCGGTTTAATCAATCTGCTACAGGTAAAAAGTTCCTTTCTGTTTCTCAGGAATTGAACAATGAATTACAAAAAGCATATAATAGTATGATAACCATTATACAAGATTTATTGCCTAAACAAGAAAGCGGACCAACAAAATTAGTATCGGCAAAAGTAATGCATTTTGATGATATATCTGCAGGCAAAAAAGATATGGAAGTACGAGATTTGTTCAAAAAGCAACTCAATCAGAATGGCTTAACAGTAGTTAAATTTTCAGCTGAATGGTGCGGTCCTTGCAAAAGTTATGCGCCTAATTTTGAAAAAGTTGCAAATGAATTAAAAGAAGTTGTCATAGATGGTAAAAAAACAACAATTACTTATATTGCAACCGATATTGAAGCGACTAAAGTCATTGCACAAGATTATTCAGTAGTCTCTATACCAACTACAATTTTTTTCAAAAATGGTCAAAAAATAGATTCTGTAACGGGTCTTATGTCACCTCATGCATTATCTACTAAAATCAAACAATTAGCTAAATAATTACCAGTACCAAAGCTATTTCATTTGAGAAAAATCTAACCAAGAGCAATAACTCTAGAATTGTAAATGCGTTCGTTACGCTCTGGGCGAACGCAGGATTAAGATTCTATTTTGATTGATCCTAATTTAAATTCTTCAAATGAGATAACCCTGTTACCATCCCAAGCGATTTGAACTAATACTAATTTCATGGTATATTATATTTAATAAAATTTAACTTTTTTATTTTTTTTTACAAATTGAGGAATATCGTGTCAAAATTGAAAAATATTAGTTTGTTCTTTGCATTATGCATTAGTTTCTTTGTCGGAAGCATTAAAGGCATGGTTGATAATAGAATGGCTATGAACCATAATAGAAAAGTTTATTTAATTTCTAATCCGAGAGCATCATTGGTTCAATTTTTAAGAATGATTGGCAATCGTGGTGACTTTAAAGTAATGCATATACCTGCTAACTATGCATATTGCAATGTACCTGAGCATGACTATACTAAATTAGTTGAAGGTTGGTATCGAGAAGATGCACCAACTACTTATGCTCAAGCTAAAGAAGATATCTTGAAGGAAGCAGAAAAATCTAATGTATTTGTTGGAGAAAATACTCATACAGCAAATGAATTTTTGAAAGCAAATACTGATTTTCTTTCTGATCCACGAGTTCAATTTTTAGTCTTAATTCGTGAACCGCATGGATCAATCATTGATTACTATGAACAAAAGAAAGCTAAGTTTGATGAATTGCTTGAAAATCAAGTTTCCAAATCTATGGGTTTTGAAGGCCTATATAATCTTTTAGTCGAGCTTAAAGCAACCAGCAAGGGTCTACCATTAATTATATCAACTGAAGATCTTTATTATAATACCAATAATACCGTGCAAAAAGTATGCGAGTACCTGGAGATCCCATTCAAAGAAGAATCATTACATTGGGAAGATATTAGTAAAAATTTTACGACTTTTGAAGAAGCGTTAGGATGGTATACCATTGAGCTAACTGACTGTTCCAAAAAATGGCATAAAGATGCTATTAGCAGCACAGGGTTTACAGAACCTGGTAGATATGCTGTTAATACTGATGGCCAACCAACTTTCTCAGAAATAGAGAACGAGAATCATCGGGCAATTTGCAGAAAGGCATATGAAGAAAATTTGGTCTATTATGATAAGATTAAAGCTCTAATACAAGCAAACTGATCATTGCCAATATAGACAGCCCTACTACGCGTTGCTTTCGCAACTAGCTTCGAACGGTTCTATTTGCCTTCATCCAGGTATTAAGAAATACTTTGTATTGGTGAGGTAGAATAAAAAGCTAAAAATCTTCTATAAATCTTATTAAATGGAGTTAATTATGAAAATCAAAAATATACTTATATTTATTGGACTAAGTATTACACTAATGGCAAATGTTTTTGCTATGAAACGACCATGTAAAAAACAAAAAACTGAAAATATTAGAAGATCATCTACTTCAATGTTATCCCATATATCCTTAGAAAGATTGATTTCAGAACGGGCATCACTAAAAAATTTGGATATTGAGCAAATATTGATGTGTATTAGTCAAGCTAATAGTTTGGCCGAAGCTATATCTATTACTTGTAAATTAAGAATGGTCTGTAAAGAGTTTGCAACAAAATTTGGAGATGAGTTTATCAATGAAGTTGCAGAAAGCTATATAAAACGTCATCCTCAAGATGCAAAAACGGAATTTATAGAACTTATTCATTTTATAGCAAATGCTGAAGATTCATCTAAAATAAAAGCAAAGTTAAAGCTTGCTGACATTTTCCTTAATGCTAATGCAAATCTTAATTATAAGATAATCCATGAACAACTTTCACTGCTTATTCATTCTTTAATAAAAGATATAGAAAAATCAGACTCATTTAAAATAAAAGCAAAGTTCAAAGCTATTAACCTGCTTTTTGAAGCTGATATGATAGAGGGTCAATTTATACCGCTTATCTTTACTTTAACGAATGCTATAGAAGAATTAGAAGACATTAAAGATATTGATGAAATGCTAAATAGTATACGACAACAAATTTTACCATTTTCTCCTGAATCAGCGACAGATTTACCATCAATGCTCTTGCCGGGAATAAATGATCTAAAATCTTCCTCTTATAACCTACCAATTGAATTAATCGAAATGGTTATAAAAATTAAGCTAAAGACCAGTCAAGAACTTAAGAATAATACAGCATTGTTAAATGCAATAATGACTGCTAATAAAGATGAAGTGGAGCAATTACTAAAAAAGCGTTATATTGATGTCAATGTAAAAGATAATAATGGAAATACAGGTTTAATTTTAGCAGTAATTTGCTTAAATACCAGAATTCTTTTAAACAAGGGGCCTTTAGATCCTAAAATTCAAATAATTCATATGCTGCTTCAAGCAGGTGCTGACCCAAATATAACGGGTTACGCTAAAACTACTGCTTTAATATGGGCAGCAAAATATGGCAATGCCAAGGTAGTAAAGATGCTACTTGATAATGGTGCTAAAATAAATCTAGAAGATTTATTTGGCAGAAGCGCTTTAATTCATGCGGTATTAGTTAATAGACAATATATAGTAAATCAATTACTTTATAGAGGAGCTAATCCAGATCAAAAAGATAAATCAAAAGAAGGTAATACTGCATTAGGAATTGCTGCAATGGCGGGTTGCTTAGAATCAATGGAGATATTATTAAGTGCTGGTGTTAACATAGATCACCAAAACTCGAATGGACACACTGCTTTACATTTGGCTGTTGCATGTAATTCATTAGAAGAAACAAGGCAGCTAAAAGTAGTGGAACTTTTGATTAACTATAATGCTAATATGAATATAACAAACAAATTTAGAAATACAGCTTTAATTTTAGCAATCCTTAATAATAAAAAAAATTCACACAGACTAAATCTAGTAAAGATGCTGCTTGCGGCAGATGCTAATCCAAACATACAAAACTACCAAAGAGATACAGCTTTAACTGGTGCAATTACACGTAATTATCCGGAAACAGTAAAGATCTTGCTTTATTATAATGCTGATAAAAGCATACAAAACAAGTATGGGGATACGCCTTTAGACCTAGCAAATAAACTTAGTAATTATCGGATAAAGAATTTACTCGAAGGACAAGAAGATAATTGTATTATTTGTCTAGCCCCAATAGATGATAATGAAGGTGTAGATTTTGAACTACCTTGTAAGCATAATACATTTCACACTGCTTGTTTAAACGAATGGATAGGGACAAGTAATAAGAAAACATGCCCAATATGTAGAGGACCCTTGACTAAGTCCTAAGAAGATCTCTTCTGAAACCCAAAATTTCTTTAATGTGAACCGCTCGTATCCTTCAACTACGTTCAGGACGAGCGCTTTTTTGCAAATCTTTTGTTGGATTTACATTTTAATTTTGTCCATTAATGTAGTTTCAGAAGAAGTCTATTATAAGAATAATAGCTAAAAAATTTAGAAAAACAGATTAGTTGGACGATCAAAAACGGTGTGATCTAGATGTTTTTCCCCAAAAGTAGTATTATGAAGCTTAGCAAAGCAAATTCTATATACTGCAGGAGAAATATCTATGGCACCGATTTTTCAAATTTTACAGTATGCACGTGGATACAGAACAAAACTTTTTTATGCTATATTTTGCTCAATTGCAAATAAAGTCTTTGATATCATTCCTGAGCTTCTTATAGGGGTAGCGGTTGATATCGCAGCTAGTCAGAAAAATTCTTTTTTAGCCCACATTGGCATTATGAATCCCAAGATGCAACTTATAGTATTGGGTATTATTACTATAGTTCTTTATTGTTGTGAATCTTTTTTTGAACTTTTTCATTCATTTTTTTGGAAAGATATTGGACAAGAAATTCAGCATAGTGTTCGCTTGAATGCTTATCGACATTTACAACGGTTAAAAATGAGCTTCTTAGAAGAAAAAAGCTCCGGAAGTTTATTAACTATTTTGGTTGATGATATTAATTTGCTAGAGCAATTTTTTAATGAAGGAGCAAATGATATTCTTCAATTAATCACAAGTCTTATCCTAACGAGTTCAATATTTTTCTATATTTCGCCAATCATTGCAGCATTAGTATTTTTTCCTGTTCCAATAATACTTCTTATAACATTTTATTTTAAAAAACAATTAAAGCCGCGTTATTATCAAGTAAGGCAAACAGCAGGTAGATTAGCTGCAAAAATATCTAATAATTTAGCTGGTATAACTACCATAAAATCTTATACATCTGAGGAATACGAAAACATTAAACTTGAATCAGCAAGTAATGAATATAAGCAAGCAAATCAAAAGGCTATTAGATTGAGTGCAGTTTTTAATCCAATTGTACGTACAGCAATTTTGATCGGTTATGTTATAACTCTAATTCTAGGTGGTCTTTATACACTAGAAGGAAAGTTGGCAGTAGGATCATATAGTATTTTAATTTTTATGACGCAACGACTTTTATGGCCATTTACAGATTTAGCTTGGTTGGTTGATATATATGAACGAGCAACAGCATCATCACGTAGAGTACTTGGAATTTTAGAAGCGCCTGATATCACCATTGGAGGTTCCAAAACATTAGATGTAGCTAATGTTAAGGGGCACATTGTCTTTGAAAATGTTTCATTTTCGTATGCTAATAATACACCGGTATTTCAAAATCTTTCGTTAGAAATATTGCCGGGACAAACTGTTGCTTTTGTTGGATCTACCGGCTCAGGTAAAAGTACAATTACTAAATTACTACTTAGACTTTATGATGTTTCATCCGGAACAATATACCTAGATGGAGTTTCATTAAATACTTATAGTCTTGAAAGCATAAGAAAATCTATATCTTTAGTAAGTCAAGATGTTTTTTTAGTTGCCGGAACTATAAAAGAAAATATTTTATACGGAACTTTTGATGCCAGTTTTGAACAAGTTGTACAGGCTTCCAAATTTGCTGAAGCATATGACTTTATTATGAAAATGCCCGACAAATTTAATACAGCTGTGGGAGAACGTGGAGCAAAATTATCAGGTGGGCAACGCCAAAGAATATCAATAGCAAGAGCCATATTAAAAAATGCACCAATTTTTATTTTTGATGAAGCTACTTCTGCTGTTGATAATGAAACTGAAAGAGCGATTCAACATTCTTTGGAAAAGATTGAAGTTGACCACACTACTATAATTATAGCTCATCGTCTTTCAACCATTAGGCATGTGGATAAAATATTTGTTGTAGAATCTGGTCAAATTATAGAATCTGGCACCCATGACGAACTGGTTAAGTTAAATCAAATATATGCTTATCTTTGGCGCTTGCAAACTGGTGAAAGTGATTAGGGATCAGGATAATAAGAACTTCAGCTATTCCCGCCAGCGTTCGTATCCTTCGACAGGCTCAGGACGAACGCATTAAGATGTTATTTTTGGGTTAGCGGGAATAGCTGTAATAACTTAATTTTTATTGATAATTTTTTCTTATTTAAGATATATTAAATATAAATAGTAATTTACAAATGGGAGTTAATTATGGATATAAGAATAAATAAAATATTATACATTTTTATGATATCCAGTCTTGTAGGAACATTCCAAATTCAAGGGATGAAAGATACAGAGCTTACACAAAATGAACTTGAGCTTATTGAGCAACGTATACGTGAGCGTGAAGAACGTGAAGAGGCAAATTTTAGAAGTGCTGAGCAAACATTTATCAGAGGTGATAAGGAAAGATTACTCTTACTTGAACAAGCACAATCAGAATATGAACGTGCATTGGAACAAGTAAAGCTTGCATTAGCACAATATCAAGATGCCAGGAAACAATATGAACTTACAGAAAGTCAACTTCACAATGCTTGGGAACAAAGTGAACGTATAAGTAAAGATTTTTGGGGAGATGCTGATACTACACGAGAACAATATAAATTAGTCAAAGAACAAGCTGAGCATGCACTGAAAAACCAGATACATGCAAGAGAAGAAGTCGAGTATACAAGAGAACGGATTGAACCTATAAGAAAACAAATTGAACGCGCAAAGCGTCGTCTTGAATATGAGCGAGGGCAATTTGAAAATAGAAAAAAACAGTATGAAAATGCTAGCAGAAAAGAAGGGCTGCGTAGAGACATAGAGCGTAATTTTAAATGGGAAAAGAATAAAATGAAAGAAGAAGAAGCGCGTCGAGTTTACGTTAAAATTTGAGTTATTAAACTAGTTTCGGAAGAAGTCTAATGTAAACAATAGTTCAAAAATTTAGATTAATAATAAGGAGGTTAAAATGAAAAATTTGTTATATATTTTTACAATAGCTGGTATTGTGGGAACATTCAATGTTCAAGGAATGCAAGACCCAGGTGAATTTAGCAACCAAGAGATCGAAAACTTGAATAAACAAATTTTGCAATCGAATCTTGATGAGTTACAAAAACAAAGAGCAAGAGATCTTCTTTTACGTACGCGTAAAATAGCGCACCAAATGGAGCAGAATAGAAAGATTAGAGGTTTAAAGTAAATAGTGACTAAATGATTAAGGCTGAGTAAAGACGCTGGTGAATCTTGATTTTTTGAAACATACTAATTTAACATAGAAACATCTTGGGATTTTTAAAGGGGAATAGGTATGATCAGATCAAGAATATTTATATTCACAATTGCTGCATTTCTAATTTTTAATCTTGTAAATTCAGCAGTAATAGTTGTTAATTCTCAGTTGGATGATCCTGCTGCTAACCCATCAATTAGCCCACTTACAACCGGCGGTGTCATTACTTTGCGCTCGGCAATAGAATATTCTAATTTTATTGGTAGTTCTAACACAATTAATTTCAATATACCGAATAATGGACCCGTTATAATAGCTGTAGGAACCGGAACAGGAGTTATCGGAGATCCATTACCGGAAATATCCAATTCCTTAACAATTAATGGTTATTCCCAACCACGAGCAACACCTGCTGTAGTTTCAACTAATTCTGCTGGTTTTGTGCCTGCAAATCTTTTGATAATTTTAGATGGTACTGCAGTTACCAATGGCGCATTTCAAAATGGATTAACTTTAATAGTTGGCTCCAGTATGTCTGTAATTGAGGGTTTAGTTATACAAAATTTCCCATTCAATGGTATTTATATTCAAGGTGGTAATGCTCAAAGAATTGTGGGCAATTATATTGGTATAGGTCAATCTGGTGCTACTGCCAAACCTAATGGTGGCAATGGAATTTATATTTTGAGTGGTGTAAGTAATGTAATCATTGGCTCAACTGCTTTAGCTGATAGAAATATTATATCCGGACAAGATTCTTTAACAGGTGCTACACCGGTTAGCGGAGCCGGTATTTTTACAGAAGGTTCCAATATACAAATTATAGGTAATTTTATAGGTACAGATGCATCCGGTACCGGTTCAATATCCAATAGAACAGGCGTTTATGTATTCAGCACTACATCAGAAACTCCGCTAAATAATACCATAAAATGCAATACCATTCAGAATAATAATGGAACTGGATCACTTGAGGGTTTTGGTGTTATTATCAATGGTGCTGATGATAATCCAATCTTATCTAATTCAATTTATAATAATACTCAAAGTGCAATTGTACTTGTAAATGATGGTAATGATAATTTACCAGCACCAACTCTTACTAATGCTATTGCCTCGGGATCAACTATTACAGTCAATGGTACACTTTCTAGTCCATCAAATCCAAATGCAACTTTTAGAATAGAATTTTTTGTAAGCTCTGCTAATAGAGCTCCTATTACAGAAGGACAAACATTTGTAGGGAGAGCAATTGTTGTTACTGATGGTTCCGGTAATGCTGTTTTTAATAATATAAGATTACCAAGCACTGCTAGCCCCGGACAGTTTGCTTCTGCTACAGCTACTTTATTAAATTCTTCAGGAAATGCTGTAGAAACGTCCCCTTATTCATTGGATATAACTATTGCCGAAGGCTCAATAGCAAGCTGCTTTAGTTTCGCAATTTATACTAAGTATTGTAATCGAAATGATATGCCTTGTGCTACCAGCTAAATTAATACTTCATGTATTCCTGGCATGCCCGGAATACATACGGTTGAAATGGGTAATGATATTGAAAAAATGGCTGAGGAAGAGCAACGCACTGTAAGCGAACTAATAAGGGAAGCCATTAGGCAATACAGATCAAAAAGAGTATTCAGGTCGCTAGCTCAAGAAGGTAAGGCTGCTGCTAAAAAAAAGGGTTTAACTTCTAAAGATTTTGGTGGACCTTTCGAAGATTAGATCTTTCTCTTGGTTTATGTCTGCTTTTGCATCATTAATGAAGTTAATTGTCTGGACAATTGGGATAAGCTAATTATTGAAGATTTAAGCAATTCTTCTTTAGCGGCATTCTCTATATCTGATAATGTTTTAATCAGGTTTTGTAGCAGTTTTCCTATTAAAGTGTTCCATCCAATTACTATCATGGAAACTAAATTATTTTTATGTGAATCTAGCTGAAAATATATTTTATCATTATTTTCTTCAAACCAATCTATGAAACTTAATTTTTGGGATTTAAGCTGTAAAACTTCATTTGATATATTTCGGTTTATTTTGTTGAGTTGCAAAGATAGATACATAGGTTTTTTTGATAGTTCAACATTCATAAGCTTTATAACATGCATAAAAACATTAAATTCTTTTACATTCTCAATTCGTCCTAATGTAATATGTGGTAAATAAGCATATTTTGTACTTTGGGGATATGGTTGAAATATTTGATTTGAACAAAATCTGTTCCTAAAAGAGCGAAAATTATTATCAAATTTTATTACAAGAAACCAACGATATTTAGGGGCCGTAATTAAGCCTTTTCTAGTTTTGATCCGTTCTGTTTCAAAGGCTGTATGATCTTCAAATACTTTTTTTAACTTGAGTAATTTACTTTTATTACCAGAAGGATTTGTGAATGTACTATCTAAAACAAAGGAATTTGCAAAATCTGGATGAGTACTGATTATGTCGATTCCATTTAAACTGTATGCTTCATTATTTTTAATTTCTTGTTTAAACAGATTTGAAAACTGATTTCTCAATAATTCATTTTGTGAAGCAATGAGACGATTTTTTATCTTCTTATATTCTTTTCCAATTTTCCTTTTTATTTCATTAGGAGTAGTATCGGTTACATTTTTCCAAATATTTCCTATGTCAAAAGTTGTCAAAGTTGTATGGAGCTTCGGTGGATTTATGTAAGTAGGAAACCACCATTCTATTTCTGCCGAATCCAATGTAGGGTGTGGCAATTTATCTCTTGTTAATCCATAAACATTACTAATAAAACTAATTAAAATTAAAATTCTAAAATAGCTTGTAGATTTCATCTTAAATCTCGGGTTATTAAGCTCTTTAATCTATCAAAGGAATATTTATAATAATTTGTGATCTACTTTTCAACAGCTTCTTTATTGATTGTTTCAAAAAATTTTTTAAATTTGGTTATTCTTTAACATAATATTTTAGATATTTACTTTGCAATGAATAATAGATATACTTTAATTAAATTCACAGCAATTAATTTATTGCATAATAAGGATTAGTAATGTCGGGTAAATTATTACAAAAGTTACTGGAAGAAGTAGATCATAAAAAAGCAAAATTAGATTCCTTTAGGCCATTACCTGGAGAATTAATTAAAGAATTAAATCAGTGGTTTAAAGTTGAATTAACCTATAGCTCCAATGCTTTAGAAGGTAATACATTAACAAAAGCTGAGACTAATTTAATTATCGAGAAAGATTTACCAATTGAAGGTAAATCTTTGAGAGAGCATCTAGAAACAGTTGGACATGCTGCAGCTGTAGAATATATTTTTGATCTAGCTAAATGCACACAATGTGATTTGACATTACCAGATATATTAAATATTCATAAGCTGATTTTTGATCGAATTGAAAAAGAGCATGCTGGTATTAATAGACAGGAAGAATTGCCTATAAGCCCTTTACAAGCCCATTTTCGCCCTCAAATAAAATTTGGTGCAACTATGAACAAATTTGTAGATTGGCTTTGTCAGGCTAAAGGTCATCCTATTTTGATTGCTACAGAAGCTCATTTTAAAATATTACATCTGCAGCCATTTGCTAAAGGCAATGGTATTACCGCTCGGTTGCTCATGAATTTATTGTTACTGCAAAAAGGATATGAACCAGCAATAATTTGGCCAGAAAATAGAGACGAATATTTCTCATTATTAAAGAATGCTCTAAAAACAAATAATTTAGAGACACTCTTCGAATTTATAACTCAACAAGTTATAGATAGTTTTGATCTTTATTTATCAAAGGTCAAAAAGGCTATTTAATAAATTAATTATTTCTTGATTTCGATCTTGAGCCAAATCTAATTATTTTGCGGAAGAACCTGTGACTTGTTTTGTTCCTGTTTTGGCTTCAATCAAATTCATAATTAAACGATTACGCTTCGCTAGATCTAAAATTGTCATCCCTTTTTTATCTTTTAGGTATACATTAGCTCCATGGTCAAGCAGGATATTTGCTATTGCTGGTGAATTAACTCTTATTGTGTACGTTAAAGGTGTTCGTCCTTGTTTATCTTGCATATTTATACTAGCACCACTATCAAGTAATGCCTTCACTATATCTGTTCTTTGACCTCCCTTTATTGCCGCCCAGTGTAAAGCTGTATCCATTTCATTATCTTTTATATTTACATCGGCACCAAGTTGAAGTAATACTTGAACTGTTTCTAGATGATTCCCTCTTACTGCCCAAATCAAAGGTGTATTGCCATCAGCATCTTGTATATTGAGAAATCTCTTTATTGCCAAAGTTGCAGCTAGCTTTACGTCTTGGAATAATTTTTGTATTTTAGCAACATTTCCGTTTTTGGCTGCTTCAATAAATTCTACATTTACATTTCCATCTTTACAGACAATGGGTAATGCTCCTGAAATATTAACTATTATCAAAAGATATAGTAGATTGGCAGCTTTCATGATTAACCTCACATTATAATTTTTGTTGCTTGTATTTAAAATAACAATTATTCACTCAAATTATCAATATTTACAGATTTCAAAGCTTCAAAATTTAGTGAAAAATTAACCTTTAGGCAAATCTAAAGCAGTATTTTCAAATTTACTTTATTCTATATCGCCAGAATACCATGCATTTTTAATACCTGGATGAATGGCAAGTAGAATCTTTATGAGTAATGGGAATACAACAACAAATCTGGATTAAACTCTCTAAATTCTTACGATCCGCTAGTGCCAACATTAGAAGAGTTATCAGCTTTTTCTTTAGCTTTTATTAGTAAATCAATTATTGTTTGATGATTACGATTTTGTGCCAAATCTAAAGCTGTCATCCCTTGATTATCTTGCTTATAAATATCAGCGCCATAATCAAGCAATGGCTTTATTGTTTCAGGTAATCCTTTTTTAACTGCATGCATTAAAGGAGTCATTCCTTGATTATCTTGTATGTTTGTATTGGCGCCATAATGAAGTAATATTCCTACTGTTGTTTGATCGGTGTCTTCTTTATTATCTTGAATATTTACCATTGACCACATATTTAGCGTTGATTTTAGTACATGTTTAAGATTATTTTCTACAGCATATATTAAAGCAGTATGGCCAAGATTATTTTGTATATTGGGATTAGCATCATAATCAAGCAACAATTTTAATATTTCTATATTTGGCTCAAAATCTTGTGCTTCGTATATTAAAGCAGTCGATCCATTTTTATCTTGTATATTTGAATCAGCATTATGATCAAGTAATAGCTTTACTATTTCTATATTTAGATGATCCAATACTGCATATATTAAGGCTGTATATCCACGGTTATTTTGTTTGTTTGGATTAGCATTATGATCAAATAATAGATTTACTATTCTTACACCATTCTTGCCAGTCATGCCAATCATCCTAACGGCTATCATTAAGGGAATATCGCCATCACGATTCAGCGGCATATTGGCATCGATATGGGGTTTTTCCAGCAATTCTTTTAATTTATTATAGTTACCCATCTGAATTGCGGATAATAGAGAATCATAATCCGCTTTAATTTGACTAATTCCATTATCTATAATTTTTGTTATTAATTCTATAGGAAGCTTGCTCAAATGAGATGGTTTCTCAGGGTTGAAACCAGATTCCCAGGTTGATATAATGTTATTACCAAGCTCTGCTTCTTTTTCTTGCATCGTCAAAATACATGGCATTGCTGTCATGCTTATTAGCCCAAATAATATTATATTTTTGATTTTTATACTTAACTCCATCCAAGTTCTTGATTATATTTCTAAATTTTTACGATTATGATTTACTAGTGCCAATATTATCTGATTTTTCTTGAGCATCTATTAGTAAATTAATTATTTCTTGATCTTCTTGTTTTATTGCCCAATCTAAAGCGGTACAGCCCTCGATGTCTTGTATAGTTGGATTGGCATCATAATCAATTAACATCTGTACTATTTTGGGATTATGCATTTTTACTGCCAAATGTAAAGCAGTCCGTCCAATATTATTCGGTATATTTAGATTAACACCTTTATCAAGTAACATTCGTGCCATTTTCAGTTTGTTCTCTATTGCTGCCCAATGCAAAGCTGTCCATCCGCAATAATCTTGCATATTTGGATTAGCACCATTATCAAGTAATATCTGTACTATTTTTTTTGAATAGTTAACTGCTACTGCCGAGATTAAGGATGTATAGCCGTCCTTATTTTGTAGATTTAGATTAATACCAGCTTCAAGGAGCATTTTTACTAGGTTTAGTAGATATGGCTTATTTAGAATAATTGCTAAGTTTAAAGCGGTATTTCCATTTTCATCTTTTATGTTTACATCAATATTATGTTCTTTTAATAATCGCTCTACTCTATCTTGATCATTATCTGCCACTTCATTTAATAAAGCTTCACCATTCCTAATCTGCTTAACATATTTTAAAATCTTTTCTAGTAATTCTTGGTCTAGAACAGATAAATGAGATTTTTTCTTATACCATCCTTGTAAAAATAGTGCAACTACAGGATCGATCTCTCGTTTTTCTCTTTGTACAAGTTCTGTTTCTTGCTGTTTATCTGGTTGTTCCATTACATGAATAGCTGGCGCCATCATAAAGTTTATCAATAGAAACATATACATTATATTTTTGATCGTCATAGTTAAATTCTCCATTTAATTATTTTTACGTTTGATTATTTAAAATAATAGCATCTTATTAAAATTGTGTCAATTTGAAATTTTGACCAGTCTGGATGACTTATATTAAATAACAATGCTAGCGACTATAGGCTTTTCTAAAAGTTGTTTTATTCTTAGAACATTAACAGAAAATTGATTTACCAGCAGTTGGAGCTCATCTGAACTTATAGAATTATTGTTTTGTCGATTGTCAAATACTAAAGTTTTAGAATATCCAAAATTTAACAGATTTTGAGATATAATGGAGTAATTGCTTTCATTTAGATATAAAATTGCTTTAGTTTGGTTGTTTTTTGATTTTATAATAGCATCCATAAGTCCAATGTATAATAAATCTTCAGTTAGCAATTTGGCCCAATGAATATCAAGATCTTGGTAAATATTGCCTTGAAGATCCTTGTTCTTTAGCACATAAGCATAAACAATTGCAAACCAGTGGACTTGGGCATATTGATATTTAGGTATGGTTTTGAATAGCTGCTCGAAATTATTTTTGTCCGCTGGGGATAAATTTTTAAAGATTATTACGGCATTTAGTATATACTCTCTTGCATTTAGAATTCTTATTCTATAATTTTCCCATAAATCTTTTTCTTGATTACTGATATTTGGATTGCTTAAAAAATGATCTAATTTTTTGATAACCACTTCCAAGTCATTCAATAAATTTTTAATTTTTAAGTCATTTTCAGGATAAAATTCTGTAGAATTTATATCTTGAGGTATAAATGCTTGCACTAAATTTCTCAAATAAGAAAGTTCTAATTCATTGTCATCATTATTTAAAGGTAACACCTTGACCCCATTAGTATAATTTTCAGCAATATATGAAATGGCAGGAGTACACCAATCAGCAAATGTAATACTTGCTGATATCTGAGCTGATTGCTTATTTAGGAAAAAATCCTTAGCCGCTCGATGACTCTTTAAATTATTACCTTCTTTATTTTCTGTTTTTTGAGTAAAATTTAGATGCTCTTTTAGAGGAAGATTATTAATATAATTTTTCATTTTAGATAATGATACAAATAACCTTGTTGCTTCTCGGGGTGTAAGATTTGCTTTTCTATATGTAATAGGAGGAAATGCATTAGAATAATTCTGCTCAACAATAGAATTCCATTTCGGATCAGATTCAAACTCATTATTCCAATCATTGACCATTTTTGTAATAGCATCTGATATTTTTTGGGGTATTAAAGGCAAAATCATATCTACCTCATTATCAGTTAATAACTTTCTGATGCTTGGTATAACAGAGGCCTTATATTCCTTTTCAGATTTATCAGTCCCAATCTTATCAACCAAAATCAAAATAGTATGACCATCTTGATCTCCACATCTATAAAATTCTCCCAGAACAGGATAGCTTATCAGCATATTATTAATGAAAAAAGAGCATAACAATAAATACGTCAAGAATTTTTTAGGGTCAGTCATTTTTTTAATAGTTAAATTAGTCTAAATATTTTGATATTTATTTAACCAAAAAAAGTTGATTCTGTCGACCCTATTTATATTTTACTATCCACTTCCTACATGACTTTTGTAAGTAAGCTGGTTACCTCCTTATTGTCAATAATAGGTCGAAATGGGCATTTATGCCCATCTTTTTATTCTTAAAATATTAGACAAAGCAAATGAAGCTTTAGTGCCAATAAAAAATTGCAAGGTCTTTCCAACAGCAAAATGCCTATATGGCGAAAAAAATTTATCTAGATCATCTCTTTTATCGATTATACTTTCAGAAGCATATTTTCCGATCGCTGCCGACCATGGCAAACCGGCACCTGCACCTGCATAGTAAATTTTGGGTTCTTTTTGATCAGGGCCAACTATAGGCATTATATCTTTTGCTATGCCTATCAATCCGGGCCACATATATTCAAATGTAATATTGAGATCTGGAAATTTATTCTTAAAATAATGAGCTAGCTTGTTAAAAATTAGCTTGCTATTGTGTATCTCACTTTTCGAATACGTATAAAATAAGTTTGCGCCGCCCAACATTAGCCTATTATCTCCATTAAGCCGATAATATTGATATATTAAATCGGTATCCCATACCATTAATGGTCTATCAGGAAAAATTGCAGCTATTTCTTGTTTTGTAAGCCTAGATGACAATAAAAGAAAAGTTTGAGCATGATAAACATCATTAGTAAGCTTACCTAAATCTGGAATAAATCGATCCAAGCATATAATAATATTATCCGCAATAACACTACCTAAAGGAGTTTCTATTTTATTTGAGTTTATATTAATTACCGGAGTTTCTTCATAAATCTTTACGCCTTTATCCAAAAGTATTTTTTTCATTTCTTGGCAATATTTATAACCTTGAATGCCGAATGAATCAGCATATAGTACACCACCGGTATATTTAGTAGAATTTAATACTGAATAAAGATTAGTTTTATCATATAAAGTACTATCATAATTTAAGCTCAATCGAGATTCATGTTCTGTTTGAATTTCATTTTTAAAATCATGGTCCGTATTTGAAACGACCAGAGTATCCTGTTTTTGATAATCACAATCCGGAGAAAATTGCTTTATGTTATTTTCTATAAAATGAACACCGGATCGAGCAAATTCCCAAAGTTTTTGAGCATTATCTTGTCCATAAACAACAATTAAATCCTGTAAAGATAATTCAGAAGCTGGCGTAATAAATCCAGAGCTTTTTCCACTTGCACCGGCACCACAAAATGATTTTTCTACAAGTACTACAGCAAGTCCTTTATCAGCAAAACTTTGAGCTGCACTTAAACCGGCCATCCCTCCACCTATAACAACTATATTAGTTTTAATTTCATTTCGTAATGGTTCTCCCGGATTACGTTGAAGATACCAAAAAGGATAATCTTGAGGAAGATATATAGTTTTCATAAAAAAGATCTTTTTACCTTATTTGAAAAAAGCTAACATAAACCCATATGTTAATTAAAGAAATCTAAATTAAATTGATATTTTTGTGGCATATTTCTTGATTAGTCAATATAAATAATTGTAATATAAAATTATAAATAGAATTATCTATAAATAATTAAGGAATAATATGATTTTAAATTGGGCCGCTGTTTTTCTTGTTATAGCATTAATTGCTGCATTTTTGGGTTTTGGTGGTATAGCATTTGAAAGTGCTTATATAGCTAGAGTACTTTTTGTAATTTTTATTATTTTATTTATTATTGCAATAGCCGCAAAATTTTTAGGTTACCCAATAAATTTACCTTTTTGATAGCCAAAATAAGCG